>Ga0315554_1002094_pt1 | contig 11657 bp, 7 predicted proteins | sample SalMarSW160370MG_FD_202114 | JGI IMG/M metagenome (GOLD analysis project Ga0315554, IMG submission 202114) | Salt marsh sediment microbial communities from the Plum Island Ecosystem LTER, Massachusetts, United States - Salt Marsh Sediment SW1603-70 ... | reverse complement strand
CCTGGTGTGGCGCATAAGGACGACCACGTTGATAGTTATGGTCAGGTCACCTACTGCACTCGTACCAACAAAATAGCACACATATGTGATGACTGACTGGAATGGAACCAGCACTCGTTCGTCTCTCCATTCACAATAAACCAGGGCGCAATAATGGGATAATCACCGAGTCTTTAGTAAATCACATCCCGGATTACTTTGAGGAAGCATTCTCCAACTTCATCTTCCGGTATTGATTTCAATCCCCAGAATACCGGATTCAGCGATTCCAGCTGGCCACCTCCACAGACTTCTGCAGCACGCTCGGTAATCTCTTCCTTAAGACAATGAACAATACCGATACTATCATCGGGTTTTCCGCTCCTCGTTTCAGCATTCGAATCCTTGGGAGCGTGTACGTATTTTTCATACTCCAGTTGCCCCTCAATCCATTCAAAGTAATCTGATGCTGCGTAATAGTCTGGGAGCTTTTTGCCAATACTCCCGTATCTTTTTCCGGTTAAACCCGTGGACTCTGAAAGCCACAACTCCTCGGATTTCTCGGGCCTCAAACGGCCCATACGGGCCAGGAGGAGTATATCCGACTTCTCTATAGCCTCCCTTGGAAAATGTTTGCGTCCTCTGTGAACGATAAACTCGAACCGTTCCCGCACGGGTGGACGATCGAGTGCCCTGACCGTGGTTTCCGGGTCGTGGTAGTAATCTCCAACCATGAGCGATGTCTGAAGCCGGTCAATGTCGCAGAGAGTCCATGGCATAGAGTCCGAGTTGATCCGGCAGCGGGGCCGTGCTACTATGAGGTTAACCCGATGGCTTCAGGATTCGAGCGTAGCCGTGCTCCCGGACGACATGTAAACAAGAGGCTATTACTGCCGCAAAAAGGCAGGTACTCCAAGACCACCTTCATAAGGATTTTTACCGCCAGCATCTTCATCTCACTCTGCGTGCTTCTGCTCACATCGTTCATCCTATTTTACTCGTTCAAGAGCATTGTAACCGAGGAGATCCACAACCAGTCGATAGGTATGCTGCGCCAGACACGATCCATTTTCGATTCCCTGCACGAGTGGATTATCCCTTCATTCCGGCGAATTGGGAGCGAGCCGGCTATCAGCAGGCTCATCAGCGCCGGAAACCTCGATCTGATGGATATTTCCGCTGGAATCGATCGTTTGATAGAAGTCTTGTCCTCCTACTATCTGGTGGATTCGATCTACGTATACAACCGCCAGCGCGGTGAATATTTTTCAACGATAAACGGATACGAGCAGGGTGAATGCAGTGATGCGGCTCTCCCCGAAATTCTGAATGACATCCGGCGATTCGGAGTCTACCGTTACATCCCTCGGAGAATGAGCTATCGAATTCACGACAGAGTCTACCGTTCGGATTTTGCTCAGACCGACACGCTAAACGTCTTCTCCGTTGTGGTGGGGGATATACCGAAATCCGGTTCTGCGATGAACGGCGCCCTGATCGTCAATATCAGCGAGCAGAAGATCGTCGACAGTTTCTTCCCGATTACCTCGAATCCCGCAGGCCGCCTGATCATCATCGATCGTGAGGGAGTAGTGGTCAGTCATCCCGACACAACGCAGTTCGGAGCCGATTATTCCTCCGTTCCATACGTGCAGAGAATACTGGCATCCGCTGTAGAGGAAGGCGTTCTCACAGACACTCTGGACGGTGCCCGCTACCTGATCTCCTACGTAACCCACCCCGCCTGGGGATGGCGCTTCATAAATATCATGTCCTACGATCAGATATTCAGCGGCCTGACTCGTTTTCTGATCATTGCCGTGATCGTATTTTTTGCGCTTATGTTGCTGTCGATCGGACTGGCATATGTATTCTCATCCAGGATCTACTCTCCCATCCACAGGCTCTTTCAGGAGGCATGGGATCTGCAGGGAAAGGTAGAGGAACCGGGATCTTCGGAAAATGGGCACCGCATGAGCGAGCTGCAGTACGTGGATCGGGTCTTCAAACAGATCATGAAGAACACGGACAGCCTCAGTCACACGATCGAGAGACAACAGGAGTTGTACAGGCAGAACCTGATCAGAGAGATGCTACTGGGGGACCTTGATGCGGAAGTGCTCGAGGACGGCGGACAATATCTGGACAGCGACCTTACCGAGGGTTCCTTTGTGATCGCGGTCATGCGACTGGACAATGCCGACCGTTTCTCCGACGCCTACGAGGGAGAGGAGCTTTCGCGATTATTCCAGGTGCTCAAACAGTTGGTGTCTCAGTACGTTCCGGCCAGCAAATTCGTTCTGCCTCTGGGCAAGGACCACATCTGTATCATCTGCAACCTCGCATTGCCTCAAGCCTCGCACTCACAGGTACCGCAAGACCTGAAGGCAGCTCTTACCGAGATACAGGCAGGCGTAGCCAGACGGCTGGGTATCACGGTCTCCGTTGCCATGAGCGATCCTTTCGGAAGCTGCGCTCGCTTTCAGGAGAAGTACGACTTGTGTTTGTCCGCAACTCAATACCGCTTCCGCTACGGAGGTAATGCTACGATCATGGCGGACAGGCTCTGCAATACGGAAAGCGGCGATTATGTATTTCCGGAAGAGAAACTGCGCATGCTCTTCGAGGAGCTGGCGCTCGGCAGGCTCGGGAAAGTGGAACAGATCCTCGACGGAGTACTGGCAGGCGTCAGGGAACACAGCTATGAAGACTTCGAGTTCATGAGGCAGCTCATCAGCTATCATACTACGAAGTACATCGAGAAGATGGATGGAAGGCTGAAGGATTCTACCGCCAGCCTGAGAGCGCTTCTGCAGCTGGTCAGGTCGGCGGAGACTCTGGAGGAGGCCCGGGACAGATTGATGGAGATCTACGGTCTCATTACCGAAACCTGCCAGAAGAAACAGGGCAGCCGGCTCCAAGAGCTGGCGCATCGAACCAAGGCATACATCGAGCAGCACTTCCAGGACGTCTCTCTCTGTACGGGCAGCCTGTCCGATCTGATGGGCGTGTCCGCATACTACGTCCGGTTTGCCTACAAGAAGACATTCGGGACCTCTCTGTCCGAAAGCCTCAATGATCTGAGATTGGGGTACTGCAAGCGCCAGCTGGTGAACACAAAGCTCCCCGTGAAAAAGATCTACATAGCGGCCGGGTTTTACAACTACAGCTATTTTTTCACCCTTTTCAAGAAGAACACCGGGCTTACGCCCAACCAGTTCCGTCTTCAGAAAGCCGGCCGTTAACCAGCCGGTAAGCAACCGTCAACAAAATTGAAACCCCGCGCATTTTCCAAGTCCAATGCAGTCCGGATTGGGGCAATTCGTAGTGGAAATCAAAATCTCTATATAATATCAAAGTTGACAGGGCGTTGTGGCGCGCCGGACAATACACGCACGTTCAATCAAACCTATCAAGGAGGGTAGCAATGAACAAAAGGAAAGTGTTTTCCACGGTAACGCTGCTGTTGACATTCCTGGTTTGCGGGGTGCTCGCTTTCGCAGGGGGACAGCAGGGTGAAGGGGGAGGAGCTGGCATGGCAGGACCCACCACGGTCATCTTCTACCTCTGGGACGATCCGGCCTACAGCCCGATAATCGAGGCGTTCAACAGCTCTCAGAACGACCTGCACGTGGATGCCCGGTTCATTCCGACCAATGAGTACGAAGCAAAGATCTCGACGCTGCTTGCCGGAGGCGCCGAGATGGACGGCTACATGCAAAAACGCTCTACCGATATTTTCACCCACTACGCCAATGGCTACATTGCCCCCCTGTCGGCCCTCTGTGCCAAGACGGGGTTCGACCTGGAGGCAATTTCAGGCTACAAGAGCGCGGTGAGCATAGACGGAGAAATCGTGGCCATTCCCTTCAGGGGAGCCTCGTATTTTACGTACTACAACAAGAAGATATTCGAGAAGGCCGGACTGCCCACCCCAGAGACGAATGTGAAGGCGAATCAGTGGACCTGGAACGACTTCATCGACGTGGCCCGACAGGTCAAAGCGCGGGTGCCCGATGTCTACGGCGGGTTTCTCTACACGTGGGGATCGAACAACGTCATCCCGGCTCTGCAGAACGGCGTGCCGTTCATCGATGCCGACGGGAATGTGAAGATCAACCAGAGCGTGATCAACAGCTACAAGTATCGAAGGCAGATGGAAGCCGAGGGGCTGATCATGCCGCTGACGGAGACCAAGATCACGAAAACCCATTACTCGAAGCCTTTCTACGCCGGAGAGGTCGCCATGCTGATCATCGGCGAGTGGTTTCCCGGTTTCATGATCAAGGGAAGGGATGAAAATCTGCTTGAAGGTTATACCTGGAACGACTGGTCGCTGACCCGTATCCCCTGTGACGAACCGGAGTACCGGACCTTCGGCAATCCCACCTTCAGCCACGTCCACGCGAAATCGAAGAAGAAGGAAGCCATGTTCGACTTCATTTCGTGGATGGGCGGTCCCGAAGGAGCCAAGATCGTTGCCGCCGCGGGCCTGTTGCCGGCCTACACCACCGAGGAGGTGAAGGCGGAGTTCGCCTCCATACTGCCGGATCAAAACGCGATCAACTACTTCACCGAGCCGCGGGTCGTCAACACCCAGTTTTACAACAAGTACGGCTCCAAGGTGGAAAGCGAGCTGGCCGCGATCATGGAAGAGTATCTGGCGAACCCCATGAGCGACGCTGAGCTGAAGAGTACGATCGAAAAGAGACTGCAGAAGGTGGCGGAGCAGATCCAATAGGCTCGGTCGCCTGCACCGAACGAGAAGCCGCAAGAAGGGGATGGGGAGAACTCTCCCCTTCTTGCACGCCTACGGTGGAGAAGATTTACTCACAAATATCAGGGAGAACAATGGAGAAACCAGGTACAGGCAAGCTCACGAATGATACCGGCGTGGCGTTGCTTTTCGCCCTCCCCAGCCTCGCCGGTTTCGTCATCTTTCTACTCATTCCCATTGTAATGTCGTTCCTGGTCTCCTTCACCAACTATTCGGGATCTTTCAGAAACTTCAGACTCGTGGGCTTACACAACTACAAGATGCTGGTACTCGATGACAAGTTCTGGCAATCCCTCTACGTCACCTTCATTTTCGTGGTTGCTTCGATTTCCTTCCAACTGGTGCTGGGTTTCCTATTCGCCGTACTGCTGAACCAAAAAATCAAAGGGCGCAATCTTTTTCGATCCATCATATTCCTGCCCGTCGTGCTGTCGAGCATCGCCGTATGCCTGTCTTTTCTGTTGCTTTTTCATCCGACCAAAGGCTCGATCAACGCGTTGCTGAAGGCTCTCTCGCTCCCGGCCGTGCCCTGGCTGGCGGACAAGTCCACCGCCCTGCTCAGCATTATCATCGTCTTCGTGTGGCAATCATTCGGATACTACATGGTGATATTCCTGAGCGGATTGCAGTCGATCAACTACGCTTTATATGAGGCCGCGGACATGGACGGCGCCTCCGGTCTGGACAAGCTGCTCCATGTCACAATACCCCTGTTGACACCGGTCATTTTCTTCAGCTTCATTATCGCGCTGTTCAACGCCTTCAAGGCTTTCGATCAGGTGTACATCATGACCGGCGGCCAATACGGCGGCGGACCCGCCGGGGCAACCTCCGTTCTGGCTTTCGATATTTACAAGAACGGATTCCTGTTCTGGCAGATCGGCTACGGCGCCGCCGAGTCGGTCATCCTGTTCATTATCGTGCTCGCGGTGACTGTCGTGCAGTATCGCATGCAGATGAAATGGGTGCACTACGATGTTGTCTGAACGAAAGAGCAGCCGCAGGGTCCTGGAGCGCGGCCTGAGCTATCTGATCCTGGTGCTCACCTGTCTGATCGTCCTGTTTCCCCTGGCCGTCATCGTGTCCTCCTCTTTCAAGACCGAGCGGGAGATATTTTCCTTCCCCATGACCATCATTCCGAACGAACCGATTCTGGACAATTTCGAGGCTCTGCTGGATAGATTCCCGCTGTACATTCTCAACTCCCTGAAGGTGACAACTCTGATTACGGTGATTCAGGTGCTCACGGCCACCAGCGCAGGGTACGCGTTCAGCAAGTTGAAGTGGCACGGGAGGGAGTTCGTTTTTCTGCTCTATATATCCTCCATCATGATTCCCTTTCAGGTGTATATCATACCTCAGTTCATCATCGTTCGCGTGCTGGGGTTGTACGACACGCATCTGGCCCTGATTCTGGTATCCTCGTTTACCGCTTTCGGAACCTTCCTGGCCAGGCAGTTCTTTCTGACCATTCCCGATTCCTACATCGAGGCAGCCAAAATTTCGGGGGTTAATCATTTTCAAATATACCGGATGATCATCCTGCCACTCTCTACCCCCGTTGTTGCGACCCTGGCGGTTCTGTCTTTTCGTTACTGGTGGAACGACCTGTTCACCGCCCTCATCTACATCACCTCCCAGGATCTGAAGACGCTCCCTCTGGGCCTGGCAGATTTCGTTTCCGAATACGACGTGTACTACGGACCCCAGATGGCTGCGTCCCTGATCGCCATCGTCCCGGTGATCGTCATATATGTCTTCGCGCAGAGATACATCGTAAGCGGTGTTGTGGCGACCGGTATAAAGGGCTGATTCGATGATTTTCAAGGCGCTGTCCGCAAATCCCCTGAAGACCTACTCCGACTGCAGAGCCGCGCTGGAGAACCTCGTCAAACCGTATGAGGGTCTGCTCAGCCCGGGCGGCGCCCGTGTGCAAAGCGGGCCGCCTGGGGCAACGTTCCGAGACAGCACGGCCGGGATGGAAGGCTTCGCCAGACTTCTGTGGGGACTGGTTCCCTACGTGGCCGGAGGAAACAAATACGGGCTGTGGGGTACACTCCTGGACGGCCTGGCGAACGGAGTGAATCCCGAGCACCAGGAATACTGGGGTCACCCTGGCGACTACGACCAGCTGTTGGTTGAAATGGCGGTGATCGCCTACGCTATATGCGCGATCCCAGAGAAGATATGGGAGCCGCTTTCCGGGAAGGCCAAGACAAACCTTCTCAGATGGCTGTCCTTCATCAATAAGAGGAAGATTCCGGATTGCAACTGGATCTTCTTCCGCATTCTGGTCAACTGTGCCCTGAAGAAGGTGGATTCGCGATACTTTGATGAACAGAAGCTGCAGCGTTCCCTGGAGTTGGTGGACATGTGCTACCTGGAAGGGGGATGGTACAACGACGGCTTTCCGAAGGATCGGCGCGCCAGGGACTACTACGTTGCGTGGGCATTCCACTACTACGGTCTGATCTTGGCCGCCTGTTGTAAGGAAATCATCAGGGACCGAGCACAGGTGTACCTGGAGCGCGCTACGGCCTTTGCTAGGGATTTTCTGTACTGGTTTGCTGCCGACGGCTCTGCCCTCCCCTACGGCAGGAGCCTTACCTACCGGTACGCGGCCGGCGCCTTCTGGTCTGCCCTGGCCTTCGCGGATTGCCAGGCTTTTCCTTGGGGGCGGATCAAGGGCCTTTACCTCCGCCATCTGCGCTGGTGGTTCAAGCAGCCCTTTTTTTCCGAGACCGGCCTGCAATCGGTCGGCTATCGGTATCCGAATCTTCATATGGCAGAGCGATACAACTCACCAAACTCTCCGCTGTGGGCTTTGAAAGCCTTCATCGCACTGGCAGTTCCTGAGGATCACGGATTCTGGCGGGCAGAGGAAGAGCCGCTGGACAAGGGGGAGTCCGTCCATGCCCAGCCCCATACCGGATTCATCATTTCGGACAGCGACGAGACCGGGCATCTGTTCGCCTTGAACGCCGGCCAGTGGACACCCGGCGAATCAAACGAACACAACCACATGGCGGAGAAGTACAGCAAATTCGCCTACTCCACCTATTTCGGCTTCAACGTGGCGACCGATACCTACGGAGTCGACAAACTCGGGCATGACAACATGCTTCTGGTTAGTCGCGGGGATCGATTCTATCGTTACCGGATGCAGACCTTCGATCACTTTGCCTCCGCCGATTTTCTCTGCTCCACCTGGGAACCTTTCGAGGGGATAAAGATTACTACCTGCCTCTGCCTGCACGGGGTCTGGTCCATCCGGCTGCACTACGTCGAATCCTCCTTTGATTTCTCTTCGGTGGAGGGAGGGTTTGCGCTTCCCTACGGGGATAGCTCCTACCCCCTGCCGGAGAAGTTGCAGGAATCAACGAGGGGTGAAGCCGGGTGGAAAACGAAGTTCGGTTTCAGCGGCATCAAGGACATTGTACAAAGTCGAGTTGGTCGGATCATCACGGCCAATCCCAACGCCAATCTCATGCACGAGCGTACCTTTATCCCGTCGTTGTTTGGCGACTACCAGGCCGGGGAGCACTGGCTGGGATGCGCGGTTATCGCCCACCCGGGGACGGAGAAGGGGGAAAGGCTCTGGAGGGAACCGGTAGAGTTTTCACAGATCTTCGAGGATCTGAAGGAGAAATGGCCGGCGGCCGGGCAAGCGAACCGGTAGCCGTTCGGGCGATCGATCTGATGCAACGAACAGGTGATCGAACTTGAAAAGGAACTAGAGGAGAAAAACGTGCAGGGAAAACAGAAGGGCAACTTCGAAGCCTCGATACACAACGAGGCGTATTACGCAACGTTCGATATTCGAAATCTGAACGCCGAGAGCATGATTTTCGTAGGGGGACGGAAGAGAGAACAGCTCAACGGGCTCTGGCATACGGTGTTGGACCAGTATGATGTGGGTTTGAGGGATAACTGGCACATCGTCAGGGGCAGAAACGAACAGGGTGAACAGATTCCCTGGGACTATCACCCGGAGCAAGGCGAGCTGTCCTGGGTACCGGGGTGCTGGAACCTGCTAAGGCCGGAGTATTTCTACTTCGAAGGCTCGGTCTGGTACTCCAGAAGCTTCGTCTACAAAGCTCAGGGTAAGGAGGAACGGGTTTATTTGAGGATCGGGGGAGCCAACTACGATACGAAGGTCTACCTGAACTCGGAGTTCCTAGGTAACCACTACGGTGGATCCACCCCGTTCTTCGTTGAGCTGACCGGAAAACTTCGCGAGGACAACGTCATTCAGGTCTGCGTGAACAACACCCGCACCCTGGATCGTGTTCCGATGAGAAACACCGACTGGTACAATTGGGGCGGATTGTACCGGGACATCGAGCTCATTCGCGTGCCTAGTGTTTTTATCAAGGATCTCAAGATGCACCTTGTGCCGGACAGCACCTATGAGAGTATCGCTGTCCGCGTACAGATATCAGACCCGGCTGCCGGAGGAGATGTGACTGTGGAGATCCCGGAGCTCAACCTGGACCGGCGGCTCGCCCTTCGCAACGGAGTTTGCGAGCAAACGATCAAGGCGAAGCCTGAGCTGTGGTCTCCCGAGACGCCCCGCTGTTACGATGTCTTTGTTCGCTACGCGGATGACCGGGTTTGCGATCGGATAGGATTCAGGCAGATCGAGGTCCAGGGCACCGAGATGCGGCTGAACGGAGAACCGCTCTTCCTGAGAGGAATCAGCGTTCACGAAGACGACGCGCGTAAGGGGAAATACAGCGATCGGGAGGACATCGCCCAAAGATACCGGCATGCCAAGGAGCTGGGGTGCAATTTCCTGCGCCTGGCACACTACCCGCACTATGAACTGGCCAGCCAGATGGCCGATGAAGCCGGCCTTCTGTTGTGGGAGGAGATCCCCGTATACTGGGCGATCGATTTTGAGAACCAATCCACCTATGACGACGCGGAAAACCAGCTCTGCGAGCTGATTACCCGGGACTACAACAGGGCCAGTGTGATCATCTGGTCTGTGGGTAATGAAAACGCCGACACGGACGCCCGGCTGGAGTTCATGAAAAAACTGGCGGTTAAGGCAAAATCCATCGACCCCTCGAGGCTGGTAACGGCTGCCTGCCTGGTCAACCACGAGAAGATACGCATAGAAGACCGGCTTACACAGTACCTGGATGTAATCGGATTGAACGAATATTACGGGTGGTACAAGCCGAACTTCGAAGAGCTCGAGGTGCTGGGTAGAAATTCCAACCCGAATAAACCGGTAGTGATTTCCGAGTTCGGGGCGGGAGCCAAGGCCGGACACCACGGCAGCATCAGTGAGAAGTTCACCGAAGAGTACATGGAGAACGTCTATGAAAAACAAATACGGACTATCAAGAAGCTGGACTATGTGAGAGGCTTGACGCCCTGGATTCTCTACGATTTCACCTGTCCACGCAGGCAGAATCGTTATCAAAACGGTTACAATCGTAAGGGCCTGATCGCAGAAGACAAGGGGACAAAAAAGAAGGCCTTTTTCACTCTGCAGTCGTTCTACCGGGAGCTAAGCGGTCACACATCCTAATTCCCATACGGATTTCGGGACAGGAAATCGGTGAATGATTCGCCATCCGTAAAGGCTTTCAGATTTTAGAACTGATAACAGAAGATTTTGCCTTGGCAGTATAATGAAAAACGGCCTACATCCACTTCCTTCACTTTTCAGACAGCAGGCATCTGATACTGGATTGCAGACCGAGCCGGTTTTCTCGGGTATTCCGACGAAAAACAACAAAGCCCCTCACTGAGAGGGGCTTTTTGCTTCAATAAATAGCAGGGGCAGGACTCGAACCTGCGACCTCCGGGTTATGCGCCCGCTTAATCCATTATCCTGTATGATCTTATCCGAAGTTCACCATCCCTGGTATTATTTCCCTACTGAATAGAAAATTATTTTCAAGTGTTTGTCACTACCGATTGTAAGCCAGCCGCTGGCGAGGCAGTGGGATACCCGAAAGGCTGAAGATCCGGTAGATCTCCAAATACTCCGGTTCGAGCCTCGAATTGACCCGCACATATCTCTGCCGGATGCTGCCGTCGTCCTCCTTCGCCCGGTATCCTATGGTCATACGCTCATGAGTCTTCAGCACGTCGCACACCGTCCACCATTTTCTTCTGTCTCCAGCAGCTCGTAGCTTGCTTTCAATCACGTGAAGCAGATGATAGGCCACCACCGAGATGAACATATGAGTGTCCACTCTCTCTTCCTTCTGATGATAGTTCGGCCTCAGCCCCAAAGAGCTCTTCATGCACAGGAAGGCATACTCTATGTGTCCCAGCATCGTGTAGATGTTCCAGATCTCCTCATCCTCCAGATCCACGCGGTCCGTTCTCAATACGTAGCTTCCCTCCCCCGCGGTCTCACGGTCGTACTTCACTTGCTTTTTCTTCCACACGATATCAACCGCCTTGAGGCCCTTCTCCGTGGCCGGCTTCGCCGCTTCGGGCTTCACCTCCACCTCGTAGAGCTTCGCCGCGCGAGGGTATTTCTCTTTCAGCCTCCCCACCATCTCCACCACTTTGCTGTAGTTCTTGGATCTGTTCGGAATGGTCAGCCCAGACCTGTAGTACTCAAGCCGGTCCACAAAAAGCTGCTCAACCCGGGTGCGCATACTCCTTTCTTTTTGGATCTTCTTCTTGCTGCGACACAACAGATACGTTTCTTTCTCCTCCCCGTTCTCCTCGACGAAGCGCTTGACCTCGATCTTGATCCCCTTCGAGGCATCCTCCTTCAACACCGTCATGTCGGAGAAATCTTTCTCAAACGGCGCCTGGCCCCGGTTCACCGCAATGTAGTGATAGGAGCTCTGCTTCAACCACGCGAGGTTCTCTTCGGTAGCAATTCCCGCATCGATCACGATCGTGCGATCCGAGGCGGGCTCCA
>Ga0315554_1002091_pt1 | contig 11662 bp, 13 predicted proteins | sample SalMarSW160370MG_FD_202114 | JGI IMG/M metagenome (GOLD analysis project Ga0315554, IMG submission 202114) | Salt marsh sediment microbial communities from the Plum Island Ecosystem LTER, Massachusetts, United States - Salt Marsh Sediment SW1603-70 ... | reverse complement strand
GAGAAGATGGATTATTACCAGGGAGAAACATCGTGATGTATGTTAACCCATAATAGAAATGCTTAGGAGTAGCAGGGTAGCTACAAAGCCAACAAATGCTACTATCTGTGATTAAGAGTCGTTGACATTTTAAGGATACGATTCATATACTTATTCTAGCAGTAAGGTATCAAAGGGTAATGTTGTGATTACAAGGCGCAGGCGTGGAAAGAAGTGAAATGGCTTTGCATGGGCATCCTCGTGTGGGAAGGCCCTATGCCAGTCCCGTCTGTGAGGCAAGCGAGAGTGAAGCTTTGAGTGGCTTTGGTAAGTAACTATGATAACTGTTGCAAACCTGACCAAGAAGTTCGGTGAGGTGACGGCTGTGGAGGGACTGACCTTCCAGGTTGAGGATGGGGAGGTCTTTGGTTTTCTGGGGCCGAACGGCGCCGGCAAGACCACCACCATCAGGATGCTTTGCTGCTTGATATCAAAGACCAGTGGCGAGGCTAAGATAGCTGACTATCAAATAGGCAAAGCGACTGATTCATTGCAGATCAGGAAAATGATCGGCCTGGTCCCTGACAATGTTGGCCTTTACGACGATTTGAGCGCCTTCGAGAACCTTGACTTCTACGGGAAACTGTATGAATGTCCAGAAGGACGCAGGAGAGAAAACATCGAACGGTTTCTCAAGATGCTGGGAATCTGGGAGAAGAAAGACGCGCGGGCAGGTTCATTATCCAAAGGGATGAAACAAAAGTTGGCGTTAGCTCGGGCGCTGGTTCACGAACCGAAAATACTGTTCATGGATGAGCCTACGGCCAACCTGGATCCCGAATCAGCTAAGACCGTCAGGGATTTCATCCTGGAGCTCAAGAAGCAGGGCAGGACCATTTTCCTCAATACCCATAATCTTGACGAGGCTCAGAGAGTCTGTGACCGAATCGGCATAATAAAAACGAAACTCCTGACCGTTGGTACCCCCGAACAGCTCAGGGAATCTCTCACCAAGCCCAAAACAGAAATTAAACTGGCTCAAGTAAGCGAAGCTTTGGTTAGTGAATTAAGAAAGCGCATTCCGAACAAAATTGAGGTCGCCGATAATAAGCTGATTATTGACGTGACCGACCCTGACAAAGAAAACCCAGCTATCATTACTGCCGTCGCCTCGGCAGGCGGTCAGGTCAGAGAGGTCACCCAAATTGTGCCAACGCTCGAAGATGTCTATCTGCAAATCGTAAAGGAAACGAAATGAGAATATCGAAAGCCTGGATTATCGCTGCCAAGGACATGAGGGTATTTACAAGAAGAAAATCCGCCGTCTATTCAATGGTCCTGTTCCCGCTTATCGTTAGTATCGGTCTTCCTCTTGTAATCCATTTTGTGGGTGCAAGAAACGCTGCACGGCTACCGATACTAATGAACTCATTTTCCTTCTTCTTCCTAATCGGGGCAGCAATGCTACCTATTCTCTTGGCTTCCTATAGCCTGGTCGGTGAAAAGATTGAAAAAAGTCTGGAACCGCTCCTGGCTGCACCCATCACAGATAGCGAGCTTCTTCTTGGCAAGAGCATTGCCGCCTTCATTCCACCTGTCGCAGCACTCTACATCAGCTCTATCGTTTTTATGGCGTTAGCTAATCTGGTGACCCACAATACACTCGGCTATTTGTATTTCCCAAACTGGACCATCGGCTTAGTACTTCTATTACTTACACCACTTTCTGCTATTCTTTCCATAGAGTGGAGCGTCATCGTCTCTTCGAGAGCCAGCGACCCACGCGCCGCTCAAATGCAAGGTCTTTTCATCGCGCTTCCTCTTCTCGCCATATATGTTGCCAGCGAAGTCCAGGCAATATCATTAGACACCAAGACTCTTCTGATTATTTCCGGTGTCATCCTGATAGCGGATGTAATTCTCTTCTTTCTTAGCACAAAGACATTTCAGAGAGAAGAGATACTCACCAAGTGGACGTGAATTTCTCAATCAGAGTCCCATTATGACGGTGAGTAACACATTTGATATCAGGCAGGAGAGGAAATGAGTATACACCATGTTCTCGTAATTGTCGTACCCACGATAATCATTATGGCCATTGGGTTTATTGTGCGCCGAAGTAGGCAGAAGAGGAAATGAGCATAAGAAAGAGAATTATCATAATTGTCGTAGCCACCATAGTAGTTGTGGCCGTTGTATTTGTGGTGCGTCGAATTCTCGGACTCGGGTACAATTTTTGACAGACAACATGAGAAAACTCGGCACAACCAGCATCAATAAATTAGTAAAAGTGACCCAATAGGCGTATTAATTTCAACCTCAGGTCACTTCCTACTTCTTTGTCACGCTCGAACCAATATCGGGATGTCTGCCATTTCATGCATATATTGAAGGTTCAATCTTTTCGAAAAGACTTAAAAATGATAATTTATGAAGCAAAAGCCAATAAAGTACGCCGAAGGAGGGAAATTTGAGATTAGAAGGTAAGGTAGCATTGATTACCGGGGCAGGTACAGGTATCGGTCAAGCTACAGCCATACTCTTTGCAAAAGAAGGTGCCGATGTAGCTGTCACTAATCTTGAGTTGCCAGAAGCTGAAGAGACGGCTGAGGCTATAAGGAAAATAGGTAGTAGGGCTGTTGCTATAGCTGCGGACATTTCAAAACCCGATGAACTACATGCCATGGTTGACAGAGCAATCAACGCTCTTGGTGGTATAGATATACTGGTCAACAATGCGGGCGTAGGTGCGCTTAATGCACCCACATTCGAAATAAGAGATACGGAAGCCTGGAACAAAGTATTTGAGATAAACGTGAGGGCTACTTTTCTTTGCTGTCAGCGAGTGGGGCAATGGATGACAACTCACGTGGGTAAATAATGAACAAGGGGGCAAATTGCAAATATAGAGGACTTTTGTGTAATATAAGCGGCACAAATGGTCAAAGGTCCCATGAAATAATGAGGAGGGTAAATATGAAGACAAATCTTGAATCTGAAATTGCGATTGTGAAATTGTGGCGCCAGCTGTACCAGACGTACACCCTGCTTAAGCAGTGCGAGGACCGAGTAATTGAGGAACACGGGCTTACTACAGAGCAGTTTGCAGTGCTTGGGGCAATGGATTACTTTGTCGGTCCTATGAATATAACTGACATAGCCCACTGGCTAGAGCGTAGCACGAACAGCATCACTATGCTAGTTGATCGCATGGTCAAAGCTGGTCTGGTCAGAAGGGTGAGAAGCAAGAGTGACCGCAGGGTAGTACGTGTGACTTTTACCAGCAAGGGAAAGAGTGCCATTAAACCGGCAACTCAGGCAAGCTTCCAGGTTATCCGAAAGATCCTGCTGCAACTATCATCTGAGGACAGGAATAACCTTCTTGGTCTGCTCCGGGCGACAAAGTACGAGATACTAAAGTATCTCGATCCTGGACTGGATATAGAACAAGTGAAGAGAAAAGAGTCAAAGCAAGCGGCCAATGTAAAGCAATGGCTGAACGAGTATGGTTTGTCCTCCACTCCTCAAGCCAAACGTCAGGGTGGTAAAAAGAAGAAGGCCATATGATGAGGGCAGTTCCTCGCTCACCTCACACCAGCATAATAGTCGTGTCAAAACGTTCTCAGCTTGATTGGTTTTGCTAGACAGCAGCCCTTTCTACGAAATCGTAGCTTCAGTTAGCTTTGCTTAGCTTTGGGATCTAGAGCACACGTCGCCTTTCTAGCTCAATCCCCCCCCAAGTTCTAGTATTCGACAGTCACACCCCTTGCCTCGAGTTCGGGTATGTATACGTTGATGGACTCCTCGCTCAATGGATTGTTCACTAGAATAACGTCATCTCCCTCTCCCAGCCCGGGGTTGTCCACAAGTGGCGAGATATCGCTTAGCGGGTTTTGCATAAGCCCGAGCATTGCCAGGTTTGTGAGATTGACGAGAGCCGAGGCATCGCTTATCTGGTTACCGTGGAGCCAGAGCATTGTCAGGTTAATGAGGCCCTCCAGCGGTGAGATGTCGCTTATTTGGTTATCATTAAGGTCCAGTTCCGTCAGGTTGGTCAGATTGACCAGAGGCGCAATGTCGCCTATCTGGTTATTCCAAAGCTTGAGCGCTGTCAGGCTAGTCAGGTTGGCCAGAGCCGAGATATCGCTTATCTGGTTATCACTAAGGTCGAGCCATGTCAGGCTGGTGAGGTTCGCCAGAGGTGAGATATCGCTTATCTGGCTGTCCTCAAGGTAGACCGTTGTCAGGTTGGTGAGGGTCGCCAGCGATGAGATATCGCCTATTGGGTTATGCGAGAGGCTTATGTGCGTCAGGTCAGTGCAGTGCTCGAGCCCGCTAAGATCGGCGATATTCCTTCCGTCAGCGGCAAGCGCTGTGAGCCCCTCTAAGTCTTCAGCGTAGATAGGCCCCTCAGGTATGCCGACAGCTTCTCTAATCGCTGCCTCAAGGTTGGGATCTGCGAACGTAACCTCAGTATCATTATCTGTTGGGGCGCCATTCCCTGCTGGTGGGCGTAGTACTACTGCCACTACAACGGCAATCACTACGACACACGCTACGATGATTCCTATCAGCTTCTTCTTGTTCACTTTTCCCTCCTCTCAGAAACGCTTGCGATAGCCGTACCGTACAAAAATGGGTGAGAATTGTCAATACTCCTCATACAAGGATCTCTAATTGCACGAAAGTCAGAATCGTTGGGTGACTTCTCGATGACATGTGTAGTCCGGTAACAAATTACGCCATGTTGCAATTCCAACGTCAGGCAAATTATCGCTTGGGCTCGACCATCTACACCCGATCAGTGTCAAGAAACGGACTGCCAGCTGAGGAAGGGATAGGTTTGGCCGTCGACAATGTTCCAAAAATAGGCAGCGTTGCGCGTGCCAGGATTAGCGACTGCCACTATGTTCCACACTTCTCCTGAGAAGGTGGCGACGCTCTTCATTTGCGCCGTGGTCTTGCCTGTCCCGCCAGCCGAAGTAGTCCGTCCACTGGTTTCGATGTCCCAGAAGGAGTTGCTCACAGTGCCGGTACTAGCTCCCACCAGACCGCCAACATACAACGACTGCTGCTCGCCAATCACGTTGCCGCTGGAATAGGAGTTGCTGACAGTGCCCTTGTAATTACCTCCCCCCATATTAACTCCCACCAGACCACCGACACACAACAACTTCTGCTTGCCAGTCCCAATTACGTTGCCTCTGCAATAGCAGTTGCCCACAGTGCCAGTATTGATTCCTACCAGACCGCCAACGTACAACGATTGCTGGTCGCCAGTCCCAGTCACGTTAGCGCTGGAATGGGAGTTGCTTACAGTGCCAGTATTCAATCCTACCAGACCGCCAACAGACAACGACTGCTGGTCGCCAGTCCCAGTTACGTCACCCCTGGAATAGGAGCCGCTTACATTGCCAGTGTTGATTCCTACCAGACCGCCAAGACACGACGACTCCTGCTCACTAGTCCCGGTCACGTTAGTGCTGGAATAGGAGTTGCTCACAGTGCTGGTACTAGCTCCCACCAGACCGCCAACAGACTCGCTGCCAGTCACGCTGGCGACAGAATAGGAGTCACTCACAGTGCCGGTACTATATCCCACTAGACCGCCAATATACTCACCGCCAGCCACGCTGCCGGCGGAATAGGAGTTGCTCACGGTGCCGGTACTACTTCCCACCAGACCGCCAACGGATGAATTGCCAGTCACAGTGACGTTCACCACGCCAATATTCTTGATGACCCCACTCCCCACATCACCAAAAAGCCCGACACCACTTTCATCAGCACGGTTAATAAATAGGTCGCGTATCTCATATCCCTGACCATCGAAACTCCCGGCAAACAGCTCGTCATAAACTCCGATCGGCTGCCAGCCCTTTCCTTCGTTGGCTCTCGAGCTTGCCAGCTCCTCATAACCGGCGGTAGTGGAATCGAGGTCATTCATCAGAATGTAACTGCCGCCCAGGTTGCCTCTGATGTCATCCAAGTCATACCAGTCCCATATTTCTAGGGCCATTTCCAGGGCAAAGTTGGCGGCGATAGAGTAGTTGCCGTTCATGGCGATATTGGTTGTAGCGGCTTTGACATTGGCAACGGTACCAACATCACCAGTCCAGTTCACAAAGCGGTAGCCGCTAGTCGCGCTCGCCACCAAGTTAGCCACCGTTCCAACGTTATACGTGAAAGTCCCCACTCCAGGGGTGGTTACTGACCCTCCAGCTGTGCTGGTGATGGTCAGGCTGTACTGAACACGAGGAGCCACCTCGAAGTTAGCCATTATGAAATAGTCGCCGTTCACAATGATGTTGGTCGAGGCGGCACTGACATTGGCAATGGTGTACACATTACCACTCCAGTTGACAAAACGATAGCCTTCATCGGCTACGGCGAGCAGGTTGACCTTCGTCCCTTCATCATAGACAAAATTCCCCTCGCCAGGGATGATTACGCTGCCACCTTGGATGCTCGCGATAGTCAGAGTATACTGAACAGGACCACAGCCTACCATCCCGGCAACTAAGGCTACTATAATCAAAGAGATGCTAATCCTTGTCACATATATCCCCTGCGGAGTGCTATTCTATTACCAGCGAAACACGTGTCAATAGTCCTTTGTCCGCCGGCCAAGATATACTGCAAAGTCAGCGACCAACAATCCATGTCAGTATGCATCTAAGTAGCAATCCAGGCTTCTGTGCGACTTCACCCTCAAGTGTATCCTGGACCTCTACCCAACCGCCTAACTACCCAGGCAATCATTGCCGCTGAAACCAGCACCGATGAGCCTACTGCGGCTGTCTTGTCAGCTGGAGAAAGCTCAGCTTATCCGATTGTTACGTCAACCTTTTTCTTAATGTCCAGTCCGCCGGGAATATCGAGTTTGGCCAGCAGGTACCACTTGATCCGTTGAAATGGAATTGCGCCCGTCATCGCCGCTGCTGTTTGTGCGACATTCAGTACTTGACCTAGCTTGCCTTCTGGCATCAGTGGTCTCATACTCATAGTATCTGCTGGTATCTTCATCTCAAAGTGATACTCTCGCCCCTGGCTGTATTCCTTTTCGCTATCCAGCTGCTGCTTGAAGTCATAGATGCGCACGGTCCTGGTAGTCGTCGACATCGACATTCCCCCGCCACCCATCGGGCCTCCAACGCCTAGGCCTGTCTGTGTGGCCTTGTGCTCCCCGATGAGGGATATGCTCACTTCCCTCGCTTTCACCGGCTTCTTTAATGTCAAAGCAACATCGCCGGAAATAATATCCCCCGGAGCATAGTGGGTCTTTTGAAGTGCGATATTAATTTTTCCTTTGCCGAACATATTTGCCTCCTTTCATTGAAATGTTATCTTGATTTAACCTTCCAACCTGTGATAGTAATATACCTTATCCTGCCATCTTACTACCTCTTACTTCTCTATTGTAATAACCCAGCTAATTGGTAAATCGAAGAATACCTTGATTTCAACGTCAACCGGAGGCGTATACCTCTCTTCCAGGGGTTCTTCCCTGGTAAAAGTCACTGTCTCAGAAGAGAGACTAAAGGGATGGTCAGAGCTATAACTAAACCCTTCCTCTCCAGACGATGTAACGGTGGCATATACTTCAAACTTGGTGCCTACTTCACCGGTAGCCATCATGTCAAACCGCCAGTCCTTATTAATGGTAAAGTTGAAAACCTGCATCAGCGGCCGGTCTACAAACCACAAATCATTATAAAAATCTTCTTCAGGAACCCGGATAGGTGGCGAAAGCTCTTCGGAACGAAAGGTCATGAACTCGTGCCATTCAGATGTGTTTTCCGCAACTATTCTTTCCGGTACTGTGGATGGGAGGGGAGTAAATTCCAGCGAGGAAATGTTGCTCTTCACACCCGGAAGCAGTTCCATCAACTTTTCTTTGCTAAAGAAGAGCGATTCATCTGAAGATGCAATATCCATGACTAGTATGTAGAACTGATTCCCGGCAATGTGAAGCTGGACAGACTGCGTTGGGGGCCCACTTTCAAGAACGGCAGTCACAAAATCCCCATCCTCTTGTAAAGGAAGACCTTGTGTCTTCATCAACTCTATATACTCATCAAGATATTCGGCCGTGTCATAATACATCATCCAGACACCGAAACTACGAAAGTTGGCTCCAACAATCTCCGTCCTGACACCACGCATATCCGCCCATGCTGCTGGAGAATCCTCTGCCAGTGAAAAGGGCTCTCCAGGGGCAAATTCCGAGGTTTCTCCTCGGTAGACAAAAGCCTCCATCTTGTCAAAGCCATCTATCTCAGAACACCGGGACACGATTTCATCCCAGCTGAGAATGTACTCAGCATCAGCGGCGCTGTGAGTTAGTCTATAGGTGGCAGTAGTTGTAGGAGAAAACTTGATGTATGCCGTAATTCCTACAGCCACAACAATAACAGCTACTAGTATTAGGATACGTATTTTTACCGGCAACTTATCTACTCCTTTCATTGAAATGTTATTTTAATTTAACCTTCCAACCTGTGATAATGATTTACTTCATCTTGCCATTTTACTACATCTTACTTCTCTATTGTAATAACCCAGCTAATTGGCAAATCGAAGAATACCTTAATTTCAACGTCAACCGGAGGCGCATACCCCTTGCAATTGCCCGTAATCTATGTTATAAATGTACATGTCACAAATTTACATGGTCGAAATAGACATGCTATAATGTAGCATGAATAATAACATCATCATTTTTGTTTGTCAAGATCTTTGACGGAAATTTTGCACAAAATTTTTGAAGGGGGATCTGCATCATGCCAGAGTGGACATTTCTTACCAGGCATGCCGTAATACTTGCCATTATCGCCAAAAACCCTCGGATCACTGCTCTGGAACTCGCTGGAGAGCTAGGCATGACCGAGAGGGCAGCACGCAAGTTGATTGCCGAACTCTATGAATCCGGATATATCAGAAAAAAGAGAGAGGGCAGGCGAGTAAGGTACAGCATTAATACCGACAAACCGCTTCGTCAGGAGATCCATCATAGAATTCCGGTCGGTAGTCTACTTGAGACTTTAGGTTGGAAGCGCCAGAAAGGTCGACATATAGAAGAATAGTGGCGTTAATACTGGCAGTTATCAACCCCGAAACGGTGAAGTGCTCGTCGTGCATATGAGCACCAAGAAAAGCTGGAGCCCCAATTCAAAGCCCTTGTTCCTCTACGAAAGGTATATACTCCAATCCCCCCGATATAAACTTTTGAACATTTCGCTATATTGTTGCTATTGAGCAATCGTAGGGATGTTTGCCATTCCATGCGTACGTTTGTCAGGCTATCGTCTCTTCTTTTTCACCTGATACCGGATTAGTGTCTTGATTATCTTAGCATCCGGCTTCGATTGGTATTCTTCCTCGTGTGGACCAGCTATTTCGTAGCCATTCTCTGAGATGAATTGCTGCAAGCGCTCAATGGTTTTCGCTTCCTGGTCGTAAGGGCCGAGGTGCAGAATTTGAGCTACCGTGCCGTATTCCCAGGTCTCAATCTTTACCTGAGTGCCCGGTTCTTTCTGAGGTAAGGAGGTAGTGTTGTCGGGTACGGGTATACCGGCAATTATGAGCCATGCTCCTTTGGGATAGAGATGTGCATTGGGAAAGCGCGCACGAGGGTAGCTTACCTTAAAGGACTCCAACCCCCTCTTTTTCAGGTCAAATTTCAAGGTATAAACCGAGCCAAATAGCGCAGGGAATATGTTAGCGAAGACCTTGTCCGGAGAGCCTTTTCCCTGGACAACGGCCATCTTCTGGGACGGCATCTCAAGTATTATCGGGTCAGTCTTAAGTTTGCGTGGCGACATATGCACCTCCACAGTCGCAGCTTTTTGTAAGTATAGCATGGTAAATTAAGGTCAATGGTAATATGTTCGAGTTTAGATACAAGCGCGGTTCTAGTATGAGGCACTGGCAAGGTATGATCTAAGACACAGATATTCGGGAGAGAACATGAAATCGCTGGTAGCTTGTTATTCTTTGGCCCGGATTGTTGTATTAGTATTCTGAGCTTCGTCATCGCTATGTACCTGACTATGTGGTATCATCTTGACTGCTTAAGGAATTAAACGTGATAGAACTGCCCGAAGCCGCCGTGCTAGCCAAACAGATTAATGAGACTGTTGTCGGCAAGAAAATCAAGAACGTTATTGTTGCCCAAACCCCGCATAAGCTGGCCTGGTACTTCGGTGACCCGCAGGAATACAAAGGCCTCTTAACTGGCAAGGTAATCAGCGGGGCCACGAGCTATGGGGGGCAGGTGGAAATAACCGCTGGCAAGGCGAAGCTGCTATTCACTGACGGCGTGAATTTACGCTACTACAATAAGGGTGCGCAGCTACCGGCCAAGCACCAGTTACTGCTTGAGTTCGATGACGGTTCGTATCTGGTTGGCTGGGTGCAGATGTACGGCGGGCTATCGGCCTTCCCGGACGGGAAGAACGATAATAAATACTACCTTATAGCCAAGGAGGGACCTTCTCCTTTGTCCATTGATTTCGACGAAGACTATTTCAGGTCTTTGTTTGACGGGGGCACTGCAAAGTTGTCGCTAAAGGCGTTTCTGGCGACGGAGCAAAGGATACCCGGACTCGGCAATGGGGTTTTGCAGGACATCCTGTTCAACGCCAAAATGCACCCGAAAAAAAGGGCAGGTACGCTCTCCACTACCGATCAGCAGGTCCTATTTGATTCGATTAAGAACACTCTTTTGGAAATGACGACGAAGGGCGGCCGGGATACCGAGAATGACCTTTTAGGTAAACCGGGAGCGTATAAGACTAAACTAAGCAAGAACACTGTCGGGCAACCCTGTTCCGTATGCCGTACGCTGATCAAGAAAGAGGCATATTTGGGTGGGAGCATTTACTATTGTGCCAGATGCCAGAGAATTTAGATCTGGCAAATGCGGAATCATAGGTATAATCTAAGAAACAAACGCTGGAGAGAGCATGAAATCGCTGGTAGTCTATTATTCTTTGACGGGCAAAACGAGGCTGGTGGCTCAGACAATCGCCGAAACCTTGAATGCGCCGCTGGTGGAGATTCAAGAGACAAGGCCCATACCCTGGCCATTCGTCTATTTGAGTGGCGGCTTTGCGGCTTTCATGAACAGGGGGAGAATGATAAATCCCATAAATGTCGATTTACAGCAATATGAAAGGATATTTATTGGCTCTCCAATCTGGAACTCAAGACCAACACCGGCTATTAACTCATTTATATACCAGACAAATCTTGAAGGCCGGAGTGTTATTCCATTCTTTACCATGGGCGGCGATAATGCCGAAAAAGCTGTGGCGAACATAACGGCCAAGATAGAGAAGAGGCAGGGCAAGGTGGCAAGCTCCTTCGCTATAACATCGTACAAAGTGTCCAACGAGGAAATCATTGCCAGGGCTAAAGAAGCCGTAAAGAGGTATTCAAGCTAGAGCCACTTCATTCAACCACGTCGGTTCCCTCACACCCCGTAATTCTCCCTCCCCTGGTGGGACGTAACAGGCAAGTTTCTTGAGAATTCCCCTCTTAAGGTAAGAGGGGAAAGGGGAGTTATGAAGATAACCCTGTACAATCCCGACATAGGTAACACTTTTGTCCGGACACATAGGTTACACTTTTAGCATGAGGCAATCCTAAATGTTCTTTCATCCAGAATGCCCACCGGATA
>Ga0315554_1002089_pt1 | contig 11674 bp, 10 predicted proteins | sample SalMarSW160370MG_FD_202114 | JGI IMG/M metagenome (GOLD analysis project Ga0315554, IMG submission 202114) | Salt marsh sediment microbial communities from the Plum Island Ecosystem LTER, Massachusetts, United States - Salt Marsh Sediment SW1603-70 ... | reverse complement strand
GGGAGGGGGTAAAACTTCCGGATAATTACCAGTAATTGAAACCCCGTCGCCAAAATAATTTCCTTTGCTGCTTAATGAAGCCCTTCCGCTTTTGATAGCTTCAGACAGCGAAATTTCATAACCTACCTCAACAGGCGGATGAGGTATTTGTATCACATCATTAATTGTAGTGACAGATTCATAATCTGAAGTTGATTTATCGGAATATTTTTCAGGAAATTTTTTTTTGAGCAAGGAACGTATAGAACCGGATGTCTGACCACACGGATCAGTAAGAACTATATTAATTTTTTTTGGTGGTAAATAATTTAAATTGTAATCTGACGGGACGTTAGAATTTACCGAAGCAATAATATTTTGTATCTCATTCTGTTCAGCATTTATAACTAATACTTGCTTGGTTGTTCCGTTTGCGGTAATTGTAAACAGAGCAAGCGAACCCCCTTGAATAACGGTATCCTGATAATTTGTATTTAATGAAAAGTAGTTGTTACTTTGAACCGATTGCCATATTTGCTGAACCTGGGAAGCATTAATTGAAAAGTTTGTATCCAGCAATATATCCGGAGAAATACTACCATTTAATCTTAAAAAATTTACTTCTCCATCTGCAAGTACCGTAATTGTTTCTGATACTGCCAATACAGACAAACCACCGGTAGTACCAACAAGTTTAAAATCGGATGGAGGACTTTGCGAATAAATATTATTGCAAATGAAAATTAGAATCAGAATTACTGCCCTCAAATAATTCATGACACACCTCTTATTAATTATTGTGATTATAATTTATTATAAGTGCATTGCCGGTTGTATATACAAGTATTAAAAAAGCTATTGGACCTTTGTTCAATATAACTTTTAAATATTTAGATAATTTTCAGGTTGAGATCGTTTATAAATTTCGATAACACAGTAGAGGAATACAGTAGATTGTATATGTAGATAAAATAATATACAGATATATAATAAAATTGAGTGTGATTTACATCTTTGAACATATTTTTAATAGATTATATTAAAATATAATTGATTGCCTAAGACACAATCCCATTTATCCAGCAAATATTTTTTTCATCTTGTTTACCAATCGAAGGTTGGTCAGAAAAACAAAAAAAATAATACATGATTCACTATTGAAAAAGACTTCCTTATTTTTGCAGTTCCTTTAAGCTGTTCCGGTCAAAAATAAGTAAGACTTTTTTCTGTACCTCGAAATTTCATATCCATAAAACATATCATTAGTATTCTTATCAAAAATTAATTGTTCAGTCTAACAGCCTATACGCTTACAACATTCCTATGCTGTCAGCCCTTTACAAATAATTTTTTTGTCTTATCAGTAAATCCATAAATGGTTTAATGTAAGCACCAAGTAAAAAACCTTGCTTAATTTTTATACGTTAGAAAATTGATTAAGCTTAAGAACAGGAAAGAGAGAATGTTCTTAAATGATTGGGGAGCTTTACTCCCTGCCTGGCAGGAAGAATTCTCTGATAAATTTGTTGAGGTTGAGGGAAATATAGTATTCACTGGTCGCGGGGGTTTTGAATACGAAAAGGAAGAGGATGAACTGGACGACCAGGGAAAAGTAATTCATAAAGGGCAGTTTGTTAAAAGCGGGATTAAGATGAAAATAGCTAGAGAAACTCCATATGAGACAGATTTAAATGTTTGGATGCAACTGGAAAAGGAACTTGATAAAAATGGAAGACCGGTTCAGAAAAATGTTGGATATGTTTTAAAAGATAGAAGCGATACCATAAACGGGAAAAGATTTGAATTTCCAACTTATCGAAATTTCAAACCTATAATTAATTTTATCTTAGGTTTACCTGTAGGAGAGGTTTCAGGAGAAACCTTCAGCGATAATTTAAACCCTAGAACCGATGCAGAATATTTTGAAAGAAGATTGAGACAATAGATTGAAACGGAAAATATATCGGGTGTATTTGATAAATATGGCTTAGGAGATACAAGATCCAAAGCAGACAAACAAATCAAAGCAACGATAATTGAAAAGATATTCGGTACAACCAGTCAGACCGAAATATCAAAAATGGATCATAAGCTGTTGAAGAAAAAAAGATTAGAACTCGAAGATATGTTCGCGCAATTATCTGCAGCTCAGCCGGAAAATGTAATTGATTGGATTATGTCTTATCAAATAAAAGCTGCTGCCTAAAATAGCCTCAATTGCTGGTCCTTATGGCCAGCAGTTTATTAAAATTTCTTATTGGCTTTCACTCTATAATTTGAACCCACTTAAACTGTAACACTTTTAGTTTAGACTTATAGTTTCGCTTCGTTGTTAATAAAAATAATTTAACAACTCCGCTCAACTATTCCAGGAATGAACAAAAAGATGTTCCAGTTTTCAGGACAAAAAGATGTGCCTTCGCTGTTAAAATTTAGCATTGAAAAATATATTACTGATTAAAAAAGTGTGCCCAAAATGTGCCCAAATTCGGGTTCATTCTGATTAATTCTGATTAGTTTAGGAAAATTACAATTTGATAGTAATAAAAAAAGCTTCAAAACGTTTAATTTTGAAGCTTTTTAGTGGAGCTAAGGAGGATCGAACTCCTGACCTCTTGAATGCCATTCAAGCGCTCTCCCAGCTGAGCTATAGCCCCATTTTAATTATACGGCAAAAATATGCAAGTTTAATATCTATAGCAATATTTATATTCTGCTGGTTAGGATTTTAACTTCATTTGCTTTTACTTTATACTTAAGAAAAATAGAATAAATAATTTTTGAATCCTCATGCCTTCTTGAAAATTGAGTAAGTTCTGATTCCGCAATATTACATTGTTTCATTTTGTAATTTGTTTTAAATATATTTTGGTAATAAAAAATATTGTTGAATGAAAATTAATATAATTCTTTTTGTAATATTTGGATTTATAATTGCTTATACCGGGTGCAAAGATACTACCACAGGTATTGATTCAAAAACTATCCCCTCTTCCAATGTTAGTTTTGGAGAATATATTGCTCCGGTTTTTTTAACAAAATGTGCAAATAGAGGCTGTCACGAGGATGCTACCAAAGCAGGCGGAATCAGCTTAACTACATGGGTTGGCGCTACCGATCCGAATATCGTAGTTGAAGGGCATCCTGAAGACAGCCCTTTAGTCTGGTCAATTGATGGAGTCTCAGGCTTTAGTCCTATGCCTCCACCGGGATATCCTCCTTTAACTGTTAACCAAATAAGCGGAATTAAAACCTGGATCCAGGAAGGCGCTAAAAACGATTGATTTAAATTGGGAAGACGGATTTCGAATTTCGAATTATATTTAAATCCGAAGTTCACGAACCGAAATTCGAAATCCTTAAATCCATTTCATTTCTTTGTACCACTCAACAGTCCTTTTAATTCCCTCTTCAATCGAGATTTTTTGATGATAGTCTAAATCATTAATTGCTTTGCTTGTATCACATGTCCATGAATTTTGTGTAATATCTTTTGCTTTTTCAATATTTAATGTTGCCGGTTTACTGCTGAACATCGCAAAAAATTGTGCTGCCGATGCAATTGAAAATACTACTGAGTGAGGTACTTTTACCTTAATCGGATTTTTGCCTGTTATATTAGATGTAACATTACCTATTTCTTTCCAAGTATAATATTTTTCAGAACTTATAAAATATATTTGATTCTTTGCATTATCATTTACCGCAGCTAGTAAAAAACCATTTACCAGGTCGATAACATGGATTAAGCTTATCTTCTTTTTATCAAACCCAATAGTGGTCATTAACCCTTTATTAAATGTCTTGAAGAATATAAGTATCTCCGTATCCCGTTCTCCATAGACCGCGGGAGCACGGCATATTGTAATTGGAATTCTATCCATATAAGCTTGAGATAATTTTTCCTGGGCAAGCTTGCTCCTTCCGTAAGTAGTAATCGGATGGCATTCTGTTTCTTCATTAACCGGCTTGCTATTGAGTGAAGGGCCTGTGGCGGTTTGACTGCTCACTATTAAAAATCTCTTAATTGTATCTTTAAACTCCAATGAGACATTCAGTAGATTTCTTGTTGTGTCAACATTCCCTTTAAAATAACCTTCTGGCTTTTTAGATTTTACAACTCCCGCAACATGAAAAATATATTCCGCATCTTTGAACGCCTTTCTCAACCCATCATTATCAAATAAACCATTATCATATATTTCAACATTTTTTCCTTCAAGCCATCTAAGATTGCTTGTTTTTCTTATAATACATCTGACTTTATAATTCTTTCCCAATAGTAAATCAACCAGGTGACTGCCTACAAAGCCGTTTGCACCTGTAACAACTGCAATTGAATTATTCATAAGTATTTGATTTTGAATTTATTAAATTTTATGTTTTGTCGGGAAATTTAGAAATAATTTACTTATTATTAAAGATTAAAAAATTCTTTATTCAAATATTAGGAGGAATTTTTGGATTTATTCAAAAAAGCTTATGATTTTACAAGAGCTGATGAAATAAAAAAATTAGGTTTATATCCATATTTCAGAGCTATTGAAGAAAATGAAGGACCTGTCGTTCAAATTGAAGGCAGAAAAGTAATAATGGCAGGGTCTAATAATTATCTTGGTTTAACTGCGCATCCGAAAGTTAAGGAAGCTGCAATAAAAGCAGTGGAAAAGTATGGAACCGGCTGTTCAGGTTCCCGCTATTTAACCGGGACGTTAGATCTTCATATTGAATTGGAAACACGGTTAGCAAAATTTTTCAATAGAGAAGCTGTGCTGCTTTTCAGTACTGGGTATCTAACCGGTCAGGGAATTATACCAACTCTTGTACAAAGAGGCGATTATGTAATTTCAGATAAAGATAATCATGCTTGTTTAATTGCAGGTAATTTGATGGCGAAAGGTGCAACTGCCGAATTTATCCGTTATAAACACAACGATATAGATGATCTTGAAAGAGTTATAAGTAAGCTTCCAGATAATGGTGGCAGATTGATTGTTAGTGACGGGGTCTTCAGTACCGGCGGCGAAATTGTTAATTTGGAAAGATTAAACAAAATTGCTAAAACTTATGGTGCTAGAATTCTTATTGATGATGCTCATGCAGTAGGTGTTATTGGTAAAGGTGGAAGAGGTACCGCGAGTGAATTCAATTTGGAAAACGAAATCGACATGACAATGGGAACGTTCAGCAAAACATTTGCTTCATTAGGCGGGTTTGTTGCCGGACAAGAGAGAGTAATAAACTATATTAAGCACAATTCACTTGCGCTAATATTCAGTGCTTCCCCTACCCCGTCTTCAGTTGCTGCTACACTTGCAGCACTCGATATTCTTGAAGCAGAACCTGAAAGAGTAACTAAAGTGGTAAGAAATGCCAGCAAGATGAGAACTGGATTAAAAGATGCCGGCTTTACCGTTCTTGAAGGAAGAACTGCAATAGTGCCGGTAATTGTAGGTGACGATAATCTTGCATTCAAAATGTGGAGGATGCTGTTTGACGCAGGAGTTTTTGTTAATGTTTTTATCTCTCCGGGTGTTCCACCGGGAAGACAAATGATGAGAACAAGTTATATGGCGACACATGAAGATGAACAGTTAGATAAGATATTGGATATTTTTACTGATACGGGGAAAAAGTTAGGTTTAATCTAACATGATTTTTCATCCACTTAAAAGCATACCTCTATGGGTATGCTTTTTTATTGTTATAAGGATAAACATATGAGTTCAATTACAATAAAAACTGTTGAAAACAAAAAAGACTTAATGCAGTTCATTAAGTTTCAATGGAAAATCTATAATGGCGATCCTAATTGGGTTCCCCCGCTAATAATGGACAGGAAAAAAATTCTTAGTAAAGAAAAAAATCCTTTCTTTAAGCATTCGGAAGCCGAATATTTTCTTGCAGAAAAGAACGGAGATTTAGTTGGAAGAATAGCAGCTATAAAAAATGACTTGCACAATAAACATCATAACGATAAAGTTGGTTTTTTTGGTTTCTTTGAATCCATTAATGATCAGGAAGTTGCCAATGCACTTTTCGATAAAGCAAAAGAATGGCTGCAGGCTAAAGGTTTAAACAAAATGAGAGGACCGGCAAATCCTTCCAGCAACGATGAATATGCTATGCTGGTGGAAGGTTTTGATTCTCCCCCGCTGCTTTTAATGACTTATAATCCAAAATATTATTTGGATTTATGTAATAACTACGGTTTTAAAAAAGCAAAAGATTTAAACGCTCATATACTGCAAAGTGATAAAACATTGTCTTCGGAAAAAGTTCGCAGGGTAGCTGATATCGCAAAAAAAAGATACGGATTAAAGATCTCCCAGTTAAACATGAAAGATTATAATAAAGAAGTTGAAAAAGTAAAATTCGTTTATAACAAAGCGTGGGAGCCGAATTGGGGTTTTGTTCCTATGACCGACGATGAATTAAATGCAATGGCAAAAGATCTTAAACCTCTTGTTGAACCTTCCCTTGTTCTTTTCGGAGAAATTAAAGATAACCTTGTAGGTTTTGCTTTAGTAATGCCTGATTATAATGAAATCTTCATATCAATGAACGGGAAATTACTTCCGTTCGGATTTATTAAGCTTCTTACCCAAAAGAAAAAAATAAAAAAATGCAGGATAATAACTTTGGGTATTATTCCTGAATACCAGAAAAAGGGATTGGATGCGGCATTTTACTGGGAAATTGTTAACCGGGCAAGAAATATAGGAATATTAATTGGTGAAGCCAGCTGGGTTCTTGAAGATAATGATATGATGAACCGCGGTCTGGAGGCGCTTAATGCTAAACTTTATAAGAAGTATAGAATTTATGAAATAGATATTTAGTCTGTTTAATTCGATAATTGTTCGTCATACTTACCGGAATGTGCCGGGTCAATTTTTTTTAGAGCTGTAAATACTTCTTCCTTATCCGGGTATGTTTTTAGCCTGTTTATTATTTCGCCTGCCTTGGCATCAAAAAATACTTTTGTTAAAGTTGTGCTTAGATCCATCTTGGTTTTTAGATCTTTCAATACATTTACAAGTTTTACTATGTCCTGCTGTCCTTCTTTCGGATTCATTGAATATATATCTATTCCGTAATAATAATCATAAATGGATTCTCTAAACGGCCTGAATTTATCATTTAAAAGATCATCAACTAATCCGCGTCTGCTGTAAGAACTGCTGCTCTTTGTCCATCCGCTTGAAAAGCCGCTGACCGCACCAAGATTAGCAATATCGGATGCCTTTGAAAAATAAGGTGTTCCTCCCAATTTATCCCATGTATCCATGTCAAACCCGATGATTATATATGCATAGTAATCCAAAAAGCCTGTTATCGGATCGAAGACAGTTTGGTTACGGTAAAAACCCTGCGCCGGGTCATAACTAAAAGACCATGCATTATCATTAATACTTAATACCAAAGAATTATCTTGAGACTTATAAATTGGCCGCAAACTTGTTACAACCACCTGTGCAGTATAATTAATATCATTAGAGGAGGACAGCATAAAAATGGATAATGAACAATCTATCTTTGCACCGTTCTGGTAAGCTGCATCATTAGTAAACTGAGTCTTATTCACATAATCTTCTACCTTTTGAGCAAAATCTCTTAATTTATCCCGCGCTGAAATAGTGATGCTCTCGGTATTAAGAGTTACTTTGCAATTTAATTCTTGAGAAAAAGTTAAAGTAGAAAAAATTAGAAGGAAGAGAATTAGAGATTTCATTTTTTCAACAATTTTCAGTTTTTAGTTGATTTAATATATGAATTTCAATATAATCAAACAATAATTAAAATTTTTCTGCGAATTGAAACTCTTATTTGTAGTATTTTTACTAATTATCTACGAATCGGTTTCACAAGCGCAAATGATCGCAGGGGCTAAGCAGATATCGATATCAAATTCAGGGGCTGCACTTTCCAACGACGTTTTCGCTATTTTTAATAACCCAGCCGGTTTATCCCAAATGAATTGGAAAGAAATAGGTATTTTCTATTCTCCCGCTCCTTTTGGTTTTAAAGAATTAGCTAATGGATTTATCGCATATAACGAACCGTTCACCTTTGGATCCCTGTCCTTCGGTGCCATGACTTACGGCTTTGAATTATATAAAGAAAATAAAATCCTGCTCGGATTTTCCCATAATTTTTTGAATAAATTCTTTCTAGGCATCGCCTTAAATTATCACTCTGTCTCAATAAAAAGATACGGCAACAAGTCTGTTTTTTATTTTAATTTCGGAGGTTTGGCTTACATTACACCGGATTTAAGATGGGGATTTTTCGTTTACAATATTAATAGAATTTCTTTTGTAAATGAAGATGATCAAATTCCAACAACTTTTAATTCCGGGTTCAGCTATAATTTGATACCGGAACTTTCGCTTAACTTTGCTCTAGAAAAAGATATAAGATATTCCGCATCTTTGAGATTCGGAATTGATTATTATATTATTAATAATCTTTCTCTTCGAACGGGATTTTCTAACGAACCTTCTACATATTCGGCAGGTATTGGAATTAATTATGCGTTTATCAGCTTTGATTATGCAATTTACAATCATCCGGATCTGGGGCTTACACATCAAGCCGGGATAATAATCAGTTTTCAAAATATTGGGAATAGGTACAAAAAAATAAAAGAGTACCTAGGTAACTGAAATTATACAAGTATAGTTTAATAGCCCCGCTATTTATGGCGGGGTGAAAGAGAAACCAAATAACTGGGGCTTTAACTCAACATAAAATCCTTTTGGATAAAACACTAATATTTAAGGATTCATCCCACTGCAAATGGCGGGTAAATAAAAAATTTCTTTGCAGAACTTAAGTCAATAAAAATATTTTTTATTCATATACATTATCAGATTATAATTTTTCTATGGCGGTTTTTATAATCATTTTTATCCTTTTTTTTAATATTGCCAGCGGACAGGCATTAGAAGATACAACATATCGGGAAGCGGAAGAAACCATTACTGACCTGCTTCAAGAACCTTCCGAAGAATCTGATAATTCTGATTTGTACGAAACAATCGAAGATCTTATAAATAATCCTATAGACATAAATAAAGCCGTCTTAAATGAATTACAAAGAGTTCCCTATATTGATATTACAACTGCAAATATAATTTTAAATTATAGAAAAAAGTTCGGACGTTTCTTTTCAGTAAATGAATTAAATTCAGTTGGAAATCTTTCGAAAGAAACAGTCGAAAAAATATCTCCGTTTTTAACTGTAACTGACGATATGTCATCTGCAAAAAATTCAGGTAATCTTATTTCTAATTATTCCGTCAAATTAAGAAGCAGGATACAAAATGATTTGCAGAAAAGAAAAGGTTTTATCGATAAAAAATTTACCGGCTCAAAGTATAAAATTTATAATAAAATAATAACAAATTATAAAAATATTGAGGTTGGATTTTTAACTGATAAAGATCCCGGTGAAAACTCAATTAATGATTTTTCTTCTTATTTCTTATCAATAAAACATTTAGGATTTATAAATAATGTTGTATTGGGAGATTACACAGTAGCATGGGGACAGGGATTAACATTATGGCGTCCCTATGGTTTTTCCAAAGGTGCGGATGCTGTTTTCCCTATCAAGAAGAATGCAAAGATAGTTAATAGATATGCAAGCTCTACGGAAAATAATTTTTTAAGAGGAGCGGCAGCAAATTTTGGATTTAAAAACTTTTCATTAATAGCATTTTATTCTAAAAATAAATTTGATGCAAATATAGATTCATTCTCTAACGGCATTTTATCAACTCCTATTGATGGACTACATCGAACCGACAATGAAATTACAAAAAGGAAATCCTCTGAAGAGATTATGTATGGTTCGGCTTTAAACTTCAGCAATAATTTTATTAATACAGGGATTCTATATTATAAATCTGTTTTTAGTAATCCTTTTATTCCCGGTTCAATGTTTGATATTCAAGGAGATAATTTTAACTATACATCATTTTATTATGATTTGTACCCGGACAAAATAAATCTTTTCGGTGAGCTGTCATTTGACGGTAAATCTTTAGCCTCAATAAATGGAATTCAGATCCCTGTAAATAAAAATTTCATATTTGTAACCTCAATCAGAAGCTACCCGAGAAATTTTATAAACCTCCATGGATTTTCTTTCGGTGAAAAATCAGGTACCGGGAAAAATGAATTCGGAATTTATAACGGCGTAAGATGGAATTCCCCTATCGGTACTGTCAATTTCTATTATGATCAATTCAAATTTCCATATGCTTCATACGGAATACCTTTGCCAAGCACCGGTAATGAATTTCTGATCGATTATAAAAATAAATTTGTAAAAAATTTTGATACGCGGCTGAGATTTAAATATGAAAATAAGGAAACTGCCTTTAATGAAAACAATCTCTTGATATTAGGAAGAAGGATTAAAAAAGTATCAAGACTCGAAATAATTTACACAATTAGCTCTCAATTCAAAGTAAAAGGAAGATTTGAATATAACAATATTTCCATGAACACAGGTGTTTTTGAAGAAGGTTTCCTGGCCTTTCAGGATTTACAATATAATCCTTCACAGGTTATCGGTTTATATTCAAGAATTGTTTTTTTCAAAACCGGTTCTTATAATTCTGCCGTTTATGAATATGAAAATGATTTAGCCGGGACTTTATTAAATACTGCATTATTTGGCGAAGGGATCAGGTGGTACCTGCTTGTCAGATTTAATCCATATAAAATCATTACCATATCTTGTAAATATTCTGAAACTTTTAAACCGAAAGAGAAATCCTTGGGCTCAGGTTTAATGGAAATAGATGGAAATTTAGATAACCGTTTCAGCTTTCAATTAGATCTAAATTATTAACTAACAGTTTCGATATCATCAAGATCAGAAATAGAAACATTGTTATCTTTTTCCCCATTTATATAATACATATCAATCTCCCCTTTTCCTTTTGCATTTAACCTCCCCCTGTATTCACATTCAAAATAATCTTTTATTAAATGGTATGTAGGACCTGAAATATTAATTGCATTCGGTTCACAACAGCTGCACATCCTGCTTGCAATATTTACAGTATCACCCCACACATCATAAGTAAATTTATTGCTGCCGACTATCCCTGCTACAACTCCACCGGAATTAATTCCGGCCATAAATTTCCATTTGTACTTAGAATTTTTATTTCTTTTATTAATATAATCTCGCATTTCAATAGCAGCATTAATTGTTCTAACAGCATGATCGGGTAATTCATCAGGGATACCGCTCCCGATCATATAGTTGTCCCCCATTGTTTTCAATTTTTCAAGACCGTATTTAGCAATTATATCGTCAAATCCGGAAAACATTTCATTCAGTTCATTCAAGATTTCTTCTGGAGTTAATTCCGCTGTTTGTTTTGCAAAGTTATAAAAACCTGTAAATAAAATTGAAACCTCATTATAATTTCGCGGTCTTATTTCACCTTTTTGTTTCCATTCGTTTACAATTTGAGCAGGTAATATATTATGAAGAAGCTGATCGGTTTTCTTTTTCTCTTCTTCGAGTTCTTTTGTTTTTTGTTTTACTTTGGTTTCAACGTTATGTTTATAGAATGCCATCTCCAGTGTAGAGTTAAGACTCTTTTCCTCAAAAGGTTTTAACAAATAACCGAATGGTTCAGTTACCATTGCTTTCTGTAATATTTCT
>Ga0315554_1002087_pt1 | contig 11678 bp, 11 predicted proteins | sample SalMarSW160370MG_FD_202114 | JGI IMG/M metagenome (GOLD analysis project Ga0315554, IMG submission 202114) | Salt marsh sediment microbial communities from the Plum Island Ecosystem LTER, Massachusetts, United States - Salt Marsh Sediment SW1603-70 ... | reverse complement strand
TTGAACGCATTTCGAATTCAAGGTTCCTCTGGATACGCTCTCATCTTACACCATCAAACCGCAATCCATGCAACATCTTCGGAGAGTGGTTTCTGAGTGTTGAGATTGGTTTCCCTGAATCATACAGCTTCGGGTTGGGGCTTATCGATGCCTTTCGAATTCAACCGAGCGGCAACATCACGTCTCAAACGCCACAGTGCCAGGACCGTCGCCATAGCCACCACGCTCGATCCCTGCCAGTCGGCAAGATCCTGATCGACGCTGAAGTAGATAAAAAAACCCAGAAATCCTGCAATCAAAGCCAGCCGGTGGCGGTCGTCCCAATCCGCGCCATAATTGGACCAGCGCATGGTCAACCACAGCGTAACGGCGTCGAGCAGCACCAGGAACATCATCGTTACCACCAACGGTGGTTTGGCTGCCTCCGCGGTGAGGAAAATCGTGAAAAAGAAAATGGTCATGTTCACCAAACCGAGCAGAAAGAAGGCCAACGGGTGGGGGACGGTTCGTCGAAATTGAGAACGTGGAAGCGCCGGCAAACGATGCGCCATCCAGGCCAAGGCAAATACGGCCATCCAGGCGAGGATGTACCACCCCATTGGCGGCCGATAGGAAGTCATCCACCATCCCAGCGGAGCCCACAAAAGCAAGCCCAGGAAGCAGGCGGTCAGTGCCTTATCGCCGAGCCATAGCTGCCGTCGTCGATCGGCATACAGGATCTCGGCCAGCATCACGCTGGCTCCGATGCTGATCAGCGTATGAAAATGGATCACCATCATCGACCAGGTCCAGTTTACTCCGGCAACGTGATTGTACTGCGCCAGCGCCCCCAGTTCATCCCAACGGGGATTGAATAACGAACGCACCACGACGCCCTCCTCGTAGATGCCGTAAGCCGCACCGAGCAGCAGCAAGCTGAAATGCCCCTTGTGCCAGCGAACCGTCAGCTCGCGGCAGACCAATGCACCCAAACCGTAGGGAAGCGAGAGCAGCAGGAAGTTCAGGGGCTGGATGAACGCCAACGGCGTTTGGTGACGGGAGACGAGTTCTCCCAGAATCGGGGCGAGCAGGAGCAGAGTAAGCCCGGGAGGGATGTGTTTCATCGACTCGGTTTCCCTCCATCCCTATCGAAGATCATCGGGAACGAGCGAATACATGGCCGCATCGATATGTCGATCGCCGATCTTGATACGCTTACGGAGGATCCCTTCGAAAAGTGCGCCGGCCTTCTCGGCAACCCGCCGGCTGGCCCCGTTCTCCACACCGACGACGATTTCGATTCTTCGTAACCCAACCGCTCGAAAGCCGAACTGCGCCAGCAGTCGAACAGCTTCCGTCGCGATCCCCTCACCCGTACGGTCGGAACGAACCCAATAGCCGAGATTGGCGAATTGATGACGATGAATGATCTGGTCGAGCGCACACAAACCGAGGAGTTGGCCGCGATCTGCATCGACCATCGCGAAATCGTACGCTTCTCCGCTGTCCCATTGAAAAGGAAGAGTCTTAAGCCTGTCCGATGTGTTTTCGATCGAATAATCCGGAGAGCACCAATCCATCCAGGGCATGAGTTCGCTCAAGGATGCGTGCACCGCTTTGTAAATCGACTCGGCGTCCTCCATTTGTGGAGGGCTGAGAATTATCCTTCCCGTGTCGTGCCTGAGTTCGATGTCCCTCGCAATACTCATGTCACCTTCCCTGCCTGCGCATCACCCAACGAGCGCCTCGCTTGATGGGAAATCCCGTCTTTTGAAATCCATCGACCAGAGTTCGGCCCGGCGACGGCCCGCTATCGAAAACCTCGCCGCTTTGCCTCTTCGAGAATCTCGACGGTCGCCGTTGCGCCGATACGTGTGACGCCCAAACTGCGGACCCGGAGCAAGTCGTCCAACGTCCGCACACCGCCCGCCGCCTTTACGCCTATGTCGAGGTCACTGCACCTGCGCATGAGACGCAGATCGTGATCGGTGGCGCCGGCATACGCATACATGCCGTTGGCTTGTTTCACGAATCCGTATCCGGTCGAGGTCTTGACGTAAGCCACACCGATCTGCGAGCATATCTCGCACAACCTGCGGATGTGTACATCTTCGAGGTAATCGTTCTCGAAAATGACCTTCAGGATCGCACCTCGTCCTGTGACGGCCTCGTTAACCGCGGCGATTTCCCTGGCGACGTAGTCCCAATCACCCCCGAGAACCTTACCGACGTTCACGACCACGTCGATCTCACTCGCACCGTTCGATACGGATTCCTCGGCTTCCCGGACTTTGAGCGGCGTGGTGCTGTTGCCGTGCGGAAATGCGGCCACGCCGCAAACACCGACATACGAACCTTGCAGCACGTCAGCCGCCATGCGAACGGCGTACGGTTTCACACAGGCTGTGGCTACATCGTACTCTTTTGCCAATTCACAGCCCTTCACGATCGCTTCATCCGTGAGAGTCGGATGCAGCAGCGAATGATCGATCATCTTGGCCAACGTCTCCAGACGAGAGACTTCATTCATCGCAAACGCTCACTCGCCTTGCGGGGTCGACTGCATCATCGCGCGATCATTCCGACGTCAAGAACGCAACGGCATTCACGACGACTCGATTCACGGCTTGCACAGAGGCCTCGAGATTTCCCACCACGTCCATGCTGTGATCGGCATCCTCGACGACGCAGAGTTCGAAGACCCGCGAGGCGCGCAGATAATCGATAGCCGCTTCGTCGTAAAAACGATCCGCCGTTCCGGTAGCCAGGAAAGCAGGCTGCCTGGTCTCCATGAAAGTAGAATCGAAAAAAGGATGCCCAAATGGAGGATTGAACAAGACGAGGCGCGCCGCCTCGAGCCCAGGTTCCAACTGGCAGATATGGGCGGCGACGCTGGCGCCGATCGACTTTCCCGCGAATCCGATACGGGCATAGTTACGCTCGGAGAGCAGGTATTGGACCGCAGCGACGCATTCGCCGACCAGCCCGGGAACCGTCTCCAGAGACAGCTCTTCCATGCGCGTTTGGTAGCCATAGGTCACGGCGAAGGAATCCCAACCGGATGCCTGCAGCATCTCGCTGAGGTAGTACAACATCGGGCCATCGACGCCGTAGTTCCCCCCGGGCAGAAGGACGATCAGACCTTCCGCGCCACCCTTCTGGCGGTAAAACTTGTGCATCAAGGGGCGCCCATCGCTCGTTTGAATGGGTAGACGAATTACATCCGCCATGCTTTCCTCCTTCGCGAAAAATCTTGATGCGGAATCCGCAACCCCGGGGCCAGCACACGGACTACGGGATCCATTGCGGCGCGTAGCCGCCTTCGACCAGCAGTTCCACATCCTCGCCATCGACTCCGATCACCCAGATTTCGATCGCTTGCGCGAGGTCTGCCTGGTTCTTGCGCACGAAGGTCAGCATGCGAGCGTCGTGGCTCCAGACGACGGAAGACACGTGCAAGTTCGGCTCAGCCGTCAATTGCCGGGGATCCGATCCGTCCGCGCGCATGATCCACAGCTGCCGACCGAGAGTCCAGCGCTCGTTATCGAGGTATTTGCGAGTGAAGGCGATCCATTCCCCGTCCGGGGAATAGACCGGCGCGGCGTCCTCCACCTGCCCTGCGTCGTCCCCCGTCAGATCCGCAATGCTGCCCGTAGCGACGTCCATGCGGTAGACGTGGCTGTAAAAGTCCACCTGCGAATCGTCGCTTGAGTCGTTCTCCACGATGACGATGGACGCGTAGATCAAATCCTGGCCGTCCGGCGACCAGGCACCATTCAACCCGAGATCGTTGGGAATGAAGTTGAACGGGCTCTCCCCGAGGCTGTTTTCGACATCCACGAGGGCGATCGCCTTCAAGGTATCATCGTAGTACGCCAAACGGCCGGCCGTCGACCAATCGGGATTGGATCTGGCGTGGTCCACATCTCCGACCGGCAGCGCTTCGTCCCCGGATTCCAAATCCAACACCCATACACTGCTCGGTCCCGGAAACGGCTGCCCGCCTTGCCCGGAGACGAAGCCAAAACGCTCGAAGGCGATCCGCTTCCCATCGGGTTCGTGGGCAATTTCCTGACAGTGATCCCCTTGTGGACATGCATACAGCAAGCGGTCCTCCCCGGTCGAAAGCGAAATTTCCCGCAGCTCGGTGTTTCCATCCGCGCGCATCGCCGAGTAGACTGCGGTATCGCCGTCGGGATCCAGGCTGTAATCGAGAATACCCGCTTCGGTCTGCGTCAGGCGCTCCGCATCCTCACCTTCCAGATGGCGGAGATAGAGCTCAGCCGGACCGGATTCGGGCCACAGATAGATGATTCGTCTCTTGGCGATTTGAAAGGACCAGGTGTAGCTGCGCAGCATCGGTAAAAGGATCCTGGCGCTCGCCCCGGATTTCAATCGCAGCGTCACCCTGGTGCCTTCAGGCCAGTCCTCGTCCGGTTGGAACGTCAAGGTCCGATCTTCCCACGTGTAGTTTCCCGGCACATCGGGTTCGAAGGAAATTCGAGATTCGACGGAGACAAGGTCCATCTCATGTGTGAACGTAATTTGAAACGCACGCCTCGATGAGACGTCGACGCTGCCGTCTTGCGGTACGACCTGCACGACCCGCGGCGTGGCGAGCAGGAATAGTGCCGCCAGCGCGAGAAACAGGGCCGCGCCGCCAAGCAAGGCTCGCGGCACGCCTGAAACAGGGGATCTCATGCCGTCTCCTACCCGGGAAATTCCTTAAGCCGCGTCTTTAAATCTTCGATCGCATCCACCGGCGTTGGATCGACCCCGTACGCCATGGCTAGATAATAGCTTACGTAATCTCCAAAGTGCAGCGCCGTCCATTGCTGAACCAGGGGAGAGTCACCGTGGCCTTCGACGACGTCGGTGTTGAACCCCTCCACCATCATGATTTCCCTGGTTACATCGATGCGTGCCAGGTTCCTGGGATGATTGTGCGCCGCACGTAGAAAAACGATCATCGTCTCAGCGAACAACGCCTCCGGATTCACGACGCCGGCCACCATGTTGTGATCCCCTTCCGGCAGGACCTCGAACTGCGCCACGGCCTTGGCCAGCTCGGCGATCTGCGTCCGCCAGCGGCGCGCGACCGGCGCCAGAAAATCCGCCCCGATGATCGTCGGCCAACGATCGACCAACTGCCCGGCCAGGCGTTTCGCCGGGTTTTCCACGACGGGAACTTCAGCGCGCAGCCGGGATTGCTGCTCTTGCATGGCTTGCACGGCCCCCATGAGGTCCTCCTGCGGGTCGGGGATCAATCCCAGACGGCTGATCGCCGCCAGGAGCAAACCAAAAGAGAAACCCACCACCGCCCGCGGCGGTCCAGGATGGTCGAACCGCCAGAGGGGAATGCCCAGAGATTCGGCTCGATCTGCCAAGCGTCCGCCCGTCGTCACGACCAGAAGCTGGACGCCCGTTTCAACGCCGCGTTCCAGCGCCGAATTCGTCTCTTCCGTGTTGCCCGAAAAAGATGAAGCGACGACCAGCGTCTCTGGGCCGTCGGCGTACGCGGGCAGGTCATAATTGCGCCAGACGTTGATGGGCACCGCACACATCGGCGCAACGTAGGCGGCGAGCAAATCGCCGCCGATGGCCGAGCCTCCCATGCCGGCGATGATGATCCGCCGTACACCGGAAATGTCTCCCAACGGCAATTTGCGCCCCAGCTCCCATGCTTCCTGGAGTTGATCCGGAAGGGAGTCGATCGTGGCCAGTAACCCCTCGGGATCGCAAGATCGAATGTGTTGTAGGTCGTCCAGTTTCATTTCTCCTCCATGATTAACTGATACACTTCGCGCCGCGCCCAGCCGGATTCCAGGGCAATATCTCGTGCCACCTGCGATGGACTGCTCCCCCGGTCCATGCGCCGAACCGCTTCGGCCTGGACTTTGTCCTTCGTCCATCGTTCTCCCTGCGGCGCGCCGCCGATCACCAGCGTGAACTCACCGCGTGGTTCGACTCCGCTGAAATGCGCACGTATCGTCTGCAGCGAGCCGCGCAGGATCTCCTCGTGCATCTTGGTCAACTCGCGGCATACGGCCGCAGGACGTTGGGGTCCGAAAATCGATATCATGTCGTCCAATGCCTGTCGCAGGCGGTGAGGCACCTCGAAGAGGATCAACGTACGGCGTTCGTCGGCCAGGTTTTCCAGCACGCTGTGTCTTTCGGAGATTTTACGCGGCAAATAACCCAGGAAAATGTAGGAGTCCGTAGGCAGTCCGGAGGCGACCAGCGCAGCGATCGGCGCCGAGGGACCGGGAACCGGAGTCACCGCGTGACCCGCATCCAAAGCTGCGCGGACAAGGCGGTATCCCGGATCGGAAAGTCCCGGCGTTCCGGCGTCGGAAACCAGCGCCACGTCGCCCGCCGCGAGTTCGTTCAGGACGCGCTCGATGCGGGTTTGTTTGCTGTACTCGTGATAGCTGATCAACGGGGTATCGATTTGATAGTGCCCGAGCAATTTACCGGTGTGCCGCGTGTCTTCCGCAGCGATGCAGCGCACGTCTCGCAGCGTGTCGATCGCGCGCTGCGTGATGTCTGCGAGATTTCCGATGGGGGTGGCGACCAGATACAGCGTTCCCACGCCGCTATTGTAGCAGAGACCTACAACTTATCGAGGTAGAAGAAAATGATCCGCTGTCATGCAGATCAGCGCATCAACGGTCAAACGGTGGACAAATCACCCAGTTCGCGCCAGATGGATTCTTCCGCATCCGCGATGTCCATCAACGGATCCGTAGTTTCCGGCATCACCGAGGCCGGATCGTCGATCTCCGAACCACGTTTGAAAATCTGCGCCACGGCTTGCCACACATCCCCAACGGCGCACAGTTCGCTGCCGATTCCGGCCAGGCGTTTCTGCCCCGTGATCTCTGCCGCTTCCTTCAGAAAACGGCCGTACATGTAGCGAAAAATACCGCCACCTGTACCGCCCTCGGCATCGATAAAGATATAGGTGTTGAAACACGCCCAATTCAACTCGTCATTGGACAACTTCTCCGGCCATTTCCGCACCATCTTCGCCGCCTTACGGATGCCTCTGACGCCGATGTTGGAAATCGGACCTTCGAGCATCGTCTCGCACACATCCCGGATCGCCTGCCAGACTTCCTCCGGCTTCGGCAGCCATTTTTGACTGAAATCAAAGCCGTACCAGGTATTTTGGGGTGGAAAGGGCTTGAACGTCGATCCGCGAGCCACTGCTAAATCATCCATGGAAACCGGATGCAGCGCGGTATCACGGTCCGCAAGCAGTACGTCCCCACTCGCCGCATCATAGCCACACACGACCACGACGTGCTGGCCAAAATGATAGCCATCCGGGAGATCGAAATAGGGCAGAAAGCCCATGTCGACGTGAATCATGAGCGGTTGGCACGCCTGCATGGAATCCAACAGCGCCTCATCGGCTTTCTTGCGGCTGCTGGTGTGGAAGCGTTCCACGCGGACGCCGGTGCGCCTTCCCGTGGTAATCTCCAGACCCTCCACACCCGGTCGATGCACGTTGCCGCGGCCGAGGAACATGGGGATCATGCCCTTCTGATGCCAATAGAAGAATCCCAGCCCCGAACCGATACCGAGGAGCATGTCCTCGCTCAACGGATGGCCGTTGAAGTGATAAACATGCAGCATCGAACCGGTAACGCAGTGATGGGTTTCGAAGGATCTAAAACCTTGCAAAGGATTCATCGAGACTTTTATTCTCCTTAACCGGCTGCCGCAGCACGGTCTTGAGTTTTTCCGGTGCCGTCTTGCGCGGGTCGCTGAGATAGATTTCGTGATGCTTCCCGCCTTCGACGTAACCGTTGTTGGGGATGAAATCGAGGTGCATTTCGGCCAGCACGGGCCCCTCGTCGGCGTACGGCCCTACGTGTAATACCTGAACCGAAAGGCCCTCGTCGAGCGAATCAAAGCGCAGCTTTTCCAGTGCGGGGAGATCTTTCGCCTTTCCGACTTGTTCACGGATTCGTGTGACCATCTCTGCCGTGATCCAGGCCGGCTGCATGATCATCATCGTCCACCGCCATTCATGCCGATCCGAAACGGCGAAGATCGCCTGCCAATCCGCCGCATTTTGTGCCGCAGCCAGTTTTGCCTGCATCCCTTCCGATCCCCACAACCCTTCCAGTGGCGGGACGACGTAGTCCTTGTCCAGCTCTTTCTTGCTCGTGAACTTGAGTTTGTACGCCGTGGCGTAGAGCGCTTCGACGGCCTGCTGATAGGCCGGCGCCGTGTTGGGGTCGCCGCGGCCATCGATCGTGATGTAGTTCATCCTCGGCACTTCCACGATGGAGAACCTGCCCCGGGGTGGGCTGTATAGATCTTTCATTTGCCTCTTGAAGTCAATCTTTGTCATTTTCCTCTGTCTCCACTTGCCGGATGAATTTTACGATCCACTGCCGCTCGGTCTCGATCATCGCGACCGCATACTCGAACATCGCCTCCACGAAGTAAGGCAGCGGACGCTGGGCTTCCCAACGTGCGTGCAAATTCGATAAACGGTCGAGCAGCGCTTGGTGATAGGCGTGCAACGAAGCTTGCGCTTCTTCATGTGTGATGCTCGGCAGATTAGCCAATCCCAAGTGCAACGGGGTGTAGCACGGTTGCGGAATCGAGAGCGCTTCCAATACGCCTTCCTTCAACACTTTCCACCCGGCAGGTGTTATCCGATAGGCTTTGCGCGCCGGGCCGCGTTCGGCCGCCTCCAAGCGGCCTTCGAGCAATTCTTCGCCTTCCAGCTTCTTGAGCAGGTAATAAATCGAGGAGAAACCGATCTCCGTCCACTCGCGCATGCCGCGTTCCTCGATCACGCTTTCTATTTCGTAGCCGTGCCGGGGTTTTTCCGCCACCAGACTCAATATCGCCAGTTCAGCGTTGGTCATCCATTTATCCTACTACTATATTATTCTAATATTAGAATATAATATATGACCCGTTTTGTCAATGCGCTCCGTCCCTGTCCTTCACATATCGACTTCATTTGGGTGGTTATATCGCAGCACTTAGATATACAATCAATGTGTCACAAGAGGCATAAAGGATTCGTTACAGTTAGCGAGAGGGGCCACGAATCACTCGCTCAACCCACGCACACCCCTTGAAAGCAGGTCCTTGATAAGTTATCGAATAACAAAAAGGGAGGACTCACCATGTGTAGAAAAATGAAATCCGGAACCATAATATTCACAGCGTTGTTCATCACCATCTTGCTTGCCGGCTGCAATCCGCCATCCGTGATCAACGTCACCTGCAGCGTGAATGACCTGATCCACGCCATTGATACTGCCAACGCCAACAATGACACCACCGTCATCAATCTCGATCCGAACTGCACCTACTCCTTCACTTCTGGGGAAAACGACGACGGTGGACACGGCTACAATGCACTTCCGATCATCACCACGAACATCCACATCAACGGCAACGGCGCACTGCTGCGGGGTTCTGCATATGCGGAACCACGATTTCGCTTCTTCTTCATCACCGCGGAAGGCGGTTTGCGGTTGGACGAAATGAGTCTATACGGCGGCAGAACCCAGGAAAATCCAGATGATGCAGATTCCGGCGGCGGGGCAATCTACAACGACGGCGGCGGACTCACATTGAACCAGGTTACGCTGGAGGCCAATCTCAGTCAAACCGTCGGCGGTGCGATCTTCAACCGCGGCACCGTCACCGCCGATCAGGACACGATTTTCCTGGACAATCATGCCTACCAAGGCGGCGCCATCTTCAGCGCCGGGGACGTCGGTATTCCCATGACCCTCAACCACACGACCTTTCGCGGCAACATCGCCTGGCAGGGCGGCGCGATCTACAGCGAAAGCGCCGAAGCACAGTTCGCCTTCTACAACGTGGAGTTCCACAACAATGAATCTCACTCGCACGGTGGGGCCATCTATGCCGAAGACGGCCGTTTCACCCTCGGCGGAAATACCTTCCACGAGAATTCAGCAATGGCCCAGGGTTCCGCCGCACCAAGTCACGGCGGTGCGATCTATATCGAGAACGGTCGTTTCGATATTTCCGGCACCCTTTTCGAGCTGAATGAGTCAGCGCAACACGGCGGCGCGATCTACAATCAGAACGGAGACCTCACGCTGAAAAACGAAATCACCTTCGCCAACAACTACGCCGGCCTTCAACCTCCATCGGGAAGTCCTGGAAGCGGCGGCGGCATTTACAATGAAGCCGGAAGCGTAGATATCCGCGAAACGTACTTCAACCAGAACTACACGCTGGGCATGCAAGCCACCGGCGGGGCTTTTTACAACGAAGGCACCGCCATCGTACAGACGTCCGCCTTCGACACGAACATCGCCTATCACGGAGGCGCAGTGCATAACCTTGGACAGTTCACCGCAACCAACGTCTCGTTTTCCTCGAACCTCGCGACCCAAAATGGCGCCAATATCTTGAACGAAGGCAATCTTTCCCTGAGCTTTGCCACGTTGAAGGCCGGGAGCGCCGATCGTGGGAAATCGATATCCCAAACTGCCGGAAACACACAGATTAAAAACAGCATTCTGTATGACGTCGCCGTGCAGGAAAACTGCGACATCGGAGCTGGATCTTTCCAAGCCCTCGGTGAAAATATCGACAACGTCGGAGACTGTCCCGGCATTTCGATCAACATGGATCCGACACTGGGCAGCTTCGGCTACAACGGCGGTTTCACACCCACGTTCCCAATCACTCACGCCAGTGTCGCCTTCAATCTCGTCAGCGACTGCAGCGACGTCGCCGCCGCTCCGGTGGCGCAGGATCAACGCGGCATCTCCAGGCCGCAGCCTTCGGGAAGCACCTGTGACGCCGGTGCCTTCGAATTTGAAACGGAAGGCGGGATGACCTCGCCCGGAGAAGACCATGGTCCACCAACGTCTGCCCCCACCCAGGAGCCCACGGCTACGTCCACGTCCGAGCCGCTCGTGCCCATGCTCTTCGCTCCGCAGAACACCACCTGCCGCAAGGGCGACAGCGTCGAATACGAAGATGCCGGCTACCTGCTGGCAGGCGAAAGCGCCGAAGTGATCGGCCGCAACCAGGCGGGAACCTGGCTGGTGATCGACAACCCGGACTGGGATGGCATCTGCTGGATCCTGCGGGCCATCGTCGAGACCGAGGGGGACGTCGACGGCACGAAGGTCTACATTCCTGCACCACTGCCCACCAAAACGCCCACGCAGATCCTCGGATGTCTGGTGCAGTCGCCGATGATAGGCGGCGATCCGGTGTGCGTCGTTCCCTGCCCGGACGACGCCGTGCCCGGAGATCCCTGCACGCCGTAATTTATCTGCCGCAAGGGGGGCGGCGCTTCATCAGCGTCGCCTCCCTATAGCGTCCAACAAATTGACATCCGCAGCGCGTACTAAACCGGACGCCGTAGAAGCGGCACATAGCTCTTTACTCGACATCGGTGTCGACATGAGCGAGACCTACATATTCCGCACTAATCGCATCACGTTGGCGGATTTCGGCTTGGAGGATCGGGTTTTCGAGGTCAATCGATGTGCAGCGTCACTTGCGCGCCGTTTGGCGGACAAATACGGCACTCCCGAGTGACTGCGTTTTGTCGCCGGTTCTTTATTGGTCATATGATTGTCCAATTGCTACATTATTCTACAGAATATAAACGACCGGCTTTGTCAATGCGTTCCATCCGTGTTGCACAACATAGTGATCTCAATTGA
>Ga0315554_1002083_pt1 | contig 11686 bp, 18 predicted proteins | sample SalMarSW160370MG_FD_202114 | JGI IMG/M metagenome (GOLD analysis project Ga0315554, IMG submission 202114) | Salt marsh sediment microbial communities from the Plum Island Ecosystem LTER, Massachusetts, United States - Salt Marsh Sediment SW1603-70 ... | reverse complement strand
GCAGCGTATAGAGGCACGGGCGCACCTTGCCGACCGAGACGTCGAGCGTGCGTTCCGTCAACCGCGCGCGATAGCCGACGCCGCGAATCTCGAGCTTCTTCTCGTAGCCCTTCGTGACGCCCTCGACCATGTTGGCCACGAGGGCGCGCGTTGTCCCGTGCACGGCCTTGTCCTGTTTGCTGTTGCCCGCCCGGGCCACGCGCACGACGCCGTCGGCCACCGTGACGCTGACCCGGGGGCTGAGCCGCCGGCTCAGCGTCCCCTTCGGCCCCGTGACGGTGATCGCGCCGTCGCCGAGCTGCACATCGACGCCCGACTCAAGCTTGATCGGCTGTCGGCCAATTCTCGACATCGCTGTCGCTTCCCGTCGCCTTACCAGATGTAGCAGATCACCTCGCCGCCGACGTGCTCGCGGCGGCACTCCTCGTCAGACATGACCCCCTTGGGCGTGGTCAACACCGCCACGCCGAGGCCGCCGAGCACACGCGGCACTTCCTTGGCCTTGACGTACTTGCGCAACCCGGGCCGGCTCACGCGCCGCAGGCCGGTAATGACCCGCTCGCGCTCGGGCGTGTACTTGAGGTGGACGCGCAACACGCCCTGCTTGGCGTCGTCGAGCATGTCGAAGCTGTCGATGTAGCGCGTCTGGCGCAACACCTGAAGCACCTCGCGCTTGAGGCGCGAGGCAGGCACATCGACGTGCGGCTTGAGCGCCTGATTCGCGTTGCGAATCCGCGTGAGCAAATCGGCTATCGGGTCGGTCATTGACATCGCTCGGGTCGTTCTCCTTTTCGCCGCGTCCGCGCGGCGCCTTCGGCGCGCCCCGCTACCAGCTCGCCTTGATCACACCTGGAATAAGCCCCGCGCTCGCCAGCTCACGGAAACAGATCCGGCAGAGCTGGAACTTGCGCATGTACCCCCGGCGCCGGCCGCAGCGCCGGCACCGGTGGTAGCGGCGGACCGCGAACTTCGGCCGCCGATGGCTCTTTTCGATCAGTGCCTTGCGTGCCACGTTGGTTCGGCTCCAGTCCTTCGTCTCAAACGCGCTTGAATGGTACTCCCATGAGCTCGAAGAAGCCGAGGGCCTCCTCGTCGCTCTGGGCCGAGCTGACGAGCGTCACGTCGAGCCCCTGCACTCGCTTCACCTTGTCGGCATTAACCTCGGGAAACACCGTCGCCTCGGTCAGCCCCATGTTGTAGTTGCCCCGGCCGTCGAACGTGCGCGGCAGCCCGCGGAAGTCGCGGATGCGCGGGATCGCCACACCCACCAGGCGCTCGAGGAACTCATACATCCGCGTGCCGCGCAGGGTCACCTTGGCGCCCACCGGCATGCCCTTGCGCAGCTTGAAGCCAGCGATGCTGCGGCGCGCAAGCGTCACCACCGGCCGCTGGCCGCTGAGCATCGCGAGCTGGCCGACCGCGTCGTCGATAAGCTCCTTCTCGCGCGCGGCCGCGCCCAGGCCCATGTTGAGCACGATCTTGCGCAGCCGCGGCACCTGCATCGCGTTGCGATAGCCGAAACGCTCCATCATCTTGGGCACAACGGTCTCGCGGTAATGGTCGAGCAAGTGCGGCATCGCTCCTACTCGGCTCCCTTCTTCGACTTGGCGCCCTCGCCGACGCGCCGCAGGTTCGACACGTGGATCAGGCTCTCCTTCTTGACGAACCCGCCGGACTGATTCAGCTTCGCGTCGGGCCGCATCGCTTTGGTGACGAAATTGACGCCCTCGACGAGGGCTCGGTCCTTCTTCGGGTACACGCGCAGCACCCGGCCGCGCTTGCCGCGGTCACGCCCGGCGAGCACCTCGACGACGTCGTCGCGTCGGATATGTGCTTTCGGGGCCGCCATCTAGAGCACCTCTTCGGCCAGCGAGATAATCTTCATGAAGTTCTTCTCGCGCAGCTCGCGCGCGACCGGCCCGAAAATGCGCGTCCCCTTCGGGTTCCGGTTCTCGTCGATGATGACGCACGCGTTCGAGTCGAACCGCAGCGTCGACCCGTCGTCCCGGTGGATGGGCCGCCGCGTGCGCACCACGACCGCCTTGACCACGCTCTTTTTCTTGATCGTCGCATCGGGCGACGCCTCCTTGACCGAGGCCACGATGATGTCGCCCACGTGGGCGTAGCGCCGCTTCGAGCCGCCGAGCACGCGGATGCACTGAGCGCGCCGGGCGCCCGTGTTGTCGGCCACGTCGAGCTTTGACTGCTGCTGAATCACTCGCCGCCCACACTCCCTCGATCCGTTTGCGGCGCGGACTTGATCACCTCGACGACCCGCCACCGCTTGAGCTTGCTGAGCGGCCGCGTCTCGCGGATGCGCACCATGTCGCCGCGGCCGGCCTGTTCGGCCTCGTCGTGCGCGTAGAACGTGCGCGAGCGACGGACCACCTTCTCGTACTTCGGGTGCCGGAACACCTGCTCGACTCGCACCACCACGGTCTTGTTCATCGCATTGCTCACGACCACGCCCGTGCGCTCACGCCGCTTGTGGCCCATCGCACTGCCGTGTTGCCGTTCCGCTTCAGCCATCGTCTCGTGTCCTCGCTCCAGCGCGCGCCGGGCTATACGTGGCTATAGCCGCCATCCTTGAGAATCGTCAGCAGCCGGGCGATTGTGCGGCGCACCTCCTTGACCCGGTGCGATTTCTCAAGCTGCGAGACCGCGCTCTGCGCCCGGAGCCGAAACAGCTCCTCGCGCAGATCGTCGTAGATCTCCTCGAGCTCGTCGCGCGTTTTCTCTCTCAGTTCCTGTGTCTTCATCGCTGCCCGTTGCGCTGCCTATGCGTAGTGGTGCCGGCTGACAAACCGCGTCCGAAACGGCAGCTTGGCCGCCGCCCGCCGGAACGCCTCCTGCGCCACGACGTGGGGCACGCCCTCGAGCTCGAAGAGCATCCGGCCCGGCCGCACCACGGCGACCCACCCCTCCGGCGCGCCTTTGCCCTTGCCCATCCGTGTCTCCGCCGGCTTCTTGGTGTACGGCTTGTCGGGAAAGACGCGAATCCACATCTTGCCGCGCCGCTTGATGTGGCGGTTGATCGCCACGCGCGCGGCCTCGATCTGGCGCGCTTCGAGCCAGCCGCGCCCGAGGCTCTGCAGCCCGTACTCGCCGAAGCTGATCGCGGTGCCGCGCTTGGCCATGCCGGACCGGCTGCCGCGGTGCACCTTGCGGTGCTTAACGCGTTTTGGCATGAGCGCCATGGGCCGGCTCCTTCTTCTCGGGCAACCTCTCGCCTTTGAACACCCACACTTTGACGCCGATCGTGCCGTACGTCGTGCGCGCCTCGGCGAACCCGTAATCGATATCCGCCCGCAACGTGTGGAGCGGGATCTTACCTTCCTTGGTGTGCTCGGTGCGCGACATCTCGTGCCCGCCGAGCCGCCCGGCGACGCTGACCTTGATGCCCTCGGCGCCGAAGTCCATCGCCTGGCTCACCGCCTTCTTCATGGCGCGCCGGAACGAGATCCGGTGCTGGAGCTGCAGCGCGATGTTCTCGGCCACGAGCTGCGCCTCGAGCTCGGGGCGCTTGATCTCGGTCACGTCGAGATGCACTTCCTTGCCGGTCATGTCGGCCAGCGCGTCCTTGAGCCGGTCGATCTCCTGGCCCTTGCGCCCGATCACGATGCCCGGACGCGAGGTGCGCAGCTTGACGATCACCCGGTTCGACGCCCGCTCGATGATCACCTCCGGGATGCCGGCCGCCGGCAAGTGATGACGGATAAACTCGCGGATCATGATGTCCTCGTGCACCAAGTCGCCGAAGCCGCGCTTCGGCGAGAACCACCGCGACCGCCAATCCTTGTTGACGCTGACCCGGAACCCGATTGGGTTGACTTTCTGTCCCACGCAAACCTCCTCAATCGCCGCCCGAGGCTTCCTCGACCACCACGGTGATGTGGCTCGTGCGCCGATGAATCATGTCGACCGCCCCGCGCGAACGCATCCGCCGCCCGGGCCAGCCGATGCCCTCGTCGACGCGGGCGTCCTTGACCACCAGCGCCGAGCGATCGAGCTTCGCGTTCGTCTCGGCGTTGGCGATCGCCGACCGAAGCACGCGCGCCACGAGCCGTGCGGCTTTCGATTTGACGAACTGCAACTGCTCGAGCGCCGCCTCGGCGTTCTGGGCGCGGATGAGCGCGGCCACCCGCCGCGCCTTGCGCGGCGGGATTCGCACGTGCTTGGCAACCGCTCTCACCTCTGCCATCACCCCAGCGCGCCTCCGCTACTTCTGTCCCGCGTGCTTGCGGAACGTGCGGGTCGGTGCGAACTCGCCGAGCTTGTGCCCGACCATGTTCTCGCTCACAAAGACCGGCAGGTGCTTCCGCCCGTTATGGACCGCAAACGTGTGGCCGACGAACTCAGGCACGATCATCGAGCGGCGCGACCACGTTATGATCGTGCGGCGCTCGCCGGCCGCCTCCATCCGCTGCACCTTCTTGAGCAGCTTCTCGTCGACGTACGGCCCTTTCTTGATCGAACGCGACATCGTCTTCGTTCCTATCGCTTCGCTGTCCGCGACTTCACAATGTGTTTGGTCGACTTGCGCCGCTTGCGCGTGCGGAAGCCCTTGGCGAGCTGGCCCGTGGGCGAGCACGGATGCCGCCCCCCGCTCGCCTTGCCTTCGCCGCCGCCCATCGGGTGGTCGACCGGGTTCATCGCCACGCCCCGCACGTGCGGCCGCCGGCCGAGCCAGCGCTTACGGCCCGCTTTGCCCAGCGAGCGCGACTCGTGCTCGGCGTTGCCGACACGACCGACCACCGCGCGGCACTCGACGCGCACCTTGCGCACCTCGCCCGACGGCAGCCGCAGGTGCGCGTACTTGCCCTCGCGCGCCATCAGGTCGGCGCTGAGGCCCGCGCTTCGCACCATCTTGGCGCCCTGGCCGGGCCGAAGCTCGACGTTGTGCACCGTGGTGCCGAGCGGCATCACCTTGAGCGGCATGCAGTTGCCCAGCTTCACCTCGACCGCCTCGCCGCTGCTGGTGACCGTGGCGCCTGCCACGAGCCCCTGCGGCGCGACGATGTAGCGCTTTTCGCCGTCCTCGTAGCTGAGGAGCGCGATGTTGGCCGTCCGGTTCGGGTCATACTCGATCGCCTCGACCACAGCCGGCATGTCGTCCTTGTCGCGCTTGAAGTCGATGCGCCGGTAGAGGCGCTTGTGGCCGCCACCGCGGAACCGGACCGTGATCCGGCCATTCGCGTTACGGCCGCCCGAGCGTTTGAGCGGCTCGGTCAGCCGCTTCTCCGGCCGTTTGGCGCTCAGGCCCTTCGAGTCAAGCGTCACGGTTGACCGCAAGGACGGGGTCACCGGTCTATGTTTTTTGACAGCCATCGTTCGCAGCGCGCTCCTAGACGAACTCGATCGTGTGTCCTTGCTTCAGCGTGACTACGGCCTTCTTCCAGTCCGGTGTATAGCCGACCTTGCGGCGAAGTTGCTTGCGTTTGCCGGGCACCCGCATCGTGTTGACGTTGTCCACTTTGACCTTGTAGAGCCGCTCGATGGCCCGTTTGATCTCGATCTTGTTCGCGTTGAGCGCCACCTTGAAGAAGTACTGGTTCTGCTTCTCGCCCAGCTCCGAGCCCTTCTCGCTCAGCAGCGGCTCGCGCACGATCGTATACTCGCTCTTCCTCACGACGCGCCCTCCTTTCCTAAGGAGGCCTTCTCTCCTGAGGAGGCTTCGTCGGCCGGGGCGCTCTTTTCCTCGTCAACGAGCCCCAGCGGCCCGAGCGCATCACGCGTCACGACGACCGTGCGCGCGCCGAGCACGTCCATCGCGCCCACGTTTCCCGCCGCCTTGAACGTCAGGGTCGAGATGTTGCGCGCGGCGCGCCGCAGGGTCTCATCGACCGCCGCGACCACCAGCAGCACGGTGCCGTCGAGCTTGAGCGACGTGAGCAGCGCGGCAACGAGCCGCGTACGCGGCTCGGCGATCTTGAGCTGCTCGAGCACGAGCAGCCGTTCGTCCCGCACCGCGTCGGCCAGCGCGGTCTCAAGCGCCAGGCGGCGCACCTTCTTCGGCAGGTTGACGCGCATGTCTTTCGGCTTCGGGCCGTGAGTCGTGCCGCCGCCGCGGAAGATCGGCGACTTGAGCGTTCCGGCCCGCGCTCGGCCCGTGCCTTTCTGCCGCCACGGCTTAATCGTCGAGCCGTGCACCAGGCTGCGGTCGCGCGTGTTGGCCGACCACTGCCGCTCGTTCGCCCGCACGGCGACCACGTAGTCGTGGATCAACTGCGGGTTCGGCTCGCGCACGGCGATCCGATCGCCGATCGTCGCCTTGCCGACCGCCTTGCCCTTGTCGTTGTAGATTGGCACCTGCGCCACGGTTCGTCTCGCTACGATTTGGTTGCGCTTTTCTTGACCGCGGGGCTCAGGGTCACGATGCCGCTCGTCGGCCCCGGCACAGCGCCCTCCAAGAGAATCTGATGCTGATCGGCGCGCACGGCGACCACGCGCAGGGTCTGCACGGTGACCTGCCGCGCGCCCATGTGCCCGGGCATCCGGGTGCCTTTGAGCACGCGCGACGGGTTCGCCGCTTGTCCGGTCGAGCCGTGCTGGCGCTGGGTCCGGCCGCCGTGGCTCTCGGGCGAGCGGCGCATGCCATAGCGCTTGATGCCGCCGGCAAACCCCCGCCCCTTGGAGGTCCCCTGCACGTCGACGAAGTCGCCGGGCTTGAACAGCTCGCCGACCGTGAGCTCCTGGCCGACCGAGTAGGCGCCGGCGTCCTCGACGCGGCTCTCGCGCACGACGCGCTTCGGCGCCACGCCGGCCTTGCCGAAGTGACCCCGGAGCGGCTTGCTGGTGACGCGCTCGCGCTTGTCGAGGAAGCCGAGCTGGACCGCCTCGTAGCCGTCCGTATCGGCCGTTTTCACTTGCGTGACCACGCAAGGACCAGCCTCGACGACGGTGACGCCGATGGCGTCGCCGCGCTCATCGAAGAACTGCATCATGCCGAGTTTTCGTCCTAACAATTCCATCGCCATGCTCATATCGTCGGCATTGCCACCCGCCAGGCCGGCCGCGCCGGCCCGCAAGACAAGAAACGCGTTATATACCGGAACCGCAGGCGGTTCGTCAATGACGAATCCGCGCCGGGCGCATTCGGCCCGCCCGCTGCGGCCCTACACCAGTTTCACGTTGATATGCACGCCCCCGGGCAGATTGAGCTTTTTGAGCTCGTCCACCGTCTTGGCCGTCGGGCTCAGGATGTCGAGCAGCCGCTTGTGCGTGCGGATCTCGAACTGCTCCCGCGACTTCTTGTCGACATGGGGCGAGCGCAGCACCGTGTAGCGCTCCTTGCGCGTTGGCAACGGGATCGGCCCCGTCACCGAGGCGCCCGTGCGCTTGGCCGTCTCGACGATCTCCTTGGCCCAATGATCGAGGATCCGGTGATCGAACGCCTTGAGCCGTATCCGAATCCGCTGCCCTTCCAAAATCGTCTTCTTTCCTGGTTGTGTGTCGTGTCTGCTCAGCTCGGGCGCCGCGAGGCGGCTACTCGATGATCTCCACGATCGTGCCGGCGCCCACCGTGCTGCCGCCCTCGCGAATGGCGAACCGCAAGCCCTTCTCCATCGCAATCGGGCTGATCAGCTCGATGGTCAGCGTCACCCGGTCGCCCGGCATCACCATCTCGACGCCCTCGGCCAGCACCGCCGTGCCCGTGACGTCCGTGGTCCGGAAGTAGAACTGCGGCCGGTACCCGCTGAAAAACGGCGTGTGACGACCACCCTCCTCGCGCGTCAGCACGTACACCTCGCCGCTGAACTTGGTGTGCGGCGTGATCGCGCCCGGCGCCGCCAATACCTGGCCGCGCTCGACCTCGTCCTTGGCGATGCCGCGCAACAGCACGCCGATGTTGTCGCCCGCCTCGCCCCGATCCAATATCTTGCGGAACATCTCGACGCCCGTGGCCACCGTCTTGCGCGTCTCGACAAACCCGACGATCTCCACCTCGTCGCCCGTCTTGATCACCCCGCGCTCGACGCGCCCCGTGGCCACCGTGCCGCGACCCGTGATCGAAAACACGTCCTCGACCGCCATCAAAAACGGCTTCTCAATGTCGCGCTTGGGCGTCGGCACGTACTCGTCAACCGCCTGCATGAGCTGATCGATGCACGCGGTGGCCGCCGGATCGTCCGGATGCTGCATGGCCGCCAGCGCCGCGCCCCGAATGATCGGGACCTCGTCGCCAGGAAAATCGTACTTCGACAACAGCTCCCGCATCTCGAGCTCGACCAGGTCCAACAGCTCCGGATCGTCAACGGTGTCGACCTTGTTCAAAAACACCACGATCGACGGCACCCCCACCTGACGCGCCAACAAAATGTGCTCGCGCGTCTGCGGCATCGGCCCGTCGGCGGCGCTCACCACCAAGATCGCCCCGTCCATCTGCGCCGCGCCCGTGATCATGTTCTTGACGTAGTCGGCGTGCCCCGGACAGTCCACGTGCGCGTAGTGGCGCGCCTCGGTCTCGTACTCGACGTGGCTGACCGCAATCGTCAAAATCTTCATCGGGTCCCGACGCCCGTGCGCCTCGCTCGCCTTGGCCACCTCGTCGTAGGTCATCACGGTGGCCAGCCCCTTGGCCGCCTGCACCATCGTGATGGCCGCCGTCAACGTGGTCTTGCCGTGGTCAACGTGACCGATCGTGCCGACGTTGACGTGCGGCTTGGTGCGATCAAACTTCTCCTTCGCCATGACGCGGTCAAAACCTCCTCAGCTCAATATGCTCTCGTCGCTCCGTGCCGTCTATCGGGTCGCCGTGCTGTGCACGGGCCTCTATCGCTAGCCGAGAATCCGCTGTTGGATCTCGGGCGGGACAACGTCGAAACGCGTCGGTTCCATCGTATACGTGGCGCGGCCCTTGGTGAGCGACCGGATCGCCGTCGAGTAGCCGAACAGCTCCGCGAGCGGCGCCTCGGCATGCACGACGTGCGTGTTCTGACGCCGGTCGAGGCTGCGCACTTTGCCGCGCCGTGTTTGGAGGTCGGCAATGATGTCGCCGCAATGCTCTTCGGGTGTTGTCACGTCGAGACGCATCACGGGCTCGAGCAGCACGGGGTCGGCGTGCCGGATGGCGTCCCACAACGCGTAGCCCGCGGCAATCTCGAAGGCGAGGTTACTCGAGTCGACCTCGTGCCACGAGCCATCAACAAGCCGGACACGCACGTCAACGATCGTGGCGCCACCGAGCGAACCACTCCGCAGGCTCTCGCGCACGCCCCTCTCGATTGCGGGGACGAAGTGCTTCGGGATCCTGTCGCCTCCAACTTCACTGGCGAACTCAACCCCGCCGCCGCGTCCAAGCGGCTCGACTTCGAGGACGACGTGCCCGTATTGGCCCCTGCCGCCCGTTTGCTTGATGAACTTGCCGACGCCGCGCTGCGCCTTGGTGATGGTCTCGCGGTAGGCCACCTGGGGCCGGCCGACGTTGGCCCGCACTTTGAACTCGCGCAGCATCCGATCCTTGAGCACCTCGAGGTGCAGCTCGCCCATGCCCGAGATGATGAGCTGGCCGGTCTCTTTGTCGACGTACGTGACGAACGTCGGATCCTCGTCGCGCAGGCGCTCGAGCGTCTGGCCGAGCTTGTCGCGATCGGCCTTCGTCTTTGGCTCGATGGCGACCGAGATGACCGGCTCGGGGAAGGTGATCGGCTCGAGCCGCACGGGGTGCTTCTGGTCGCAGAGTGTATCGCCGGTGTAGGAGGCGCGCAGCCCGACGACGGCGGCGATATCGCCCGCGGTCAGCTCGTCGCGTTCCTCGCTGCTGTTGGCGTGCATGCGCAGGATGCGCATGAGGCGCTCGCGCTTGCCCGTGTTGGCGTTGTAGACCGTCTTGCCCTTGGCGACACGGCCCGAGTAGACGCGCACGTACGAGAGCCGGCCGACGTAGCTATCGCTCTGCACCTTGAAGACGAGCGCCGTGAACGGCTCCTCGGGATCGGCCCGGCGATGTTCCTCCTTGGCGCTCGTGGGGTGCTCGCCGAAGACGGGCGGCACGTCGAGCGGCGACGGCAGGTAGGCCGTCACGGCATCGAGCAGCGGCTGCACGGCCTTGTTCTTGAGCGCCGAGCCGCACAGCACGGGGAAAAGCTTCGTGGCGACGGTCAGCCGGCGCACGGCGGCTCGCACGTCGTCAGCGCTGAACGAGTGGGCCAGGAACTGCTCGAGGAACTGCTCGTCGTGCTCGGCCAGGTGCTCGAGCAGCCACGCGCGGTGATGCTCGGCCTCTTCGACGAGCTCGGGGGGCACCTCGATCGTCTCGTAGTGCTCGCCCCGGTCCTCGTCGTGCCAGACCATGCCCTTCATCTCGATCAGGTCGACAACGCCTCGGAACGTCTCCTCGGCGCCGATCGGGAGCTGGATGGCCACCGCTTCGGCGCCGAGCGTGGTGCGCAGCTGCTCGACCGCGCCCTCGAAGTTGGCGCCGACGCGGTCCATCTTGTTGACGAAAACGATGCGCGGCACGCGGTAGCGGTCGGCCTGGCGCCAGACCGTCTCGGATTGCGGCTCGACGCCGCCGACGGCACACAGCACCGTGACCGCTCCGTCGAGCACGCGAAGCGACCGCTCGACCTCGGCGGTGAAGTCGACGTGGCCGGGCGTGTCGATAATGTTGATCTGATAATCGTGCCAGTAGCACGTCGTGGCGGCAGAGGTAATCGTAATGCCCCGCTCCTTCTCCTGGGGCATCCAGTCCATCGCCGAGGTCCCCTCGTCTACCTCGCCAAGCCGGTACAGCTTGCCGGTGTAGAACAGGATCCGCTCGGTGGTGGTGGTCTTGCCTGCGTCAATATGGGCTGCAATCCCGATATTGCGCAGCTTGTCTAAAGCCACCTCCGACGGCACCTTGATTGCTCCTCTACTCGTCTGCGCCATCTCGACTCATCATGCGTACCACGTGACATTCCTGTCTGCGTGCGACGCGGGCTCCCAGCCACAGCCGCCGCGCCACCGCTCCCGCCTGATTACCAGCGGTAGTGGGCAAAGGCCTTGTTCGCCTCGGCCATCTTGTGGGTGTCCTCACGCCGTTTCACCGCGGCGCCCTGGCCGTTGTAGGCGTCGATCAGCTCGCCCGCGAGCGCCTGCGCCATCGGCATGCCTTTGCGGCCGCGGGCGAACTCGATAATCCAACGGATCGCCAGCGCCTCTTGCCGATGCGCGGCCACCTCGACGGGCACCTGGTACGTGGCGCCGCCGATGCGGCGCGACTTGACCTCGAGCACCGGCTTGACGTTGCCGACCGCCTTCTGCAGCACGGCGACCTGGTCCGTCTCGCCCACCTTGCTGGCGGCCGCCTCGAGCGCCTTGTAAAAGACCCGCTCGGCCGTGCTCTTCTTGCCCTCGTACATCACCTTGTTGATGAACCGCTGGATCTGCTCGCTGCCAAAGCGGCTGTCCGGGATGATCTCGCGTCTGAGGCCGACTCGCTTGCGTCTCGGCATGATCGTGCTCCTACTGCTTCGGCCGTTTGGCGCCGTACTTCGAGCGTCCGCGCCGCCGCGCCTCGACGCCCAAGGAATCGAGGGTGCCGCGCACGATGTGGTAGCGCACCCCCGGCAGATCCTTGACGCGCCCGCCCCGCACGAGGACCATCGAGTGCTCCTGCAGGTTGTGTCCCTCGCCGGGGATGTAGGCGTTGACCTCGACGCCGTTGGACAGCCTGACGCGCGCCACCTTGCGCAGCGCCGAG
>Ga0315554_1002082_pt1 | contig 11686 bp, 6 predicted proteins | sample SalMarSW160370MG_FD_202114 | JGI IMG/M metagenome (GOLD analysis project Ga0315554, IMG submission 202114) | Salt marsh sediment microbial communities from the Plum Island Ecosystem LTER, Massachusetts, United States - Salt Marsh Sediment SW1603-70 ... | reverse complement strand
CTGGTCTCCGAGAACGGGATCGGTTGCCCGCGTCCAATTGCGTACGACCCCGTTGACGACGACGCTATCAATCGTGGCGCTGGCGTCAAGGTTGAAATCGAGAGTGTCTAACGTTCCCGACGACCCGGCGAGTCCGTGAATGGTGACCTTTGCGTCGAAATCCTCCGTGGACAGGTGCGGACGGAGTTCCAGCTCGAGATAACCCTGATCCCAACTGTGTACAAACACAGCCTGCTGGGAGCGAAAGCGAATCCCGGAGGCTTCCAGTCGCCCGCCCTTGGCAGCTTCAAGTCTGCGCGCCAGGTGCGGATAGGGTTCGTCTGGTGGCTGCGCTACGCTGGGCGACGCAAGAAGTCCGCCAAGCATCCAGAGACTCATCGAAATTGAGAGCAAACGTCGGTTCATCTCATCTCCCGTCTTTCATGTTCTAGGCGGACTTCGCGGTTTACATGGAGCGCGTTGCGAAGTAACCCGTTCCTCATCGGAGAAGGGTAACCTTGCGGAAAGCCCGCTGGTCTTCCGCTTGAATTCGAAGAAGATATACTCCCGATGATTGCTCCGGAGAGGCTCTCCAGATCCATCCGTGCAATCCCGGTTGATATCCTCCATCCGCAATCACTGCAACGTTTTGTCCCAGGATATTGCACACGTCTATAGTCAGGTGCGAAGGACGGTGCAGCACAAGGTCGAAATGGAGATCGCGGTTGAAGGGGTTCGGCCACGCCGGACTGAGTTGAAAGGTCGATACCGTGGCGGGACCACCGATCGAGGAAAGGTTGTACCTCGCAAGAATCCATCCCTCCGGGTCGAATTCTACGTGGTTTGGCGGGAACCGCAGCCCAGAGACACTGAGTACCTGTTCGGCGGTCGCCGCGACCGGAACGCGAACCAGCGTATCCCCGGCGACACCAGAAAATTCCAACGGCAGGGGAATCGTGAACAGCGGTGCCTGGCTCTGCGTCTGGTTGAGCTGCACGCTGGCGGTCCACCCCGGACCACTCTCCGTCACTTCAAACCTGCTGAACGCGTAAATCGGATAGCCGACGCCGTACACCCATTGGTTGAAAAAGTCCGACAAATCCCTTCCGGAAACGGTTTCCATCACACTCTGGAAATCCGCTGTTTCAGCGTTGCCGTACGCGTAGGTTTCGCCGTAGGTGCGGAATCCTTCGAAAAAGAGGGAATCCCCTACCAGATAGCGCAGCATATGCAGCACGTGGGATCCCTTGTCGTAAACGGTCGAGCTGAACAGATCCTTCACCGGAGGGTCATGCAAGGGGACGCGGATCCCGCTTCCGTCTTCCCGGAAATAACTATGTTGCTGCGCGGCGAGCACCGACGCCATCGTATCGGGACCGAGATGTTCCGCCCAGAGCACTTCCCCGTAGGACGCAAAACCTTCGTTAAGCCAGATGCTTGCGAACGTCTTCGGGCTGACGTGATCTCCCCACCACTGATGCGCCAGCTCGTGTGCGACCACGGTTTCGTACCGCCGGGTGCCATCCCCCACCAGCCCGTCCCCGAACGTGGTCGCGGTCTGGTTTTCCATCGCGCCGCCCCCGTTGAAGATCGGCGCCACCGCCTGATCGTACTTGTTGAAGGGATACGGACCGAAGAGGGTCTCAAACACCCCAATCATTTCAGGCGTCCGTGAGAAATCGAACTCCTGTTTCTGCTGCTTATCCGGATAGACCCAGTAGTGGATCTCAGCGCCGTTCTGCCCGGCGGTGCCCCCGTCGATCACCGTGTAGGGATGGGCCGCGAAGCTGATCAGGTAGGTGGAGATCGGATCGCGGCTTTCCCAACGGGTAATCCGCAAGCCGTCCGTTTCCAGTGAATCCAGTTCCAGTGACCCGTTCGAAAGCACGCGGTACGCCTGCGGCAACTCCGTCGTAACGTCGCTCGTCACCTTGTCACCAGGGAAATCCCGGCAGGAAACCCACCAGCGGGTCGTGTAGGGCTCCCCGTGCGTGTACAGCACATCCGAAGGGAGATCGTACACCAGGCCGCCCGCGTAGTTATTGGACCGGACCGGAACGCGATAAACCGTGCGGACATGGACCGTGTCTCCCACGTTCGCCTGCGCAGGCAGCACCGCGACGATCTCGTCCTCCTGCCGGGACCATGAGGCTTCGCTGCCGTCGATCTCCAGCGACTGCACGGAGGCCGGTCCCAGATTGAAAGCGTACTGCTGTTGGGTGGCCAGCGAACGGACGGTCTGGAAGACGTCCATAGCAGCGCTGTCCGCGGGCAGGGCCGGGATCGTAAGCCGGATGGAAAGATGGAGAGAGTCCCAGGTATCAGCGGTGTCCACAGGGGCTTGAAGGAAAGTTGCGGCGGCGCTCGATTTTGACAGCCGCTCCAAGGCGTGAATGGCATCGTTGTTGGGATTCTTCGGCTGCGCGTTCGCTGGAAATGCGCACAGAGCAAGTGTCAAGGCCGGAAGGATGAACATCCGGGGTATGAACCGTTTATCGAATCCCCAAGCTTTCATGACATCCCGCTTTCGGCGAATCTGAGCCCCGGATTCATTAAGATAAGGGTGGACAGGCTTGACGCGCTCGCTGTCCGGAACTACCTTGGAAAAGTTTGGTTTTGCAAGGGTTTGGCCTTGTCCACTCGCTGTTACCTGGTCATTTTTGCGCTGCTCGCATCGGCGGGAATGGCGCGCGCACTCGACAATCCGCGGGACCGGCTGGACCGGTTGCGCGGTGAGCTAGACAGTCTGGCAACAGTCCTTCGCCACTACACCCGCAGCGAGCAGGACCTGGGAGCCCGGATTTCCGCCACGGATCAGCAAATTTCCACGCGCCAGCAGTTGATTCGCGAACTGGGGCAGCAGCGGCGCAAGGAGCAGCGGGCGGTCGTTCATTTCGACACCCGCATCGGGGAAGCGAATGATAAGCTGCAGGGCGTGCGGGAACGGTTGGTGACGAGCCGTGCCGAGGTCAAGGAGCTCGAGGATCTCGTCGCTGCGCGTGCGGTCTACCTTTACGTCCAGGGAAGCCGCCGCACGCTGCGCTTTCTCTCAGCCGCGGAAAACCCCGGCGACCTGATTCGGAGGAAGATTTACGTCGAGAAACTGGCCGAGCGTGATGCGAAGAACCTGGGCGAACTGCGCGACGCGCGCAATCGCCAAATAGCTGTAGAGGATGAACTTAAGCAGACACTGAACGACCTCCAGGTTTCTCGCAGACGAAAGCAGGAATCGCTCGACAGGGTGGACAGACTGGTCCGCGAAACCAGGCAGGAGCGAACCCGGATCCAGCAGAACCGTCGCGATCTTCAGGGGCTGTTGGCGAGCGCACAGCGCAGCCGGAAAGCGGTCGAAGAGTTGATTCATGACCGTGAGACCGCGCTAAAACAAGTCGAGGATTGGATTTCCTCCCTGGAATCCCGGCGTCTCTCGAATGATGTGCAGGAGATCAGCGTCGGTCCCCGGCAAGGGGAGGCGGTGATCAAGAATGTGCGATCGTTCGCGACCTTTTCGAAGGCAAAGGGCAAACTCCCCTGGCCTGTCCATGGCAGGATCATCAGCCTGTTCGGGTTGCATAAAAACAAGGTGACGGGTACGCTCACGGAAAATCCGGGGGTCGACATCCGCGCCACGGCCGGCGAGGAGGTGATCGCCGTACAAGGCGGCACCTGCAAGCGGATCACTTTCCTCAGGGGTTTCGGCACCACGATCCTGATCGAGCACGGTGACGGCTATTACACCGTGTACGCGCACATGGGAGAGGTCTGGATCGGAGAAGGTGAAACTGTGGAAGCGGGGCGGGTGCTCGGAACCGTGGCGGCGACCAACAGCACCGGCGACACCAGCCTTCATTTCCAGGTATGGCACAAGCGGGTAAAGCAAAATCCTCTCGAATGGTTAAGCGGATGAAAGCGACGAACGAAAAGATCGATGTAACGTTTCCGGAACTCGTCGGGCAGGATCGGATCCGCGACGTGCTGAGGCGCGCCGTCCGTCAGGAACGTCTTCCCCACGCCTATCTTTTTCTCGGGCCGGAAGGCTCCGGAAAAGAAACCGCTGCCCTGGGACTGGCCCGTGCACTGCTCTGCATCTCGGATCATCGCAGGCGAGGGGTGGAACCCTCCACGGTGCCCTGTGGAAGCTGCGATGCGTGCACCCAGACCGTGAAACTCGCCAGTCCCGCACTCCGCATCATCTTCCCTCTCCCGCGTCCCAGAGAATCCGGAGAGGAGGAAGGACCGTCCGAAAGCTATTCGGATGTCCAGCAGCGCCAGATCGACAGCCTGCTCGCGGCAAAAGCGGGCGATCCCTACGTTCCGCTGGAACTGCCGGGCAGTCAGGAGATCCTGATCGAACATATCCGTGCGCTTCGCCAGGAATTTCGCTTAACTTCCTTCTCCGGCGGCTGGCGGGTTGTCGTTATCAGCCAGGCGGACCGTTTGCGCACCGAGGCGGCGAATGCTTTTCTTAAGCTGCTGGAGGAGCCCCCGGACAACGTGATGTTCATCCTCACGTCCTCCCGGGAGTCCCGCCTGCTGGCAACGATCGTTTCGCGCTGCCAGATTGTGCGTTTTCCCCCGCTCTCCGAGAATATCCTGATCCAGGAGCTCCACGAACGTCTGGAGGTGGACGCGGAAAAGGCTCTCGCCTGCGCACGTTTGGCGGACGGTTCCTGGCGCGAAGCGGTCCGCTGGGCGCGCGAAGATCCGGCGGGAGAGATGGCCAAGGCGGTCGGTCTGCTGCGGGAGTTGGTTCGCGGGGATCCCGGCGCCTTGGATGTGCTCACGGACAACTGGGCGCAGGCCCCCGCCGGGGAGTTTGCGCAGATGCTCATTCTGCTCTCGAAATGGCTGCGGGATGTGCAAAGGTACGGTGCCGCTCCGGATCGGTACGCGGAGCTCGGCAAGGACCCGGCGCTGGTCAAATTCGCCTCGTTCACCCAGGGACGTGATTTGGCCGCTGCCATCGAGGAGGTGGACAACGCACGGCTTGACCTGATGAGGAATGTGCAGCCGGCGCTGATTGCGCACCACCTCTTCCTTCGTCTGTGGCGAACGCTGTTTGAAAAAGCGTCTTCCGCCACGGTTTAAGATAACCGGCGGGCGACCGCCGGACCGATTTTGGAGACTTCGATGTCCCTCGTGGAAATAGAGTTCAAGGGACGCCGGAAAGGCGTCTACCTGAATCCCCAGGAACTGTCCCTCAAGCGTTCGGATCTTGTGATCGTCAGCGCCGACCGCGGCGAGGACCTCGGAAGGGTCTCGCTCGCTGGAGAACAATGGCAGGAGACCCTCACCCGGATCCACCGGCTGCTCGGCGGCAGGGACTCCGGGAATGGGAACGGAAACGGAAGACACGGCGCGGACGACAACGGGAACGGCGGACACGAGAACGAAGCCCAGGTAGATGCCGCGGTGGAGGCAACCGAAACAACCGAAACTCCCCCCGCTCCCGCTTCCGATGCCGCGTCAGACAGCCAACCAGAAACCGACTCTGCAACGGAGCCTTCCGGCGAAAACACCGCTGAAACCCAAACTCCAGCCGCAATCTCGGAAGAGCCAGCGATCGACCTGCCCGAAATTCTGCGAATGGCCGGCGAAAGGGACATCGAGCAGGACCGGAAAAACCGGGATGCGGAACGCGAAGCTCGCCAGTTCTTTTACAAAGAGGTCCGGCGGCTCGACCTGGAAATGAAACTCGTCGACATCGAATATCAGCTCGACCGGAAAAAACTGACCTTCTACTTCACCTCCGACGGCCGGGTGGATTTTCGTGAACTGGTGAAGACGCTCGCACAGAATTTTCACACCCGCATCGACCTACGCCAGATTGGAGCCCGCGACGAGGCGAAACGATTGGGCGGTATCGGACTCTGCGGCCGCGTACTCTGCTGCGCGACCTGGATCCGCGAGTTCAAGCCGGTGACGACGTCGATGCTCAAGGAACAGGGCCTGTTGATGAATCCGCAGAAGAATACCGGACTCTGCGGAAAGCTGCGCTGTTGCATCCGCTACGAAGTGGACCAATACCGCGAGGTGAACCGCCTCTTCCCGAAGGAGGGAATGCGTGTGCAGGGTCCGAGGGGTGGCGGACTTGTCGAAAAGGTGAGCATGTGCCATTCCTCCCTCGGCGTAAAATGGGAGGACGGACAGAGGATCGGGTACTCGTTCGACCAGGTGCGCAAATTCACCAACTGGGATTCCGAGAAACGTGACGAGATCAAGGAGATCCAGTTCCTCGAGGATCCTTCCATCATCGTCCAGGTGAAAGAGGAACGCGAAGGGCGGCTCGTTACCACCTTCTCCTATGAAGAGAAGAGCGACACCGGGGAGAAGCGGCGCGGCCGAAACAAGATCCGCCGCTCGAGTCGTGCAGAACGCGCGAACAGGAGCCGCGGGAACAACGACGAGAACGGCGCGAAGGGCGCTGCAACCCCCGGTCAGGACGGCCCCGAGACTCAGTCACCTGAACAGGAACGCGGAAAGAAACGACTGTTCAGAGGCCGGCGAGGAGGACGCGGACGAAGAGACCGGAGCGATCAGCAGCAGGGCTCCGATGCACAGGGACAGGCGGAGACGTCGCCACGGGAAAACAAACGCGAGCCCGAAACGGAAGAACGCTCCGGACGGCACCGCGGCGGACACCGCTCGAAGGGCAGGAAATCCGGCCGCAACAGAAGCGGCAAAGAGGGAGCCGCGAACCAAGCGCGCAACGAGAAGAAATCCAGCGACAACCGGAAAAACGCTGACGCCGGGCGCGCTCCCGGTTCATCCACGGGGGATGGCCCCAACACCAAGCCGAAAGGCCAGCCTATCCACCGGCGCGGCCATCGGCGCAGACGCTAAGCGAGACCGATGAAAACGACGTTTTACCTGACGACACCGCTCTATTATGTCAACGATGAGCCCCACATCGGCCACGCCTACACAACCGTACTCGCCGATGTCGTCGCCCGCTATCACCGCCTCTTCGGGGAATCCGTCCACCTGCTCACCGGAACGGACGAGCACGGCCAAAAGGTTGCGCAGGCTGCGGCAAAGGCGGGCCGCGAGCCGCTAGAGCACTGCGACCTGACCTCGCAACGCTACAAGGACGTGTGGGTCAAGCTCGGCATCTCCTACGATGATTTCATCCGCACCACGGAGCAACGCCACAAGGACGTTGTCATCGAGCTGCTGGAAAAATTGTACAAGCAGGGGGACATTTACGAAGGGGAGTACGAAGGCTGGTACAGCGTCTTCGAAGAACGGTTTTTCACCGAGAAAGACCTCGTTGACGGGATGGACCCGATCGGCGGGCGGCCCGTTGAAAAGCTGACGGAACGGGGATGGTTCTTTCGCATGTCGAAATACCAGAAGTGGCTCGTGGAACGGTACGAAAACTACTCCGACGCCGTACTCCCCTCTTTCCGGCTGAACGAGGTGCTGGGTTTCCTGCGCCAGCCGCTCGGAGACCTGAACATCAGCCGTCCCTCCAGCCGCCTGAGCTGGGGCATTCCGATTCCCTGGGACACAGATTTCGTCACCTACGTCTGGTTCGACGCACTGACCAACTACTATTCGGCCACGGTGCATCCCGCGAAGGGAACGTCGCCGACCTGGCCCGCGGATTATCACATTGTCGGGAAGGATATTCTGACGACCCACGCGGTGTATTGGCCGATCATGCTCCACGCGGGCGGACTCGAGCCGCCGCGCCATATTCTCGCCCACGGCTGGTGGATGGCCAAGGATGCCGAGAAGATGTCCAAGAGCCGGGATAATGTCGTCAAACCGCTTAACGTCGCGGACATGTACGGCCCGGAGGCGTTCCGCTATTACATGATGCGCGACATGGTCGTCGGACAGGATGCCAATTTTTCCGAAGAGGCGGTTGTCAAACGCCTCAACAGCGACCTCGCCAACGATCTCGGCAATCTGCTCAACCGTGTCACCAAGCTGCTCGCGCAGCATTTCGACGGCGTGATTCCGGCGCCCGAGGTCGAGGATGAGGATTCGCTCGTCGAACTCGCGGGCAACGTTGCGTTCAAAGTCCGCGATTCAGTGGAGAAGTTCGCGATTCACAACGCGATCGAAGAGGTGCTGCAGTTCGTGCGGGCGATCAATCGTGATTTCACCGACCGGCAGCCGTGGTCCACGGTCAAGACCGATAAAATCCGCGCGGGAGTGGACATCGCCCGCGCCGCGGAGGGGATCCGGATCGCCGCCACCCTGCTCTCCCCCGTGATGCCTGTGAAAACCGGCGAAGTGCTGAAACGGTTGGGCGTCGCTAAGGCGGAAGGACTCACCTGGGAGGATGTCGATTGGAACGGAGCGGTAGAGAACAACCGGTCGTCGCACGGAGACGCCATCTTCCCCCGCTACGATATCCCGGCCAGCGCCAAGGTTTCCCCTTTAGCGAAAAGCGAGGCGGGTACGGATAAAAAGACTCTGTCCAGGGGAGCGGAGGCGCATACACCAATTCAACCCGACGAGGATGGGATGATCACGATTGAAGATTTCAAGAACGTCGACCTGCGTACGGCGAAGGTTCTGGCCGCTGAAGCTGTCGAGGATGCCGACAAGTTGATGAAACTGCGCATCCAGGTGGGCGGGGAGGAACGCCAGTTGGTCGCCGGAATCAAGCAGCACTACACTCCCGAACAACTCACCGGAAAAACGATCATCATCGTCGCGAATCTGCAGCCCGCCAAAATCCGCGGCATCGAGAGCCAGGGGATGCTGCTCGCCGTAAGGGACGGCGATTCCCTCAGCCTGCTCACTCCGGACACTGACGTTTCTTCCGGAAATCGGATCAGTTGACCACCGGCAATACACCCAGACAACGACCGAGCCCTCCAGTTTTGGAGGGTTCTTTTTTCATTTCGAAAGACTGATGCAGCCAGATTTGGAACAGTATGCTCGCAGCACAAAAGCTGAGCTGTAGGCATACCCTCCCTTCATGATATCCCTTTGTGCTGTCCCTTCTGCTATCCCTGCCGCCAAGCAGAAGCCTTCAATCAGCTCATTTTTTCGTGGATTTTTTCCGCGAGCTCGCGAATTGTAAACGGTTTCTGGAGGATCTCGTCCTCGGGGCCGAGCAGACCGCGGCGGTGGAATTCCTGTGGAGTGTGGCCTGACATATACAGCACGCGCGTTCCAGGGGCATGCTTTCTGATCTCACCGACCATTTCCGGACCGCTCATCCCGGGCATGATCACATCGGAGAGCACCAAGTTCACCTCGCCGTTGCGCGCGGAGAAGAGACGCAGCCCCTCCTCGGGAGTCGACGCCACCTCGACCACGTATCCGAGATTGCGGAGCAGTTCCTGTGTCGTTACACGCACAGCCTCATCGTCCTCAACCACCAGAATCACACCGCGTCCCTTGAAGGGTTCGCCGTACCTGCCGCCGTCCTGCAACATCGCCGTATCGCGGTTGCTGATCGGGAACTCCAGCGTGAACGTCGTCCCCTTCCCCATCTCGCTTTCGACCGTGATCTTGCCACCGATTTGATCCATGATGCCGAACACCGTGGCGAGACCCAGCCCTGTCCCCTTCATCTCCGGTTTTGTCGTGAAATACGGTTCATAGATATGGGGCAGGACCTCCTTGGGGATTCCCGAGCCGTTGTCGGAAACGACCAGACGGATAACGCCAAGTTCGGGAATGCCCTTATCGCCGTTATCGGACACCGCCGTAGGAACAACACTGGATGTCTTGATGCTCAGTTCCCCGCCGTCCACCATCGCGTCGCGGGCGTTGACCGCGAGGTTAATCAGCACCTGCTCGATCTGCACCGGATCCACGTTGATCCGTCCCGGGACCGTCCCGAGATCCATGACCAGATGAATGTCTTCTCCAATCAGGCGTTTGAGCAGATTCTCGGCGCCGCGGACCACTTCGTTGAGATCGATCAGGCGGGGTCTCACCCGCTGTTTGCGGCTGAACGCGAGCAGACGCCGTGTCAGCTCGGCGGCCCGCTCGGCGGTGTCCTGAATGTCCTGGATGTACGGGAGCGCCGGTGCGTTCGAAGCGAGAGCGGAGCGGGCCAATTCCACCTGGCCGAATTGTGCCGTGAGCAGATTGTTGAAATCATGCGCGATGCCGCCCGCGAGACGGCCCATCGCTTCCATCTTTTGAGCCTGGTGGAATTTTTCCTCGAGCTCGAGCTTGTCGGTGATATCGCGGATGATCCCCTGGATCCCCTCGATGCCGCCCGATGTGTCGTGAAAGAGGGACGCGGTGATCAGGCAGGAAATGCTCTTCCCGTCCTTGCGAATCAACTGCACGGGGAAGTCCTGCACATAGCCCAGGTCTGTCAATTCGATCAGCAGTTTTTTTCTGTCCGCAGCGTGTTGATAGAGCTGCTGCGTGTGCGTCATCATCATCTCTTCGCGGCTGTACCCGAACAGGTCGAGGCAGGCCTGATTGGCATCAATGAACGACCCGTCGAGACGAGACAGGTAGATCGCGTCACGTGAACGTTCAAACAGGGAGCGGTAGCGCGATTCCTTCTGTTTCAGCAGTTCCTGGCGCACCAGCAGTGCATACACGAATCCGGCGATTGCGGTCGAAAACAGCAATCCCAGAATGAGGAAGAAAATCTCGCCCCGCCCTTTGTACTCCTCGATGAACCGCGGATAGGGTTCCATGATCAGGTCCCAATCCTGGTCGAACAGCTGAATCGGGTAGGACGACGTGAAAAGCGTTGAATGATGCGGATCGAGGTGCCCGAGGTTGACTCGAATCCTCCCTTCGCTGTCCGCCAGGGCGAGGCGGTAGCGGGTCCTCAGTTCCGGTTCGGGCAGCGCAGCGTTGACCATCTCCTTGATCCGGAAGACGCCGTTGATCATCCCAAGGAAATCGCCCCGCTCGTTGTACACCGGCAGGTAGGTCGCGATCCCGGTCCCCCCCTGAAACAACTCCACCGGCTGCGTGGCGCAGAACGCCCGGGTTGCCTGAACGCGCTCCAGCGCCAGCCGCACCCCGGGGTCGGGATGGTTAAGCAGGCATTGCCCCAAGGCCGCCTCGTTCCCCTCCCTGGGAACGACAATCGAGATCACAAAATCTTTGTCGATCCAGTTCAGCGCGAGCAATCCTCCGTGCCGCTTGACGATTGTCGTCGCACCGGCGATAAAAGGTTGAGTCTTGCCTCCGTTAAACGGCGGAACGCGGTCCATCACCTGCCAGAGGGCGTGTGTCCGCACCGTCACCCAGGACTCCAGCCGCTTACCAGCCTGTTCCGTCGTAATCTGAGTCGCTGTCTTCAGCTCGAGGTTTTCGCTATCCGATAGGTATTGGAAAATCAAGAACGTAGCGGTTGCAAGCATGAGTAACAGCAGCAGTGGGAGCAGTGCCGTTCGAAATGCACGATTCTGGCTGAGTTTGCGCAGGTCCTTGAGCATTGAAGCTAATCTCCAAACACAAGAAAACAAAAGACTTAAACATTAAAAGGTTCGCCGTTAAATCCTGCCCAACATCGAGTACGGATTGCCCGTTTCAGATCTCAATTCGATGATACTCCTGAGCCCGCCTCATCTGGAGGAAAAAGATGTGCATGATTCATAGATACTTATATAATATTCGAATTATGATTGCGAAAATATAATAAAAGATGGCAGCGCTATTAGCCCTCTCCCCCGTTTATAGGAGTCATCCGCACGGACCAGTGCTGTCATCACGGCTTAACGGCAAGGGCTCCAAAGGGGTCATCAAATATACTTTTGTA
>Ga0315554_1002080_pt1 | contig 11687 bp, 5 predicted proteins | sample SalMarSW160370MG_FD_202114 | JGI IMG/M metagenome (GOLD analysis project Ga0315554, IMG submission 202114) | Salt marsh sediment microbial communities from the Plum Island Ecosystem LTER, Massachusetts, United States - Salt Marsh Sediment SW1603-70 ... | reverse complement strand
TGTGGAATTTTTGCGGGACGAGAACGAAACCAATGATTGGGGCACGACATTTTACGACCTCTGGGCGAGCAATGGCAAATCCATGCCTGTCGTCATGAGGGCGGATACGGCCTATGTCACTCCCATGGCCGGGAATAGCCCGCCGATCCTCGATCTGATCGGACCACATGCAACCGACGAAAATGTGAACCTGAACTTTACCGTCACGGCATCCGATCCCGATGGTACCACCCCGGCGCTGACGACATCGACTCTGCCGACCGGTGCGACTTTTGTCGACCATAATGACGGTTCGGGGGCGTTCGACTGGACGCCGACATTCGACCAGGCCGGTGTTTATCCGGTGACGTTCTACGCCACCGATGATTCGGCGGCGGTCGATTCGGAAATCGTACAGATCACTGTCAACGATGTCAACCGTCCGCCGGTGCTCGATACGATCGACCCGCAAACGGTGTTCGTAGACAGCTTGTTGACGTTCGATATCGCCGCATCCGATCCCGACGGAACCACGCCGGCCCTGACCGCTACATCAGTGCCGACCGGCGCCGATTTCGTCGATCACACAGACGGCACGGGGACGTTTACATGGACACCGACGGCGGATCAGGAAGGCGCCTATCAGGTAGTCTTCCATGCCAGCGATGGAGAAGCCGCCGATAGTCAGGCGGTGGCCATCGATGTCGTCACTTCCGGGCCGGCCTGTGGCGACGCCAACGGCGATACCGACCTGAACATCGGCGACGCGGTGTTTATCGTGAACTATATCTTCCGTGGAGGACCCGCGCCGGATCCGGTCTGTTTGGCCGACCCCAACGGAGACAACGATACCAATATCGGCGATGTCGTATATCTGATAAACTTCATCTTCAAGAGCGGTCCGGCCCCGGTGAATGACTGCTGCCCATAATCGCCTGCCGGACGGCCCACATGTGACTGTCGTGAGCGGCCCTGCTTTCGAATTCGTCGACTGATATCCGCACGACTCCGGGAAATTCCCCCGAAGTCGTGTGCCCGGGCGTATCGACGCTTTCGGCGAGATAAAACGTTCCCATCTTGTTGTAATAGCCGTCCTCAGACGGCGCGTAGACATACTCATTCGCACGGCCGATTTCCCGTACGATCCGTATCGTCATCCCGGTTTCCTCGGCCGCTTCCCTGATAACCGCCGCCTCTGCCGATTCGCCGGCTTCGACGCCGCCATCGGGCTGGATATATTTCCCGCGATCCGAAATGGCCAATATTCTCTGATCGTGGTCGAATATAACGGCGTATCCGCCGGGTCTCGGAATGTATGTTTTTCCGGGTAATTTCGTGCCAAACTGAAGCATCCCGATATGAATAGCGCTGTCGACGCTGTTGTCAAGCGTAATTCTTCCGGTCACGATCGAATCCGCCGTTTGCTATTCAGCCGGGGTTGTTTTTTCTTTCCTCAACATATAGTTTTGCTTGAACAGGGTGATTAAGACATTGTATAATAATGCAAGCAATTCTGCGCGGGTGGGGCTCTCAAACATTAAGGGAATGTGTCATGCACAATGATACCGTTGCGAGATTTCGATCTCGCCTGCCGGTAATCCTGCTGGTGGTTTGTGCGGTCGCCGTTGCTATCGGTGTGTCCATCGATCTGATGGCCGGCGGCACGCAGGATGAACCCGACCTCAACGTGACGGTGGTGCAATTTCTTCCGCAGAGGAAAACCGATCAGCATACCAACATCACCGTCCGTTTTTCCCGTGACATGGTGTCATCGGATAGCCTCGATCGGCCGTCACCATCGCCGCTGATCTTCGACCCGCCTTTATCCGGCGTCGCGCGATGGATCGAACAGGATATCCTGCGGTTTTATCCCGACGAGGGACTGGCCTCGGCGACCAGGTATTCGGTCCGGGTGGGATCGGAAAAGACATACCTCTATGGGAACAGGATAAACGACAACCACACGTTTGAATTCCACACTCCGCCGTTCGGGATTGAAGCAGTGCAGTCGCGTTGGATCGCCGATTCCGATCTTCCCGGTACGGCCCGGATGATTATCGACATCAAATTCAACTATGACGTCGATCTCCGGCAATTGGCGGAGAAGATTTCGCTCACCGGGACCAAAAATGCCGCTGATCCGGCACCGACATTCGACATGACCGGGACGGCGACGCATCTGGAAGGCCTGACCAATGGCGATTCGACAACGAATTATGCGTATGATATCATACTCACCACCGCCCCGGTAAAAATCACTGACGCGCAACAGGTGTATCAATTGACCATTGCCTCCGGACTGCTGTGCTATCAATGCGGGGAGGGACTGGCCGAAACGTACCGGACGGAAATTCAAATCGGGGCGCAGGAGCGGCAATACATCGCCGAAATCCGGCCCGGCATTAGGGGAAACCAGGGCTATCTGCAGATCAGGTCCAACGCCGCACTCGACCCCGACAAAGCCGCGGCGTATATCAGCATCTCCCCGGAGACGGATTACACCATCGAGAAGCAATACAATAATCTCTTCATCTACGGCCCGTTCATTCCCGGCAATACCTACATGATAACCATCGAAGAAGGTATGCCGGCTCTGGACGGCAGCCTCCTGGCCGACGGTCTCTCGTCGCGGGTGATGATCCCTGACCTCCTGCCTACGGTCAAATTTGTCTCCAGCGGCATCTATTTGCCGCGCGATGGCGCCAAGCTGCTGGAAATGGAAACGACCAACATCGATAAGCTGTCCGTCGAAATCGACCGCATCTTTGCCAACAATCTGGTCTATGCGTTATCTTCGCCGGGCAGGAGTCTCCGGTCGCCGTACCCGCAGGATATGAACGCCCTGGGGAAGAAATTCTTTTCCAAAGACGTCGATCTGGAAAACACGCCCAATACGCCGCTCCGGACAACCATTGACGTCGGCGGCATTATCGGGGATTCCGCCCGGGGCATATACAAGATCGCGGCGCGCAATCGCGAAGGGCGATGGAGCTATGACACCCGGCTGGTGATGCTGACCGATCTCGGTATCGTCGCCCGCCTGTCGGATAATTACCTGATGGTATGGGTCAATTCGCTCTCGGAAACGACGCCGATAAAAAACGCGGACGTGCGGCTGTTCAGCCGAAACAACCAGGAACTCCTCTCCGGCCGAACCGATTCACGGGGCGTGGCCATATTCAACGATATCGAAGATGTCCTCGCCGGTTTCCAGCCGCTGGTGATCACGGCGGAGTATAACGATGATCTTTCGTATTTGAACCTCGATGAATCGCGTCTCCCCATCGGCGATTTCGATGTCAAGGGACGGCCGTATAAAGAAACCGGCTATGAGGCCTTCGTGTACCTCGACCGCGGCGTCTATCGCCCCGGCGATACCGCTCATATCGTATCGCTGGTGCGCAACGCCGACGGTTCGGCTCCGCCGGGTTTTCCCTATTTCATCGTTGTCAATGATCCCACCGGCCGGGAATTCATGAGCTACCGGGTGACGACAACATCCGCGGAGGCGATGAATGCGGTCGACGTCGCCATCCCCGATTATGCGCCTACCGGTAAGTATTCGCTTGTCGCGCGCATCGGTGAAGATTACGAAATCGGACGAGAGACGTTCCAGGTCGAGGAGTTCATGCCGGACCGCATCAAAGTCTCCGTCGTCACCGATAAAAAGGAGTATATTCCGGGTGAAATGGTGCAGGCCGATGTCATCGGGACGTTTCTCTTTGGACCGCCGGCGTCCAACAACAAAGTTACCGGCCATGTCACCATCGAACCGTACGATTTCAATCCCCAGGGATGGTCGGAGTATTCGTTTTCCGGTGACGAGCGGAACTTCTCGCGGGTGGAAACCGACCTGCCGGACACGATCTTGGATGAGCAGGGGAAATTCACCTACACCTACGCCATCCCCGAAACGTTTACCCCGCCGTCCGCCCTGAAGGGTCTCATCGCAGCGGGAGTATCCGAAGCCGGCGGCCGGGCGGTCTACAACTACGAAGAAATCATCATCCATCCCTATCCGCGCTACGTCGGCGTCAGGCTCGACTTCGAGGGCTATGTAAAACCCGGGGATTCCTGTCGCATATCGTTAATCGCGGCGGATTACGACGGCAAACCGGTGGCCGCCAACGGTGCGAAGGTGACGCTGTACCGCGTGATCTACAATTCGATCCTCCAGCGCGATGACCGGGGATTGTATCGGTACAAGTCTGAAAAGACGCTCCGCAAGGCGGATTCCACTATTGTCGATATTCCACCGACCGGCGCCGCCGTCAGTTTCGTACCGCATGAATACGGTCAGTATCTTGTCGTGGTGCATGATCCGGACGGCAATCATTCGGCCTCGCGTTATTTCTATGCCTCCGGGTGGGGATACGCGCCGTGGTCTATGGAACACCCCGACCGGATTGAGATCGATCTCGACCGCGACGTGTACGCGCCGGGCGACAATGCCCATATTCAGATTCGCGCACCCTTCGGCGGATCGCTGCTGCTGACGGTCGAGAAAGACCAGGTCTATGAATTCATCCGCGTGGAGATGGAGGACAATACCGCCGATCTGACCCTGCCGATCAAACAGGACTATTTCCCGAACGCGTATATCACCGCGACCATTATCAAGATAGCCGCCGATGTCAAAAGCGCCGGCCCGGCGCGCGCTTTCGGCATGGCGCCGCTGATGCTGTCCAAGGATAATCATCGACTGCCGATCACGATTACCGCGCCGGATGTGATCAAGCCGCGCAGCAATGTCACTGTCAATGTATCGGTCGGCAGACGTGGCGTCAGCCACTTGACGCTGGCCGCGGTCGACGCCGGGATACTGCAATTGACCGAGTATGAAACCCCCGACGTGCTCGATTTCTACTACGGCAAGAAGCAGCCGCGCCTGGCGCCGTATGATATCTACTCCTTCATTTATCCCGAAATCGAACGCGCCGAAAGTCATCTGTCGCCGGGAGGCGGCCGCGCCATGTTCGACGCTTCCCGCAAGCGGCACATCAGCCCGATTACCGCCCGGCGCGTCAAATCGGTGGCGCTCTGGTCGGGCATCGTGGCCACCGATGCGAATGGCAACGCATCGGCAAACTTCTCCGTCCCCGAATTCAACGGCAAACTTGTCCTGACCGCCGTGGCCGTACAGGATAACCTGTTCGGATCGGCAAGAGATGACATGATCGTCCGCGACAATATTATCATTCAGGAAAGTTTTCCGCGTTTCGTGACGCCTAACGACGCCGTGGATGGCCTGGTGACGATCTACAATAATACCGGCGCGACATCCGATATCACCGTGCGGCTCGATGCCGAAGGTTCGCTGGATATGATCTCGCCCGCTCAAGCCACTGTCACCGTCCCCAATAACGCTCAGCGACAGGTCATATTCACCTTCCGGGCGGGGCTGAAGCCGGGCAAGTTATCGTTCACCGTAACCGCGTCCGACGAACGCGAACGGGCCGAGATCAATTTCGAACTTCCTAACAGGCCCGGCCAGCCGCTGGCGACTCGCTATGGATTCGGATCCCTGACGGAGGACGATGAGGTCTCATTCGATCTGCCCGATGAATGGCTTGAGGGCACGACACAGACGGTATTGGAAACGTCGTCCCTGGCGGCGGTGACCTACAGCAAAAACATCAATTATCTGGTGCGATACCCCTATGGCTGTCTGGAACAAACGACGTCCGGGCTGTTCCCGCTCCTCTATTTCAACGATCTGGCCCGCTTCGTGGAACCGGAGGTGTTCGGCACGCAGGGACCGGAATACTTCATCCGCGAAGGGATCATCAAGCTGACCGGCATGTCGGAACCCGATGGATGGTTTCATCTCTGGCCGAACACCCGTCACATCAACTCATGGACGTCGATCTATGCGTCCCATTTTCTGCTCGAAGCGAAGGAAGCCGGATATTATGTCGATCCCGACCTGTACAAGAGAATCGTGAACAGCCTCAAGGATATCGCGCGTGGGAAGAAACACGGCGTGCAGGAGATAGGGTTCCCCGAGCAGATTTATGCGGCCTATGCCTTGTCCCGCGCCGGTATCGTCGAAAACCGGATCGTTAATGAGTTGCGCGGAATTCCCACCGATGGTCTTCCGCCATATTCACGTTACATGATGGCTGCCGTTCTGTATGCGTCGGGTGATCAGGCGACGGCCGTGACGCTTTTGCCCGAGCCGATCCTTCCGGCGGTGTTCGAACCGGAAACCGGCGGACGATTGAGTTCCGGCGTGCGCACCAATGCCATCCTGCTGTCGGTGCTGACCGATATCCAGCCGGATCATCCCGGAGCGCCGGTGCTGGTGAAATCATTGATGGATGACGCCCGGACCGGGCGCTGGTATACGACGCAGGCGACGGCCTGGGCATTGATGGCGCTCGGCAAATACCTGGCCGGACAGGAGAATCCTGACTTCACCGGAACGATGACCGTCGTCGGCGACACCGCCTATGCCGTCGATACGGCCGGGTTCAAAATCATCCGGACGGATCTGACATCCGGGACGGTGCGTCTGGACATCAAGGGACAGGGGAGATGTTATTACTACTGGCAAATCAACGGCGTTCCAATCGCGCACGGTCCGGAGGAATACTCGCGCGGCATTACCGTCAAACGGGAATATGTGGATGCGGACGGCCAACCGCTGGACATGAACAACGTCGCGTTGGGAATGCAGATCATCTGCCATATCCGGGCCGAGGCCATTAGCGACAACCTGGAAAATGTCGTCATCAGCGATCTGTTACCGGCCGGTTTGGAGATCGAAAACCCGAGACTCAAATCGACGGCGCGATTATCATGGATTCCCCGGAAATCAGCGGATATAACGTATCAGGACATTCGAGATGACCGGTTGCTGCTGTTCACCGATCTTCGAGCGGGAAGACCGGTCGATTATTTCTACAGCCTGCGGGCGATTTCATCGGGGATTTTCATCGTGCCGCCGATTGCGGCCGACTGCATGTACAATCCGCCCATCGCCGGGGCGTCATCATCAGGGATGATGACGATCATGAACCGGCAATAGTGTCGCGGGATTGCGAGTGATGCGAAAGCTTCGGCATACATATCGGACGTGGTCGATCCGCCTGATCGGGGGGTTGATGCTGCTGCTATGTTTTGGCCTCGTGCTCGACCGATACGTCTTTCCGCTGCCGGTTGAGCGTCTGGAACGGCCGCACGCGCAGTTCATCTATGCCCGCGACGGCCGCTTGCTGACGGCCTTCGCATCATCCGATTATTTCTGGCGCAAGCCGGTGACGCTCGACGAAATTTCTCCCGATCTCGTTCGCTGCGTCATCGCCTGCGAGGATCGCTGGTTCTATTATCACCCCGGATTCAATCCCATATCGCTCATAGATGCGGCTGTCGCGAATGCCAAAGCCGGCCGCGTCGTTCGGGGCGGTTCGACCATCACCATGCAGATCGCCCGCATGATGGAGCCGAAGTCGCGAACGGTGGACAACAAACTGATCGAAATTCTCCGCAGCATACAGCTGGAATGTCATTACTCCAAGAACGAATTGCTGGAGATTTATTTCAACACCGCCCCGTACGGGGGCAACATCGAAGGGGTCGGCGCGGCGTCGCATTTTTATTTCGGCAAACGGCCCGACCGCCTGACCCTTTCGGAAGCCGCCATACTCACGGCCATCCCCGCTTCGCCTAATCTATATCGGCCCGATGTCGGAGATAACGCCTGCCGGGAGCGGCGGGATCAGGTGCTGGCATATCTGCATAATTGCGGCATCATCACGGGCCAAGAATACCGAATGGCGATCGGCGAAGAAATCCCAGCGAATAGATTGGGACGCCCGTTCGATGCGCCGCATTTCTGCCAGACCATCGCCGCCCAGTATCCGGACCGATCCGATATCGTCACGACTATCGATCCGGTCACGCAGACTATCGCCGAGCGGCTCGCGCGGGAGCATATCGCCGTTTTGCACTCGCGCGGTATCCATAACCTTTCCATCGTGGTGATCGATAATGAATCCGGGGAACTTCTGGCTCAGGTCGGCTCCCCGGATTTCGACGATGCCCGGCATCATGGGCAGATCAATGGCGCGTATGCGCTGCGGTCGCCGGGATCGGCGCTCAAACCGTTCATCTACGCTCTCGGTTTCGAATCCGGTGCGATTACACCGGCGACACGACTCGATGACATCCCTGTATCTTATCGAGGTTATAGTCCCGAGAATTACGACCGTACCTACCACGGCGTCGTACCGGTTCGGGATGCCCTGATCCAATCTCTCAACGTGCCCGCCGTCAACTTGACGGCGCAGATCGGCCTGCGCCGATATTACGACCTCCTCAAAGCCGGCGGCCTGTCGTCGCTGACCAATGAATACGATTACTACGGTCTGCCACTGGTGCTCGGTTCCGGCGAGGTATCTCTGATGGCCCTGAGCAATATGTACGCCTCCATTGCCCGAGGGGGCGTATACATCCCGATTCGGCCTCTGCGGGATACGTCCTCGACACAACCCACCCGGCTTCTGTCGGAAGAAACTTGTTATATCCTCTCAACCATCCTGGCCGAACTCCACCGTCCCGATCTTCCGACGTCATGGGAATTCACGGCCGATATGCCGACCGTTGCCTGGAAGACCGGAACCTCCTTCGGCCGCCGCGACGCTTGGGCGATCGGATACAATCCCGATTTCACCGTCGGCGTCTGGGCCGGCAATTTTTCCGGGGAGGGTTCGCCGTATCTGGTCGGCGCCGAAGCGGCCGCACCGTTGATGCTGTCATTGTTTCGTGAGATCGCGGTCAATGACGAGCCGAAATGGTTCAAGCGGCCCTCCGGTGTCGGCATCCGCGACGTATGCACCGTCAGCGGTGATCTGCCGGGTAAGTATTGCCGGTCGACGCGCCGGGATCTGTATATCAAGGGAGTATCATCGTGCGCGGTCTGCCCCGTGCATCGTCAAATAATGGTCGATCATCAGACCGGATATATGCTGTGCCGGGCCTGCGCCCATGGCAAACGGATTGATTCCGTCATCGTGGAGGATTGGCCGCCGCGAGTCTCGGCCTAGCTTCTCGATCACGGCGTCATCCCGCCGCTTCCGCAACACAATCCACAATGCCGGGGTATATTCGCGGAAAACATTCCCGTTATTATCTCGCCCGAGGACAGCACCGTATTTGTGCTGCAGCCGGGTATTCCCGGCGAGTACCAGAAAATCCTCTTCGACGCCTCCGCCGCTCTCAATTCCCGCACCCTGCATTGGTTTCTCGATAAGGAATTATTCGCCACCTGCGACGCGGGCGATAGGATATTTTATGCGCCCCGACCGGGAAGACATACCTTGATGTGCGTCGATGAATTCGGCCGGTCGAGCAAAGTTTCATTCGAGGTTAAATAGCGCCACCCGAGTTCCACGTTGACTCCATGAGCCGAAATCGAGATATTATCCCCACGATAACGAAGTATCGAGAAATATACGGGATGCCTGATTGCATGCAACCGAATAGAGCCGCGTGTCATTCCCGCGAAAGCGGGAATCAATGATTTGTCATTGCGAGCCCGCCTTGCGGGCGAAGCAATCCATGGCCACTGAAGGTGATCTGTTTCAACGTGCCCTAAAACGAAAGGATACGAATTGGCGAAGCGTCGAGTGATAGTAATCGGCGGCGGGCCCGCCGGGTTGATGGCGGCGGGTCAGGCGGCGATGATAGGCGTGGATACGCTTCTCCTCGAAAAGAAGCCCCGCCCGGGCATCAAACTCCGCATTACCGGCAAGGGGCGATGCAATCTGACCAACATCGCGCCGTTGAACGATTTCATCGACCATTTCGGCAAGAACGGCCGCTTCCTCCGCCAGGCCTTTAATCGTTTTTTCTCCGCCGAACTTGTCGCGCTACTGGGGGAGATGGGCGTCGATATTATCACCGAACGCGGCGGTCGGGTGTTTCCCGCCGACGAGAACGCCGCGGCTGTGGCTGAAGCACTTGTTCGATGGGTCAAACAACAGGGCGTGACGATTAAATCGAATTCTCCTGTGGATCGATTGCTGATAAAGGATAAACATATTCACGGCGCTCATGTGGGCGGCCAAGATATCATGGCTGACGCGGTGATCGTCGCCACCGGCGGCGCCTCCTACCCGGCCACCGGATCGACCGGCGACGGCTACCGATTGGCCGCATCGGTCGGCCACGCCGTCATTCCGATCCGCCCGGCTTTGGTTCCGCTGGAGACGGCCGGTAACGCCGCGCCCCGATTGCAGGGACTGAGCCTTCGCAATGTCAAGGCGAACGTATATATCGACGGCAAAAAACGCCATGATGCCATGGGCGAAATGCTTTTCACGCATTACGGCGTCTCGGGTCCCATTATTCTCACGCTCAGCGGCCACATAGTCGATGCGTTGGATGCCAAAAAGAAGGTTGCCATCTCCATCGATCTCAAACCGGCCCTCGATGATGCCAAACTTGACGCGCGGCTCCTCCGCGATCTCAGAGACCAGGGGAAAAAGCAGTTTCATACCCTGCTCAAAGGTCTCCTGCCGAGTAAACTCATCCCCGTCTGCTGCGACCTGACCGGGATTCCGCCCGACAAAATCGGCCATCAGATCAGCGCCGAGGAACGCCGCCGCCTGCGGCTGTGGCTCAAGAATTTTCGCCTCGATGTCACCGGTCATCGTTCGTTTGCCGAAGCGATTGTCACCGCCGGGGGCGTCGATACCCGCGAGATCGATCCCCGCACCATGCAATCGAGGCTGCTTTCGGGTTTGTATTTCGCAGGCGAGGTGATCGATGTCAACGGCGATACCGGCGGCTATAATCTGCAGGCAGCTTTCTCAACCGGATGGCTGGCCGGTAAATCGGCTGCCCGAAAGTAACGCTGGTCCCGAATTCGGCGCAAATAACCTTTCAAAAATTCGAATTTGATGCTACATTACAGCGGAAGAGCTTGCTGGAATAACCCGCAGGCGATTTTCGATTTGCCGCTGCTATTACGATTCATACCGAAACTACCGCGGGTGGCTACGGGCGGCATGTAAGGAGTCAATAATGCTGATCGGCAAACCTCGTGATGCGCGCGCATCATATGAAAGCCTGATTTTGCTGCCGGTGACGGCCCTGATTGTTTCCTTTCTTGTCGTTTCTGCGACGGGAAAGTCGCTGACGGCCGTTCATGCCAACTACGCTTTCGACCCACCGGGTATTCATTCGGTCAAAATCGACGGCCGGGTGTTCGATCAGATCGACCTGCCGGGAGCGCCCAATTCAGGACAGATCGGCCATCCCGCCCTGCCGTCCCATGCGGCCAAAATGATTCTCCCCTATGGCACGGAAGTCGACAAGATCGATATCATCTGCGGGGAACGGGTATTTCTGGGGAGCGGATATTTCATCGAACCCGTCGGGCAGCCCTTTCCGCTTTCCATATCACCGGCCGAGTTGCCTCCGTTGGCTGCCGATCCGACCGTCTATTCATCGGAGAAAATCTACCCCACCGACAAGTACCGGATGACAGGAACGCAGATTTTTCGCGGTTATCCGGTGCTGATTCTGCAATTGTTCCCGGTTGAGTATGTACCCGCATCGGGCGACCTATACTATTTTCCGAATATAACCGTGCGGGTTGAATGCCGGAATGCCGACAAATCATATCCGCTGCTCCGTCAGGCAAATGCCGACAAGGACGAAATTTCAGGCTGGGTGGACAACCCGTCCGATGTCGCCACGTA
>Ga0315554_1002077_pt1 | contig 11696 bp, 9 predicted proteins | sample SalMarSW160370MG_FD_202114 | JGI IMG/M metagenome (GOLD analysis project Ga0315554, IMG submission 202114) | Salt marsh sediment microbial communities from the Plum Island Ecosystem LTER, Massachusetts, United States - Salt Marsh Sediment SW1603-70 ... | reverse complement strand
CCGCGACGATCGACCGTCAGAAGCAGTTTTTCGTTGTCCTTCAGGGAATCATAAAAATTGATGAGCTGCGTCAGGTTCTCGACCGGGCGGTTATCGACCTTTTTTATCACATCCCCGCGACGAAGTCCGCCGTTGTAGGCCGGACCCGGCGAGGCCGCCTGCAGCACGTATGCTCCGAGCGTATCGGTCAGCCGTTCGTCGAGGGCCATCTGGGTGGTGATCGCCGTGGCCGTGAAGCCCCATTGCTGGAAGTCGTGGTCGGTCCCCTGTAAATCGCCCAAAAGACGCGGGACGACCGTCAGCGGCTTTTCCTGACCGCTTTCGAGCGTAAGCACTTTTACCGCTTTTCCCACTGACGATTCTGCGATAAGATCGTAAAATCGGGGAAGTTCCTCTTCGAACCGGGCCGAAACATCGGTGCCGTCATAACGCAGGATGATATCGCCCGCTTTGAGGCCGGCTTCGTCGGCCGGAGAACCGGGATCGACCGACGCCACCAGAACTCCCCTGTCGCCGTCGGCCCCGAAAAATTGTTCCATTTCCTGCAAGGGCTGGGCATGCACGCCGATCCAGCTCCGTTCAACGCGGCCGTGGGCGATAAGCGTGTTGCTGACCCGTTTGACGGTATTTATGGGGATGGAAAAACCGATATTCTGAGCCAGAAAAACGCCCCGGGTGTTGATCCCGATGACGTCGCCGTCGAGATCGACCAGCGGCCCGCCGGAATTGCCCGGATTGATGGCGGCGTCGGTTTGCAGCCAGGTATTATACCGGCCGGTCTTTTCACCCGACGGCAGCCTGATATCGCCCGGGAAAAAGCGATTGACGGTGGATATCACGCCCATGGAGACCGACCGCGATAACGCCAGCGGCGAACCCATGGCCAGAACCGTCTGACCGACCTGCAGAATGTCGGAATTACCCAGATGGGCCGGTTTCAATTTGCCCGGATATTCCGACAGGTCGAGTTTGATGACGGCGATATCGGTCGCCGGATCGCCTCCGACGAGGCTGGCTGGCACCTGCTCGCGGTCGTTGAGCGTGCAGATAATCCGTTCGGCACGGCCGGCGACATGATAATTGGTGACGGCGTAACCGTCCTCCGTAATAATGACCCCCGAACCGACCACCGATTGTTTTTGCTCGCGGCCGGTCAGGTAATCGATAATCACCGGCTGGATGTGAATCAGCGCCGGCAGAACCCGGTCGCGGGCGCGATATATTTGATCCTGATAGGCGGCCTGCGCGACCGTCGCCCCACCGGCGACGATCAGCAGCACGGCGAGGCGCAAAATCGTCATACGTTTATTCATCTATGCTCCTAAACGAGGATTCGCCGTCAGCATACGGCTTATCCGCCATGCCGACAACAAAAAACGATCACCTTTGGTTATAATCGGCGGCAGGTGTAAATGTTCCAGGGCCGCAATTCGCCGCCGATCAAAGAAAACTATTGCCAAGCCCGAAAAAATCCATAATATATGGACGCGCCAAATGCCGAAGTGGTGGAACTGGTAGACACGCTGTGTTCAGGGCGCAGTGCTCGTAAGGGCGTGTGGGTTCAAGTCCCACCTTCGGCATAAAATTCAATTCCCGGGCCGAATTCGTCCCGGGAATTTTTTTGCCCTCGTTCAACGGGGCCTGGTATATATCATGTCATGCCCCGTAGGGCGGGATCCGTGCCGAAGGTCCTGAGCCCTACGAAGGGCGATCCCGCCGATTCCCGTTCCGCCGGGTCTTGGTCACGCACAGCGGGATTGTGACCCGGCGGCCCCTATTTTCACTTGCACACAACGCTTGACAGATCGTCTTAATAATAGTAAAATCTCCATAGGGATCATCATCTATGTCAGGTTAATTTTTTCGGGGGAGGTGTGTTATGACCAGACAATGCGCAAAATGGCTGGCGGTTCTGTGCGGGGCGCTTTTTCTTATCATGTCATGCTCGGATGACGACAACGGCGTCGGCCCGACTCCGCCTGAAACACCGGCATTATACATCGACGAGCAGATTCTGATCGACACCACGGCGGCGATACACAGCAACGCCGAAGAAGTCGACCGCTTGATATTCGATCTCGACAGCGTCCTGATGTTCGAGAACAGCGACTTCGATGATATTTACATCGGTTACTGGACGGGAGACAATGTTGACAGAGAAAACCTATTGTTCAATTTCAAATGGCAGGGATGGAATATATTGGTGACGGATCCGGGGCCCGTTATTGGCCTCATGAATGGCGGCTTTGGCCATATGGCTTCAAAAATGGGTCTTCCGGTGTCGGAATTCGTTGGCGATTCCCTGCGGCTTTATATACGGCCGTGGTATTTGCCTGCGCTGGGCGCAAAAGAGAATCTGCCGCCCCCGACTCACACCGTCAGGGGTGTGCAACTGAATGATCATTATTCTCCGCTCTTTATTCCCAATTCCGACCACACGTTTTTCGCCGGGATTACCTTCGACGGCCAGACGTATCGGCTGGTTGCCTCGGAGAATTATACCAAAAAGATCTGGCAGCTATCGCCCTCCGGCGAAATTATCGGGAAGGCAGATTGCCCGGCCATGTACCCCAATGATTTGGCTCTGGGTGACAATAGCATTTGGATCAGCGATGCCTCTTATGCCCCAATCGATACCTCGAGCCAAGTATGGCGGCTTGGCCTTGATGGGGAAATACTGTGCCGGTTCGAAATAATGAGCAGCTACGCAGGGGCTATCGCGTACGGGGATGGATCGATCTGGTTGAATCTTTATTCACCCAGTAGTTCACATATATTTCGCATCGATCCGGAAGCGTCGTGTCTTTCCGGAAATGCGGAGATTCTGAATTCGTTCACCGTCGACAAGGAGATCCGATCTCTGACGTGGGACGGGACCAACCTGCTGGCGGCTTCCGATTCACTGTACGTCATCTCAACCGATGGCGACATTGTAGATTCCTACGCCTGGACAGTCGGCGGCGATCAGCGGATCAGCTATTCCAACGGCTACCTGCACGTATTCTGCAACGGGCCGGCGGGACTTCCGCTCGACGATCGCGTGATCGTGAAATTGAAGATGCGGTAGGGATTCGCCCCGTAGGGCGGGATCCGTGCCGAAGGTCCTGATCCCTGCGAAGGGCAATCCCGCCAATCCCATTCCGCCGGGTCTTGATCCTGCGAGGCAGGATTGTGACCGGACGGAATCTATCGACATATACTCTCTTGGATATCCATTTCCCCCAAAAAAAAGTCCGGTGGCCCAACCCAGCTTCGCTGGGGTGGGGTGAAATCCTCTTATATAATAATTTTGACCAAAAAAAAGTCCCGGCCGATGGCCGGGACCGTGGTTAACTTTTGCGTGCCGCGCTTAGCCTAAACTTCGGTTGGACGCACATTGGTCGCTTCGGGGCCTTTGCGGCCTTGACCGGCTTCGTACTCCACCTTCTGACCGTCGGTCAGAGTCCGAAAGCCGTCGACAACGATGTTCGAATGATGCACGAACAGGTCATCGCCGCCATCGTCGGGGATGATAAAGCCATATCCCTTCTGCGAATTGAACCACTTTACTTTACCTGTAGCCACGAAATAACTCCTCAGGCCCCAAAGCGGGCCTGTATTGCGTTACCCTCACTTTATTTCCAGAGTATACTCCCGAGGGAGTAGAGTATACCCCTGACCTCTCGAATAATTAACAAGAAAATCGGGAAATGTCAACAGGTCATTTGCCGATACCGGCAATATTTTTTTGTGTCTTGTCTTCGCCGATATCGATGCAAACCGGCCGAAAGCCGCTGCTGATTACTAAGTTATGGAATCACCTTGACACGGATGTCCGCGTTTTTCTCGCGCGACATGCCACGCCACCTCGACGGTCACGGGCAGAGCGGGGGCGGCCCGCTTCGGAAAAGGTAGGAAACGATGAAGACGACGTCGCCGATGTTGATTCTCCCGTCGCAGTTGGTTTCGCCCGATTCCAGAGGATCCGGCGGAGGCCCTTCCTTGAATATATAGTTGGTGAGAAAAATGACGTCGCCGATATTGATCCTCCCGTCGACGTTGGGGTCACCGAGCAGGAAGGTGCCCTCGTTTACCTCCACCGAGAAGATATCGGAATGCATCCCCAGGCGGCTCATGGCATCCTCGGATATCAGGATATAATCATACACCACGCCGCTGTCCACGGCCGCATCCACAAAAATGCCGTCGGCGATGCCGGGATTATCCAGCGAACCGGTCGCGTCATCGATGCGAAAGAACGACCCTTCCGAGGTCCCCTCTCGGCGATAGATATGATATGTCAATCCCGGCAGATACAGCCATCGGAGTTCCACGTGGCCGGTATCGACCGCCCGTCCGGTCAGATAGGTCGGGCGCGACGGCCAGGAAACGGGCGCCAGCGCCACGCTCTCCTCCTGAAACGAATTGTTGGGGATAAGACCGGACAGGATATACCCTTCGCCCCGGGACGTGTCCAAGAAATGATAGGCATACGGCAGCCCCGGGGCTTCGGTCAGGTAATTTTGGAAATCGTCATACCAATTTCCCGCATCGTAACCGGCTCCCGTGCAGCCTTTGATCCGAATTTCCTCATCGGTACCGTTGAGATATCCGAAAAACATCAAGCTGCCGCTGTCCGGTATGGCGCCGCCGGAGGCGGTCACCGTCCCGTAAATCGATCCCTGCGCCCGGGCCAATCCGGGCGAAAGGCACATCAATAGAACCAGTATGACAACTGAAATACATGCAACAGGTGGCAGTCGATCCATGAATGACAACCGCGAGTAAATGGCCTGTCGTAACGGCGCCGGCAGGTTTTTCGACCCGGGCGCCGAGGCTTCCAAACGTACAAAGACTATAACGCAGGATAAGGAGGTTTTGTCAACGCCTATCTCGATTTGTGCCAAAAAAACAGGGCCGATCCGGACGACCGACCCTGTTGTCGATTTATGCCCGATTTTGTGCTATTCGGCGCACCCGGTTTGCGGCTCCGGACCGCTCCGGAAAATATAATTGATCAAGTAGATCGCATCGCCGATATCGAGCCGGCAATCGCCGTTGACATCCGCCGCCGGTGGACAGCTCGGTGGCTGACCGTCCCGGAATAGGTAGGAGATCAAAAACGTGGCGTCGCCCACATTGACGCGATCATCGCCGTTGGCGTCGCCTCTCAGGAAACCCTTGATGAAGACGTTGCCGGTGGCCAAGAATCTCGTCCCGTTGGTCATGGTCGCCGAAATAGTATAGGGGTGCAACTGTCTATCCCACAGGGGACCATAACTGAGCAGAAAATCCCGCATGGAAACTGTGAGCGCCAGAACCGGCCCGGTGAAATCGGGATGGACGTCAATCACGGTAATATCGGTCGGTGTCACGCCGCCATTGACGCGAATGGAGGACTGGTCAATATCGCCCGTAGCGTATTCGCCGGACAGATCCCCGATGTATATCGTCGCCGTCATGGGATTGATAGCGTACGCCCAATAAAAATTCATCGTGTCCGGCTCGATGACCGAAATCCCGGACGCGATTCCCGTTGTCTGCGACATCAGGTAATCGACCAGGGCTGTCATGTCCTCCTGCTGCATATACCATGGCCGGAATCCGAACGAATAGACCGGCCCGGCGAAGCTGGTTGATTTTATCCCCACCGGCAGGCCTTCGGCCAGTGATGTCGACGGGTACTTCGACCGGTAGGTATAAAGCGGAACAGCGTTATCGTTGTTGAAGAACGCCGAAGCCAGGGGGCCGACGCTGTCGGGCCAGAACAAGGCTTGGTAGGGATTGAGCGATGGATCATAATGGAGGTCGGGTAGGACCTTGCCGATTGACTGCGCCATAACGAATCCGCCCAGCGAATCGGTTTCGATATCCGGGTACGCGATATAATAGACGGGGCCGGTGGAGAACACAGAGTCGACGCCGAAATCATCGACCATTGCCTGATCCGCCGGCGGATGATATCCCGGCGGATCGTGTTGGGTCATATTGGAGAGGGCGTAAAATGATCCGAAATATGCGACCATTCCCTGCGACCGGATATACACCTGTATAGCCGGCAACGTCGGATTAAAATCGGGAGGGGGATTGTCGAGCATATCGTAGCGCCAGCCGCCGTCAATGATGACCATTTTATATGGCATGAGGCTATTCGACCAATCCGGATTGAATCCCCCAGCTTGCATCGTATCCCACCAATCATAAATATCGTAATCGTACCCGTCCAGAATGGTACTATAATAGCTGTAAATCGAATCGCAATATACGAGCTCGGTGTTCTGTACTCTACATTCCAGCACAAGTATGTCCTTGGTTCGCGGCGGAACCTCGATTACCATGACATCCGGCGAGAATTCTGATTCGATTCCGGACATCGTCACGGCGGTTACGACATAGACACTCGAATCGGCGGTATATTGGCTGAATGTCGTGATGTCTCCACCCACGAATGTGTAAGGCTCCATACCATAATAGTAGTACCATGTGCCGTCGACATAGAAGCTGTCATGCGGGGCGACTTCCGAAGAAAATTCGCCGGTGTCGTAGCGGGGATAGTATTTCCGCTGTGCTTCTTCGGGATTGGCAAACTTGTAGATATTGTAATGACCGACCGTCACGCCCTCCGGCGGGGACCATTGGAGCACCGCCGGGTCGCCGGTCTGGATGAAGATATATTCAGCCGGAACTTGCGGCGCCGGTGGACGGCCTCCGGGCTGTATCTGAAGGGGTTGGCTCATGGCCCCGATGCCTTTGACCACCGTTCGATTGGCCACCGATACGGCATAGATACCATAGGGCTCCAGGCCGGTAAACGTCTGCTGATAGACCTGACCGACTGACGCCGCCAAATCCGCCTCGCTGGGATGTATCCACGGCGGCGCGAGGCCGGGAAAAGGCATCGAATCGGGCGGGACTTGATACAGGTATACATCATATCCCTCGACATCGGAAAATCCCCACGGATCCCACTCGATCACCGTCGAATCGAAATCGTTGTGGAGTGCATACAGACCCATGACGGGATTGCGCGGATCAATCAATGCTTGGGCGAGATCGTCGGCGACGGCCGCATTTGCCAGAACGTGCGAAAAATCCAGATTGGCCAGATACTGATCGGGATTATCCGGCAGATTGTTGAGGTTGTCCAAGACGTGAATCACCGAATCGCCTGTGAATGTCGTATACAGTATCCGCGCGCTTGAATCGGGCAGGAGCGTAAACGGGCCAAACGACATCAAAAACCGCGTATCATAACCGTCCGCGAAATCCGTGGCCTGATTATAGCTGTATGGATATGTCCATCCGGGAATGCTGTCGGCGGTGTAGATTTGATCAAAATCCCATCCGGGATGGCTCATCATACAATATTTCGAGCGGTCTCCCGTGGGAGTCCCGACATGACCGCCGAAATCGCATTCGGGATTGCCGAATTCATCGACCGGCTGCGGGCCGTAATCGAGAACGGCATTCCCATTAGATATCCACCAATTAAAGTTCGTATCGATCGTGGTGAATGAGGTGATAAGCGGTTTGAAAGCAAACAAGCGCATCGGGCTGGTCTCGGTGAACACGCCGCCGGTCGGATCGCCGTCGTTGTCAATAACATAGCCGATTCCCGCTTCGCGTATCGATCCGGTAATGTCGTCGGTAAACCCATTGGCCTGATTCGACATGTGGTAGACATCAGCGTCGAAATAAAAGGCAATATAACCATCCTCGATAGTCTGATCCCCGATATTGGTGACAACCATGTCGTAGATAATTGTCTGATTTTCCGGATCGGAATTCCAGGCATGAACACGGTTGGCAATCCTCACGTGTAACGGAATTTGCGGGCGGTTATCGAAGGGATCGGTTCCGGTTAAGCCCGGGTCGGTGATCGTGTCGGTACATAGCATCCAGACCGATTGATCGCCCGCTCCGGCAAAAGTCTCCGACGGCACAGGGGGGAGCAACTCGGCAACGTTCCCAATCCAGCCGTCGGCGGCGACCGAAACCAGAGTATCATTGCCGACTATTCCACCGATCCATATGGCGCCCCCGAATAAATATTCGATATCGCTGTCCTCGGGCGACATGAACGAAGGGCAGATTTCTCCGTCGCAAAGCGGATGATTATAAAGATGCGTGAAGTAGGTTCCGTAAGTCCCATTATTAGCAGCGGTGGCGCTGATCTGACCGGTATGCAGCCAAGACAGCGCAACCGGAGGAACGAAAAAATCGGTGGCGTTCTTATCAGCCGCGCTGCCGTCATTTGTGATAGATGAGGCTGGTTCCTGAAACATGGCTCTGGCGTCTACCACAGCAGGAACCAGCGCCAAAATTAATACGAAAATCGCAAAAGAAAATATTACCCGTGACATAAAACCCTCCCGAGAATCGGTTTTGATGTATGCACAGGACGATCAAAGGAGTCTCTGTGTTCAATCTAATCAACTTGCCGTTTCTGTCAACGGCTATTTCTCCCCGCGCTGAGAGTCGATGGAACAAAAAAAGGCTTGACCGGTATAAATACTTGGTTATATTGCCAAATGTGCAAATGATGGGAAAAGGATTATGGACGCAAAAATCAAAGCCAAATACCAAGCCCGAGCGGCTATCATCAAGGCCATGGGACACCCGACCCGGCTCTATATCGTGGATATGCTGGCCCAAAAAAGCCACTGCGTGGCCGAACTGACCGACTTGATCGGGGCCGACATGTCCACCGTGTCCAAGCATCTGACGGTGCTGAAATCAGTCGGGATTATCGACGACGAGAAACGGGGCGCGCACGTGTACTACTCACTGAAGACGCCTTGTGTCTTGAACTTCTTCGGCTGCGTCGAGAAGGTGCTTAAGTCAACGGCGGCGCAAACGCTGCAGGGGATCGAATGATAGTCTTCATGGAGTGGCAGGACATTTCAATCGCGAGCCAGGTACTGATTCGGAGAACATTCGGTGGCTGACTGGAAAAAAGAATGGAAGGCGCTGCTGCTGATGGCCGGAGTGTTTCTGGCCTTCTATTTTCTGCCGTCCGGCGTGCGGCGCGTGGAAGGCGGTATTCTGGAAGCCCTGTACCTGGCGCGCGATTACGCCCGCCAGCATGTCATTATGTGCCTTATCCCGGCCTTTTTTATCGCCGGGGCCATCGCCGTCTTTGTCGGCCAGGCCTCGGTGCTGAAATATCTCGGCCCGCAGGCCAAAAAAGTCGTGAGTTACGGCGTGGCGTCGGTTTCCGGATCGATCCTGGCGGTGTGTTCGTGCACGGTGCTTCCATTGTTCGCCGGGATCTATCAGATGGGTGCCGGATTGGGACCGGCGGTGGCGTTTCTGTACGCCGGGCCGGCCATAAACGTCCTGGCGATCATCCTTACGGCGCGAGTGCTGGGTATGGAGCTGGGTATCGCCCGGGCGGTGGGAGCGATCGCATTCAGCATCGTAATCGGACTTGCCATGCAGATGATTTTCGGCCGTGAGGAGAGGGAGAAAAAGCGCGCCGAGATGATCATGCCGCCGTCAGAAGATGGACGTCAACTCGGTCAGACAGTGCTGTATTTCGCCGCCATGATTGCGGTGCTGGTTTTTGCCAACTGGGGCAGCGCCGGGAGCGCTGGCGGATTTTGGCATGCCGTGTATTCAGCCAAATGGATTATCACATCGCTGGCCGCGGCGGCGTTGGGAGCGATATTGATCGCCTGGTACGGCATGCGTTGGTGGAAAATAGGTATAGTCGGCGTCATAACCATCGTCCTCACGGTCATCTTTCATACTATACCGGCCATTCCCTTTGCCGCAGCAGCTATCGGCCTGGCCATTATCGCCGCCACCAATCGGGGCGAGACCGGGGAATGGTTCGATCAAACGTGGGGATTCACCAAGCAGATTCTGCCGCTGTTATTCGCCGGGGTGCTCGTCGCGGGTTTTCTTCTGGGACGGCCCGGCCATGAGGGCATTATCCCGTCCGAATGGATCAGCCGTTTGGTCGGCGGCAATTCGGTCGGCGCCAATCTGTTTTCGTCGGTGGTCGGCGCCTTCATGTATTTCGCGACCCTGACGGAAGTGCCGATCCTTCAGGGATTGATCGGCAACGGTATGGGCAAAGGCCCGGCGCTGGCGCTGCTTCTGGCCGGCCCGGCCTTGTCGCTCCCGAATATGCTGGTCATCCGAAGCGTCATCGGCGCCAAAAAGACGATCGTCTATGTCTTGCTGGTTGTGGTCATGTCGACCATTAGCGGATTGATCTATGGAGCATTCTTTTGATCGGAGGTGATATATGATGCAAGTCAAAATCCTCGGGACAGGCTGCCCCAAGTGCAATAAATTGTACGAGGAAACCCAGCAGGCGGCCTTCGAGCTCGGCCTGGAGTGCCATATCGAAAAAGTGACCGATATGCGCGAGATCACCGGGTACGGCATCCTTATGACACCCGCGCTGGTGGTCGACGGTCAGGTCAAGGTATCGGGCAAAGTTCCCTCACGGGAAGATCTCAAGAAAATGTTGGCCTGAGCATTGCGATCACGACCAAGACAATATACTTTTAGGATACGGGAGGAATACACGTGAGTTCAAGAAAAGCCATCACGGCGATCCTGCTGGTTTTTGTCGCCGCCAGCGTTGTCTACCTATTGGCGACGGAACTGGGCGGCCAAAAGTCCGCCGCAACCAATGTTTCCATAGATGAAACGCCGGCGCATCAGGTGATCGCCTATTATTTCCACGGATACAAAAGGTGCCACACCTGTTTGAGCATCGAGGCGACCGCCAAAAAAGTGATCGAAACCGCCTATCCCGAACAGCTCAAGGATGGTTCGTTGGTATGGAAAGCGGTCAACTTCGAAGCTCCGGAAAACACCCACTTTGCCGACGATTATCAACTGGTGGCGTCCTCGCTGGTGCTGGTGGAATACCGCAGCGGCGAACAAGTGCAGTGGATCAATCTCGAAGACGTGTGGGAATTGATCGGCGCTGACGATCAGTTTTCCGAATATGTCCGGGGCGGAGTCGACGAGCTGTTGAACGATATATAATGGATACTTTTCTGGTGGCGGCCGGGTCGGCCTTCTGGCTCGGTATCGCGACGGCGATAAGTCCCTGCCCGCTGGCGACCAACATCGCGGCGGTGTCGTTTATCGGGCGGCGGGTGGGAAGCCCGCGCCGGGCGTTTCTGTCCGGGCTGCTCTACACCGGCGGACGGACAATTACTTACCTCGTCTTGGGAATCATTCTCGTGGCCGGGCTGTTGTCCATCGGCGAACTGTCACTGGGGCTTCAGGCTTACATGAACAAAATTCTCGGGCCGATTTTGATTGTCGGTGGAATGGTCTTGCTGGAGTTAATCCAACTCCCCGCGTGGGGCGGCGGGATCGGCGGGCGGATGCAACAGCGGGCCGAAACCGGCGGCATGTGGACGGCGGCGCTTCTGGGCATCGTCTTCGCATTGTCGTTCTGCCCTCTGTCGGCGGTACTCTTTTTCGGAAGTCTGATTCCATTGTCGGTCCAGCACGGCTCCCGGTTTGTGCTGCCGACGTTGTATGGCATCGGCACCGGCCTTCCGGTGATCGTGTTCGCGGGAATAATCGCATACAGCGCACAATCTCTGGGGAAGGCGTTCGACGTCCTGAAGAAGATTGAGGTGTGGGCGCGGCGCATCACCGGCATCGTATTCATCCTGGTCGGCGTCTATTACTGCATGGTCTATATTTTTCACCTGTTATAATATTCAAAATCAATCAGT
>Ga0315554_1002076_pt1 | contig 11698 bp, 10 predicted proteins | sample SalMarSW160370MG_FD_202114 | JGI IMG/M metagenome (GOLD analysis project Ga0315554, IMG submission 202114) | Salt marsh sediment microbial communities from the Plum Island Ecosystem LTER, Massachusetts, United States - Salt Marsh Sediment SW1603-70 ... | reverse complement strand
CTCTCTTGTGCATATTCTTATATAGCTCTTTTTACCGCCGAAATGTATTTTCAGGAAGCTAATCAAAAATTAGACACCGACATAGCACCTCACATAGTTTCTGAAAATAAATGCTTTGTTGATGGGAAAGCTAATGATGCGGTATTAAAAAATGTATTTCATAATGTAATGATTATAAATCCAAGCCTGGAAGTCTATCTTCTCGACAATGATGGAAAAATTTTAACATATTATGCACCTAATAAAATTATATCTCTTAAGTATGTTCCCCTTGAACCGATAAAAGAATTTATTTCCAATAAAGGGAATAAATTTATTTTGGGTGCCGATCCTAAAAATGCTCATTCAGAAAAGGTATTCTCTGCTGCACAAGTTATAGAAAACGGGAAATGGATGGGATATATTTATGTTATTTTGGGGGGTGAAGAATATGAAAATGCCGCAAACCTAATTTTTGGCAGTTATATTCTAAGATTGGGTATCCGTTCAATGGGATTTACCTTAATTGCAGCAGCAATTATTGGTTTAATCATACTAGGTTTTATAACTAGAAATATCAGAAAGACTGTTTCTGTTATTCGTGAATTTAAAAATGGAAATTTAAATGCCCGTATAAAACTAAAAGGCAAAGGTGAGCTAAACGAGTTTGCAGATTCATTTAATGATATGGCAGATACTATTGTTGCCAATATAGAAGAAATGAAAACAATGGATAACCTACGAAGAGAACTGGTCGCAAATGTTTCGCATGATTTAAGAACACCTTTAGCAACTATCCAGGGTTATATCGAAACAATTTTGATAAAAGCTGATTCCTTGTCTGAAGAAGACAGAAAAAAATATATGCAAACTATTTGGGGAAGCACCGAGAGATTAAAAAAATTAGTTGAAGAATTGTTTGAACTTTCAAAATTAGAAGCCAGGGAGACAAAACCCAAACCCGAAGCTTTTTCGATTGCAGAGCTAGTTCAAGACATACAGCAAAAAAATATAATAATTGCAGAATCAAAAAAAATTGAACTGCTGCTCAAATTTCAATATGATTTGCCTCTAGTTTTTGCAGATATCGGGATGATAGAAAAAGTTATGCAGAATCTTTTGGATAATGCGGTGAAATTTACACCTGAAGGAGGAAAAATAATTATTCAACTAAAACTTCAAAATGAAGAAGTTCTGGTTTCTGTAAGTGATACCGGGGTAGGTATTAGTCCCAGAGAGCTACCTAATATTTTTGATCGATATAACCAGGGTAAACGAACCCAATCAAAAGAGAAACAGGGGCTTGGACTTGGCTTAGCTATTGTGAAAAAAATTCTTGAAGTACATAATATGGATATTCAAGTTGAAAGTACGGAAGGAAAAGGGACTAATTTTTATTTTAAAATTCCAATTTTTAAAAGCACAACTATTAAAGATAAAACTATTCAGTATACTTAGATATTTATCCCTTCAACCCTTATTTAAGTTTCAATATTTAACTCTTTATTTAACTTTCACTAACTCTACTCTTCTATTTTTACTTCTTCCCTCCTGTGTCGAGTTAGGAGCTATCGGGGAATCATCACCCAAACCAAAAACCTGAAATTGAAACGATGGTAATCCTCTTGATATAAAGTATTTCATTATGGCATCTGCTTCTTCATATGACTTTGATAATTTACTTCCCTCAGGAGTTTGGCTATCTACATATCCGTTTATTTTCCATTTTATAAAGGGATCCTTTTGAAGAAAATTAACTATATTATTCATATTAGAATATGCAGATTGTTTTATTTTGCTTGTACCGGGTTCAAATGTTTCATCGGCATTTATTATTATTTTACTTGTACCTGGAGAAATTGATGTAACATTCTCTTCTTTAGGTTTTGAGGGAACAGGTGGTACATTTAAATTATTTGTACTAGTAGAAGGTGTTGTTTCTCTCGGCTTCTCTTTTTCTTTTGAAGATTGTGATTGTGATTTTTCTTTTACTTCACAGCCAAATTGATCTACCTTTACACCTAAAGGAGTGTCAGGGCATTTATCAAGTGAATCCGGTACACCATCATGATCTGAGTCAATTGGACAACCCTTTGAATCTACTTTTGTACCTGGTATTGTTCCAGGGCATTTATCTAAATAATCGGGTATACCATCTCCATCACTATCATAAGGACACCCGTTCCTATCTACAGTGACTCCTGCCGGAGTATTGGGACATTTATCAAGATAATCAGGTACCCCATCCTTATCGGAATCGAGAGGACAGCCGGTTTTATCTACTTTAACACCTCTTAAGGTTTGCGGACATTTATCTAGATAATCGGGTACTCCATCACCATCTGTGTCAAGAGGACAGCCATTTTCATCTATTAATACACCTCTGGGAGTATTAGGGCAAAAATCTCTTGAATCCGGAATACCATCACCATCACTATCACTTTCTCCTGCGAAAGAAAAAGAAATTCCAATCATTCCTGTAGCATAGAAATCATCGTGAGGGCCGGCTGGAAAATCCCCTGGATTTATTTGGGATGCGGGAGAAACATCATCTAAATAATCACTTTGGACGAAATGAATTCCTCCGGATGTCAATATACTCCAATTATCGTTTATTCTAAATCTAAAACCTGCTTCTATATCATAAGACAAAGCACTCTTACTATAAAGTCCTTCCAAATTATGAGGAGCTTTTTCACCTGTACTTGCTAAAGGATCAAACCACGCAATAGATGCACCAGTATATGCATAAGGAAAAACTACATCTTTAATTGAATAAGAATAGATTAAACCTAATCCTAACGTTTGGATACTAGTTGAAAATTCAGCAGGACTATTAGGAATTCTTCTGTCATCTTTACCTTTAATATTAGCCGTTCCACCGGTCAACCTTAATCCAAAAATATTTTGATCTCTTGTTGGGAAGAAATATTCAACTAAACCATTATAAGTATAGCTGTTTATAGTTGATAAATAATCGGTTTTTCCAACTGATAAACCTCCCTCTGCCGTTAAAACCCATCTCCCTGAAAAAGGATGATGTTTAACTTCTTGTGCTGTGGATATACTAATAGTAAAAAGAAGTGCAATAAAAACGAACCATAAATTCCGCATTACTTCTCCCGATAAGAGTCCTTGTTTTTCACTTATTTAATGAATATAAACATTAAATCAATTTTAAACTATTATCTTTAAAAGATATAAACTTTTCCAGATGAATATATTCAAATAACTCGAAAAGAATCCTTTATATTGAATATATTCCCCCCCAACTAAAAAATTTGTTGTTCCAAATTACTAATTCGAGTCTCAAAAAGCTACATATTTAAATATTTTAATAATTTTTTTAGACACTAAAAATTATCAATAAATTTAGACTTGATTTTCAAGTTTCAAATCCCAATTTTTTACACGGTTTTGTAAATTATTCTAAAACTTTATATACATAATTAATGCCAATAAAATACTCTATTTTCACCCTTTTTCTTTTAGTTTCCTTTTCTCAAATATATTCACAAAGCACTGAATCAAGTTCCGGATTTACCATTGCAAAATATGCGGGTGAATTTATGGCTATAGGGGTCGGTGGAAGACCTTTGGGGATGGGAGGCGCTTATGTAGCAATAGCAAATGATGTAACTGCAGGATATTATAACCCGGCAGGCCTAGCTCATTTAGACTATCCTCAAATAGCTTTAATGCATGATGAAAGATTTGGAAGCCTAGTAAATTATGATTATGCTGCAGTCGCAATACCTTATGGTAAAGATATGAGCTTTGGTTTAAGCATAATGAGGTTAGGAGTGGACGGTATCCCTGACACACGCAATGCCTTAGTTGATCCTAATGGAGTTGTTTTGCATGATCCTAATGCTATTAATGACCCAAAAAACAGAATTAATCCCGCTTTAGTTAAGGAGTTCAGCGATCAGGATTGGGCTTTTTATTTAAGCTTTGCAAAACGATATTCCGAAAATTTTTATTACGGTGCAAATATAAAAATTATAAGAAGAAGTATTGCAGAATACAGTGCATGGGGTGTGGGGTTTGATGTTGGAGCATGGTATTCTCCTGTTGAAAATCTTTCTTTAGGTGCAAACCTACAGGATATTACAACCACATTAATAGCATGGAATACTGGAACAAATGAGTTGGTTTCACCCACAGCTAAAATTGGTGCCGGTTATTCATTAGATTTTTTAGGAGGGAAAATTACTCCAGCAATTGATTTTGATGTTAGGTTTGAAAATAGACAGTTTGCTTCCAATTTTCATCTAGGACCTGTTAGTTTTGATATGCATTCCGGACTGGAATATAATTATAAAAATTTGTTTGCCATTAGAGGCGGATACAATGATGTTAAGCAATTTACAATAGGTGCGGGAATTAAACTTCCAAAGCTTAATATTGATTACTCATTTGCCCGCTTTAATATGGCAGCTGAAGATAGACTTGACGACACACATCGCATATCATTAACATTAACTCTGGAAGAACCAAAGTTCTTAAGAGGAAATTAATTCATAATATTATTTTAGAATTTTGAATAATTCCTGAACCGGTTTGTCGCCGGAAATACTTTCCCCCTAGAAAGAACCCCTTCAGGGAAATTAATAAAAGAATTATTTAATCTTGAAACGAGTCTGCTGAATCAATATAATATGGCCCTCAATCGAAACGAAATAAGTATATAAATAAAAATGATTTTATTAAGGAAATTGTCTCATTAATTGCCTTTCACCATCTCTAACAGAGTATCCATCAAATAACTATTACTTACAGGTTTTGTTAAAAAAATATCCACTCCGGCATTTAGTGCATTTTCTTTATCCTGCTGAAATGCATGTGCAGTTAAACATACAACGGGAATATCTTTGAACTTTTCATTATTTTTAATTTCCTTTGTAAGCTGAAGTCCATCTTTTTTACCGCGTAAGGAAATATCCATTAATATTAAATCAATCTGGTTATTGTTTAGATATTCGTAAAATGACTGTTCGGAATCACAAGCAAAAACGTTGAAATTTTTCTTTAAAAATAACTGCAAAAATCTTTGGTTTTCATAATCATCTTCCACTACAAGCAAATTAGGTTTTTTTAAGTCATCCATATATTTGGTTTTCTTTGTTTATACCAATATATAAAATAATTGCTATCGAGAAACTTTTTCTGTCAATAATAAGTTTTCATGATAATTATCTTTTTTTACATAATAAATTTTTATAATATACCAATAAATGAATTTTTTTATTATGCCGGAATTTCAGCAAATAGGAAAACTTTTAATAATTGCAGGAATATTTATCCTCATTCTGGGGATTATATTTCTCTTAGGAGATAAAATTCCATTCATCGGAAGACTACCCGGAGATATAATAATCAAGAAAAAAAATTTTACTTTTTATTTCCCTCTTGTTACATCAATAATTTTAAGCTTAATAATCTCCTTAATTTTGTTTTTATTAAAAAAATAGATAAAATTTTTTAGAGTTTTAACTTAAAATTTCTTTTATTTTATCCACATATTCTGATTTGGGAACCAAACCTATATGTTTATCAACTATTTTACCTGTCTTATCTATAACAAAGGATGTCGGAATAGCATTTATTGAACCATAATCCATAATTACCTGGTTATTACCATAAACAACTGGATAATTTATATCGTATTTTTTCATAAACGGTACTACATCCGATTTAGTATCCTGATCCAATGAAACTCCTATAACAACAAGATCAGTTTTAAACTCTTTCTGGAGTTCAACTAAATCCGGAATACCTTTTCGGCATGGCGGACACCAGGTTGCCCAGAAATCTACTATAACAACCTTCCCTCTATAATCCGAAAGCTTTATACTTTTACCGTTTGTACTGGTTAAATCAAAATTGGGCGCCATCTCTGCAGATTTTGTTTTTTCTACCGGTGCTTTTGTTTTGTTTACCGTAGAAGGTTCAACTCTAACATTTTTTTTACATCCAATAATACCTAAACAAAAAATAACTGCTAATATTAAAATCAAAAATTTCTTCATTATTTCTCCTTATGTCACTGATGTTGATTATTTGTATCCTTTGTACTTAATCCGTATAACTGGGGATTTAAAGACGTATTTGGATTTTCGTGCTTTGCCGGATCGTAGTTAGGCGGATACGGACCTCTTTCGGGTATACTCCGTGTATTATTTACTATAAAAAATATTAGAAGAATAATTAATATTACGACTGTCCATACAGTATTTTTATACCTGGGATCAATTAAGGGCTTCTTCTGTGGTTGTTTTTTTCCTATTTGTCTTTCTCTTGGTTTTTTACTTGCCATTTTCTAGTTAAACCTTAAATATTGAAAATCTAAATTAATAAAAATAACAATTAAAAAAGTAAATTTATATTCACATTTTTATAACATTTATGTGAACATTTCTAATTGATCATTTACTTGCCGTCTAAAATGTTCAATAGATAAATGATAGTCCCTTTTATTAAGACCATACTTGTTACAGCTTATATAAAACAAATTTTTTATAGTCCCGGCAAATTCACCTTCGCCGGTAAATCTTTTACCGAATTCCGAATGATTTAATTTTCCTCCCCTAATATCTTTTATCCTATTTATTATTTTATTTGCTTTATCGGGAAATTCATCAAATAGCCATTTTACAAAAAGATCCTTAACAGAATACGGCAGTCTTAATAATAAACAACCGGCATATTCAGCACCTCTTTCGGAAGCAGCTTTTAGAATCGCCGGTATTTCTTCATCATTTAAGCCTGGAATAACCGGGGCTACATTTACACCAACAGGAATATTATTGTCTGCAAATTTTTCAATTGTTTCAAGTCGCTTTAAAGGTACAGATGTTCTTGATTCCATCTTACTGATAAGAGATTTATCAAGGCTGGTAATTGATATAGTAACGGAAATCAGTTTGAGTTCATTCATTTCTTTTATTATATCAATATCTCTCTGTACCAAGGCATTCTTTGTAATTAAACCGACCGGGTTTCGATGCTTCAAACAAACCTTAAGAGCATTTCTAGTTAGTTTTAACTTTGATTCAACGGGCTGATAACAATCAGTATTGCCGGAAAAAATTATTACATCAGGTTTGTAGCTTTTTTTCTTCAGTTCAATCTCAAGCAGTTTCGGAGCATTTTCTTTTACCATGATTTTGGTTTCAAAATCTAGACCCGACGAGAACCCGAGAAATTCATGTGAAGGCCTGGCATAACAATAAATGCATCCATGTTCACAACCGCGGTAAGGATTAAATGAATAATTAAAATCAATATCTTCGCTGTCATTAACTGCGATTACAGATTTAGAATAATCTTTAAAGTATTGAGTTCCGATTTTTCTCTCTTGCTCATCATCCAAAAAGAAATCATCAATTTCATCAGACTCAAAGTTTTCAATATATACTCTTTCGAATCTGTTCTTAGGATTAAATTGAGCGCCTCTTCCTTTTATCTTATGATCAATCATTTCAAAACTTTGTTATCTTAACAAATATAGTTATAGGTTTTTAATCTGAAGGTGATTTAACATTATAATAAGTAATACTTTTTAATATTATTGAAAAAATAATATTTATACTTAAACTTCTTAAACCCAGTAATTAGTACCCTCAAAAAATGATCTACTTTTTAACTATAAATAACTGATTTTTCTTAAGTAAAGTAGAAGATTCAACCTTCTATTGAGAAAATATGATTTTTGTAAGATTTTAATTCGATGAAAAGCCCTGAATTAAGGATCTCATCTGTTCTTCTAATATACTTCTGATCATTCAGGAGATCAAACAGAATAATTGTTTCAAAAGAAGAGTTAATGTGAAATTTCAGCCTGCATTGTGAAGTAGAATCAGAATAATTTATAACAACGATTCTCAAATTATTTTCAAATTTCCATTGCCATGCAAAAATATTATTGTAAGTATCATTTTTAACATTAACCGGGAGAATTTCTAATTGACTCCATTCTCCTTTTATAAAAATTTCATCTTTGGTTATATCCAATAATTTATTATAGAATGTTTTTTTAGTTTCAGAAATCTTTTCAAAAGGTTCTCTGCCTAACTGTAAAGGGAGCTTTATTTTTTTACCTTCAAATTGACCATCATAATATAACTTCATTCCTTGAATTGTACTGATAATTGTTGCAGCAGCTACAGATCTTTGCTTACCAAATTTAGTTACTGCTCTCTTTTCATCATGATTTTCCAAAAATCTTACGGATTTCAACTGAAAATCTCTATCTGCTCTTAAATGTGCATTAACTCCCCTTATATCATTAGCAGCAAGGCGGTCGGTTAATCTTTTATCGTATGTAAAATCAAATCCCAGCTGTTGAAGATCCCATTCAAGATCCCAATAACACTCAGCCATAAAAATAAATTCCCGGGATTCTGCCCTAACTTTTTCAATTGCTGTTTTCCAGAATTCTTCTTCAGGTTTTTTATAACCAAATTTATTTAATACTCCTGACCATGTATTGTGAAATATGTTATTCAGCGGAAGCATTGCCATATCGCACCTGACTCCATTGCATATTCCCGATAACTTAATTAACTGTTCTATTAAAAAATTTCTTGCCTCTTCTTTAAAAAAATTTATTTGAATTGTATCCCTCCAGGCCGGGAATAAAGGATCTCTGCCGTGCGCAAAAATTTTATTACAATTTTCCGTATTTGTACAATGAGAATCCGGCTTATAAAAAGTGAAAGGGTCTTTAGACATTAACTCTTCATCCGCTTCCAAAAAAATTCCGGGATTGGTTTTTATAAGATTAGAATCTGCACTAAAATGATTGGGAATAAAATCCAGGAAAAGTTTTAAACCTATTTTATTTAGTTTATTTTTTAACTCTAAAAGATCCTGATAGGTACTTAAGTTAGGGTTAACTTCATACATATCAATAGCAAAAGGAGAGCCGATTAAATCATTTTTATGCCAATCTTTTAAACTATTGTTATAAGCGGAAATTAGACCAACTTCGTAGCAGTATTTTTCAATTGTTGATGGGCATGTATTCCAAATCCCCATTAACCAAATTATATTAATACCTTTATCGGCTAAACTTTGAAAAACACTTAAAGGAATAGAATTTAATTTTACTTTTTCCCCGAATTGTTTTATCCAAACCCTAGTATTAATTTCATAAAGCTTTGGATTTAACATAAATTTCTTAAGAAATATTTTTTATAGAATTTATATCACAATATATGATTAAAAATCTTTTTAGTGTGTTTATTTTACCTATTTTATAATAAATTATTTTTTTTATTTTCACGGTAAAGATAATAATTTTTAATTTATGATATTAGTATTGATTCAAAATAGATAATTGCTCTCTCTGCCAAAGGCATGGCATTTCAGTTCTCTCTCTTAAAAAGAGAAAGACTTATTTTCACTTAACCATAAAAAACCTGTTTAACCTGTTTTAATAGAAAATTAATATTAAATACTGGACTTTTAATCACTCTCTTAATAAAAGAGATAATTTAAGTTCAATATTTATTAAAATAAAACTTTATCAACTTATGTTTTAGAGTATTTCAATAACATTTTTAAGTAAAATTAATTTGATCTGTTCCTGATACTGAGGTAAGATTAATTTTCTTCAATGATTTTTATAAGGTACAAGAATTTTTATCTAAAATCATGATTACTTTTAAGATTTACATTTTTCATTAATAATTGAATGATCGAGGGAGTATGCCAAGAGAACAAAACAGAATTTCAGCTGATGAGGAAGCAAAACTTCAAAGGTTCCCTGATATTTATGCAAAAAACGGACTTGAAGAAGAATTAGAAAGTTACTGCCAATCAGCAGTCGATAAAATAAGATATACACTAATAATTAAACCGGCATTAATTTCATTTGTTGCATTAATTATTTCATTCTTTTTGGATATATCTTATGTTCCTTTCTTAGGAAATATTTCAGTTAAAATAGCGACCTCACTTTTCCCGGCATGGAAACCTTCCGAGGCAATGATTGCACCTTACAGTTTTTGGTGGCTTCCCGTTATTGTCTACTTATTTTTCCTTTTTCTTTCTTACCTTGCATACTCAAAATTAAAAGTGGAAATTGTTCGCACACCGGCATCTGAAACAATTGATCGTATAATTACTTCTTATACTACGGTTGTTGATAGTATTTCTACTGCTTTACCATTAATTGGTGCTGCTATCTTATTAATAAGTATAAAATTAGGTGAAGAAGTATTTTTAGGATTATCTGTACCGTTTGAAGTAAAAGCATTAATTGTTCTTGCAATAGGAAAATTATTTGAACCGGTGCTCGATCAGCTTAGCATTGAATTCCAGAATGTAGTAAATCATGTTAAAGATATTAAGGATAGATATTTCTCCCGGCTGCAGCTGGAAAATTCTAAAAATATTCTTAAGCAGTTAAGCGGTGGCGCAAAAGAATTTAAATCACCCGAGGTTACATTAAAAGAACTTGAACAATATAGAGGTTTACTGGAAAATACTGCCCAACTAAGTGAAGCAATTCTTAATAATTTTAACCTGATACATTCAGTACTTGAAAAAATTACTAGCTATCAAAATGTCAGTTCGGAAAAAGTTGAAGAGTTAAAATCACTTGCAGAATCAATATCTAAGGCATCAAATTCTTTAAGTGATGAAAAAACATTGATGGGGTTAAAGCATCTTGAAAACATTGTAATAAAAAAATGAGAGTTTAAAGATGATAAAGAAAGAAAGAGACAGCAAATTTATAATTTATCAGGTTCTTTACATATTTGTTATTACCGTACTGGCATTAAAGGGTGCCGATCTTGATTTAAATAAAGTTATCTTAAGCAAAGAAGCTGTTAAAAAAAGTGTACGTGATTCACTTGTAACAATAATAGATTCACTTTACGCAAAGGGGATTAATTTCGATATAAAAATTAACGAAAATATGGCTGAGCAGAATGTTACTCTAAAAGAAAAAGTCGCTTCTATGAAAACCGAATTGGCTTCTTTAACTAAAAAGATAAAAGAAATTCCACCTAAGGAAGAACCTCCAAAAGAAGAACCGGTAAAAGAACAGACTATAATGCAGTCACCTTTATCTGTTGACCAGACTTTTATTCAGTATACGTGGAATAAAGCGAAAAACAACGGGAGTGTACCGTCAGGGATATATGATCCAAGCGATATGAATAATCCTTTAGTTGTTATTCCGCCCGGCGGAGAGAAAATATTCAATTTAACAAACCAAAAAGAGGTTGTTGTAAAATTCGGCAGCCAGGAACAGAGAATAAAAGTTCTTCCGAATAAACCGCCAAAAGTAAAAATTGAAAATGTTACGACCAAAATGAATTCATCCGATATTTATGTTCGGGATCTTCAAAGGATAACCGTATTTAAAGTAACAATTATTGATGAAAGATCGGATCAACTGAAAGTAAATTATTCAGGTCCAATATCGGTTTCAAAGCCGGAAAAAGACAGTAATGGTAATCTTGTTTATAATGTTTCATTAAATATAGCTCCAACAGAAAGCAGATTTGATCAATGGCTGGACCGGAATAAAACTCTTAGAGATGCCGATGGTAGATACAAAGTCAACTTCTTTTTTACTGTTGTTGATGAGATATCCAAAGATAGAGTTCAAGTAGGAGATTCTTTTTATTTTACTGATTTTTCAAGGTAACCGGGTAAGAAAAATCATTAAATGAAAAATCTTCCTCCTTATATTTTTTTT
>Ga0315554_1002075_pt1 | contig 11700 bp, 9 predicted proteins | sample SalMarSW160370MG_FD_202114 | JGI IMG/M metagenome (GOLD analysis project Ga0315554, IMG submission 202114) | Salt marsh sediment microbial communities from the Plum Island Ecosystem LTER, Massachusetts, United States - Salt Marsh Sediment SW1603-70 ... | reverse complement strand
AACTAATCTATCGAATGAAATCCTGTTCCTGTACTATTATTTCATCATCGAACGCAACATGGGTCCGGTGCGGCTAATCAAGCTGCGGTTGGATTATTCCTTCTAACACTATTCTGGATTAAGATTAATCATGACCTTTTTATAACCATTGTACAACCACTGTACAACAATTGTTACATCTTGATTCTTTTGTCTTGCCTCTTTTGTCTTATTTCTTTTATCTTGTTCCCTTAAAATAGCGAGTGATGATGTCCAAAAGAGTTCTTGTTCTATTAGCCGAAGGTTTTGAAGAAATCGAAAGCGTTACGGTGATTGATATTCTCCGGAGGGCAGGTGCGGAGGTTACTACAGCCGGACTTACCGGGAAATCAGTTACTGGGTCATATCAAATTACCGTTATTGCCAATAACCTGCTCGATGAGGTCAAAGATCAGGATTTCGACTTGATAGTTTTACCGGGTGGAATGCCGGGAGCCAATAATTTAAAAGCCGATTCCCGGGTACAAGATATTATCCAGTGCAATGAGCAAGCGGGTAAATTGATTGCTGCCATTTGTGCCGCGCCGATTGTTTTGGCCGAGGCGGGAATTTTGAAGGACAGGAAATTTACAATTCACCCTTCGCAAGTCAATAATATTCAGTTATCAGCGAAGGACTCACCGGTGGAAATTGATCGGGGAGTGATTACCGGTCAGGCAGCCGGAGCAGCAATGAAATTTGCCTTTACCCTGGTTGAGAAGCTCTATGGTCCGGAGAAGGTCCGGGAAATCAATCGCTCGGTTCTTTTTCGGGAGTAATCTATGCCTGCTGCATCATCAGCCAATAGTTTATTGATTCTGATTGATCTTGATGGAACCTTGATCTCGTGTGGATTGACACCGCGCCAGTCGCTGGCAAATGCCCTCTTTCAGCATACCGGTAAAATGGTCGAATTTAGCTATTCCCAATTGGCCGGGCTGACCGATCCACTAATCATTGATGGTGCTTTAGAGCGGTTAGCTGTCCCGGCTAATCAGCGGGATAAATTAACTCGAAAGATCTTGAAAACTTATTTAAACATTTTAGCTGAGCGTTATCCTCAAGCAACCGATCAAATTCTCTATACTGGTGTAGTGGAATTGCTCGAATATCTCCGTAATTGTGGTTTTAGAATTGGGCTTATCTCAGGCAATAGTAAAAAAGGTGCCGGAATCAAAATAAAACCGTTCAATTTGAAGCAATATTTTTCATTTGGCGTTTTCGGTAGTGATCATACCGAGCGGGACAGCTTACCCTTGATTGCACTGCGGAAAGTTCATCAGAAGTTCAATGAAAAATATTCGCCGGATCGGGTCGTGATTATCGGCGATACGGTTCGTGATGTGCAGTGTGCCCGGCGCAACGGGATGCGCTCCATCGTCGTTATCCGTCGCGAAGGTCAGCGGCAGGTAATTCTGCGCGAAAGTCCCGATTTGATTGTCGATAATTTTGAGGATTTGAAGCCAATCCAGCACTATCTTCAACAACTTTTAATCCAGCCTCTTGCTTGATTCTTTAAGTAGCAAAGTGATTCAGGTCAGGTGAAAAAATGAACTATGTTGAAAAAATTAGCCGCCGGTTCGCAAAGGGAATGGAAATTGACGACATACGGGTGCGGCCCAAGTTGGGGCAACTTGAAGGTTGGATTAGTATTGCGGTTAATTTAATCTTATTTATCAGCAAATTACTGGTAGGCTTATGGATTAATTCGATTGCATTGATTGCTGACGCCTTTCATTCTTTTTCGGATGTGTGGACCTCGGTTGTTGTTATTCTGGGTTATCGCATGGCAACCAAACCGGGTGACCAAAAGCATCCTTACGGTCACGAACGGATTGAATATATTACCACTTTAATTATTGCCATTCTGCTTGCCGTGGTGGGTTTTGAATTTGTCAGGCAGGCGTTTAATCGTTTCCGCAATCCGGTACCGGTGACCTCTACACCGATTGTTTGGATTTTTGTAGTAGCAACGATAGTAATCAAGTGGTGGATAGGAGATTTTTCGAATAAATTAGGGAAAATTATCAAATCGGATACCCTTAAAGCCGACGCCTTTCACCATTATTCAGACGCTTTTTCATCTGCTTTTGTACTTTTAGCTGTAGTCGGAAGTGCTCTCAATTATCCGGCTTTAGATGGAATTGGGGGTATTTTAGTCGGTTTGATTCTTATTTACGGAGGCTACGCGGTTGGCAAGAATCCTATTGATATGCTGATAGGTAAACCGCCGGAACCGGAGTTGATTTACAAAATCCAGGAACTGGTACTTGGCGTTACAGGTGTGGTGAATTCCCACGACCTGGTGGTGCATAGCTACGGAGAGCAAAGGTTTATCAGTATTCACATCGAAGTTGATCAAAAGAAGAGTATGACCCGGGCGCACGAGATCAGTGATGCCGTAGAGGAGCTGTTGGACCGCGAACTCCAGGCACATAGTATCGTTCATGTTGATCCGGTTGACCTGGAGAATCCGGCACTCCAGCGGCTGCATCAAATCATCCAGGATTTCATTGCCGGCAGTAGCGAAATCAAGGCTTATCACGACTTGCGAATTATTCAGACCAAAGATCGTCGGCGGATTCTATTCGATATTGTTGCGGCGAAACCTAATATTCGCCACCCGGAGGGATTTCAGGATTACCGGGTTTTGAAAGATTTAATCAGGCGCGATTTTCAAAATTATGAAATTGATATTCAGATTGATCAATTATATACCTATAGCTAGGTGTCTTCTTGTAAACTATTCGACGGAATGCGGATCGTTTTCCAGCAAGTTTTGGCTGTTGATTAACATGCTTTCGATATAAGGAATTAAAACCGTTTGCCAAAGGCATCCCGTTGGGAGAAACGGTTTCCGATTGTTACCTTTTAGGTATAATCCCCGAATTTCCCACCAGGGACTTCCGTTGGAGAATTCGGGGGTTATTCTCAAAAATCTGAATATTATTAACTGTTTCAACAGTTTTTACAGAAGTGATTAGTAATGCTCTCTATTTTTTTTAGCGATTGAAAAAAGTAAGTACAACAGACACTCCTGTCGGTTTCTCAAAAATATCCCCAACATCAAGATAATATTAATGATGCGGCCTCAGAAAAACAGCGGGATTACAATCGGACAAACGTCGCCAAAAAGAGGAATTTTTCAGCGTTTCACTGATCACTAAACTACCCGAAACAACTTGGTTATTTCAACAATTTACTTTTTAATCATAAAATTTATTTCGCCTTAAAATTTCTCAGGCGACAGTAGGACGATTGCCGTTGTTTTTCGTAGCCGAAGCTTTTTTGTTACTTTTTTAGCAACTGAAAAAAGTAAGTAGTAGTTAAATAAGGCTAAAATTTAATCTATTGAACGGAGAGATAAAAACCGTAGTTTTTACAGACGTTATTAATGATGCTTACTTAGATTAAACTCACGTTAGTTAAAGAGTTAGATAATTTGGCTGATTAAATGGCCTTATTGCTCGATTCCAGCTGGAATGGGCTGATTTCGGTCGTACCAAACTTTTTTTGCAATTGTTGCAAAGCCGCTCGCTGCCGATCGAATTGCTGTAAAAATTCAGCCGGTGCCGATTCTGCCTGATAAATAGGCATGAGTCGCTCCAGTTTTGCCAGTAGTTTATCAATCCGCAGAGTGAATTGAGCTTCATAATCGGAACGGCTATAATTTCTATCGAATACTTCGGTGAATAAGTGCTGCAAATCCTCGTAATGCGGTAAAAATCCAACCGGTGTGGGAATTGCGCCATATTCGCCGTGCACCCGGCCTTCCGCCCACAAAACCCAGACTTTCTTATCAATTTTTTGATTTAAATATTTTCCGGCGCTGTCTTTCAGGAAATAATTAGTGGCAAATACTAATGGCGGTTTTTTTAGATGGGCACCGAATTGCAGATGATTCTTGATATAAAGCCCAAGTGGAACCACAATAAAATCTAAATTAGCCATCGGGGAAAATGCCCGACGGCCTTCCTGCCCGAGAGTTGCCGCTGTTGTTTCCGATTCCAGGGTTGCACCGAGGAATACGCCGTGATTCCAGTCGAGCGATTGAATTATCGGTGGATTGGTATCTGAATCGCGCCCACCGTATACAACGGCATCTATTGGCACTCCAGCCGGATCATTAGCGCGCGGATCGAGATTATCCAGTTCACTGAGCCGCATTGTATAACGGGCGTTCTTATGGGCGAGCGGAATTTCTTTGCTGGCTGAATCCTTTTTACCTTTGTACCATTCGCCGGAATGATTGAGACCGGTATCGGGCGGATCACTACCCATCCCGATCCAGTACGGTCGTCCGTCGTTGACCAAGACGTTGGAAAAGATCAACTCACGCGGAGTAGTCAGACAGCTATAGATTAATGGATCATCGGTAGGATTGACATCGGTGATGATACCGAAAATGCCCGATTCGATGTTGACTGCGCGGCAAACCCCGTTTTTGGTGATGCGTAGATAGGCAATATCGTCACCAATAATCGTCTGACCGGGCAACATTGCAGTGCTGGTTTTCCCGCAGGCGCTGGGAAAGGCGCCCGTAAAATAGGTTGTGCGTTTTTGCCGCAGTGGGTGGACACCCAGGATGAACATATGCTCAGCCAACCAATCCTCATGATTGGCGCGATTGATTGCCAGGCGCAGCGCCAGTTTTTTAAGACCAATGCTGTTGCCGGCGTATTGATTATTAATCGTTAGAACTCGATTGGCTTCGAGATCAACATAAATCCGACGTTGAGCGATATTTTTCGAACAACCCCGCTCGTCGAGTTCACCGGCACTGTGAATGAAATGGAAAAAGCGATCGGAGCCATTTAACCGCTGAAATTCGCGGTAGCCCAAACGATAAAGCAAATCTTCGCTGTGAGCGACATACGTCGAATCGGTGATTTGCAACGCCGGGATGGAAAAGAGTGAGCCAAGCGGTCCTAAGCAGAAAAATCGTACCAGCATTTCTTTGCCAGCCATGATTCCTTCTAATAACTGGAAGATCTCGTCTAAACCTTTTTTCCGTTCGAGGGTATTGAGGCGCTCACTCATCAGGTGCTCATCGCTGACTAAAATTCGGGTATGTTCCTTGTCGCGGGCCTGGTCGCCGTAACCATCGTAGTGGATCGTATGACCGGCAATTTTGAGCGGTTGTTCTTCGCCGGTGCTGAGAGCCAATTGACGAACGTAGGCAATATCCTCCGGAGCGTCGCTGATTACGGTGACCTTAGCCGGTTGACAGCGCCGGATATATTCAGTGACAATCGCATTGACATGTTCGTTTTGCAAGGCGGTTAGCTTGAGCCAGTCAGCCTGGCTGATGCAATCCGGAAAAGGATTGCTGTAGAGATTTTTTACCTGGTTTGTTTTTCTGGGATTCAATTCAATCGGCTTGATCCACTCTGAAGTTTGCAATTGGTAAATTTCAGGGTGGAATTTTTCATTTAATTATTCACAATATTTAGGTGGTGTGATACCTTTTTATTCAAAATCGCTGGGGCATAATATACTTTAGTTAGAGTCTGGTAGTCAAGTGCTCTATGAAATCTCCTGGTATTTTTAAAAATAATTGCTTTGAGATAAGCCCTGAATTATTACGTTAAAGGTTGACCGTTCTCCTCGATTTAAAGTGATTATCAGGTGATGTTGCAAAGGTCTAAAGAATTCGTAAATTAATGCAAAGAAAATAAGTATTTGGAGGATTGGAAATGAAAAAAGGATGGTTGACAGTAATTATTATTGTTGTCGTCTTACTGTTGATTTACAGTTTTTTCAAGAATAACTACAATGCCCTGGTCACCTTAGAGGAAAATGTCAATCAGTCCTGGGCGCAGGTTAGTAATCAGTATCAGCGCCGGGCGGATTTGATCCCCAATCTGGTAGAAACGGTAAAAGGGTATGCCACCCATGAAAGAGAGACCTTTGAAGCGGTTACCGAAGCCCGGGCAAAGGTTGGTCAGTTGACTGTCACACCGGAGGTATTAAATAATCCCGAAGCTTTTAACCGCTTTCAGCAAGTTCAGGGTGAAATCAGCTCCGTGCTGACCCGCCTGATGGCCGTGGCGGAAAATTACCCGCAGCTTAAAGCCAATGAGAATTTCCTGGCACTGCAATCGCAGTTGGAGGGTACCGAAAACCGCATCTCCGTCGAGCGCAAGCGTTTCAATGAAGCGGTTCAGACATATAACACAAAAATCCGTCGCTTCCCTACCAATCTCCTTGCGGGATTATTTGGTTTTGAGAAGAAGCTCTATTTTGAGGCTCAGCCGGGAGCGGAAACCGTACCCAGCGTCAAATTCTAATTGAGCTCAGTGATTCATGCATAAATTCATACCGAGGATTCTGATCTGTCTGCTACTGGGATGTATTTTTATCCCGTGCTTTGCCCTGGAAGTACCGCCGCTTAAAGTTCGGGTTACTGATTTAGCTGGGGTAATTACGCCGACAGAGCGGATGCGGCTGGAAGAGAAATTGTACTTTTTCGAAACTAAAACCTCCAACCAGATTGCGGTGCTGATTATCCCTTCACTCGAGGATGAATCATTGGAGGATTATTCCATCCGGGTGACGGATAAATGGCAACTGGGCGATCCGGATAAAGACAATGGAGTGCTTTTATTGATCGCGATTAATGAGCGGAAGATTCGGATTGAAGTTGGTTATGGATTAGAAGGTGCGCTGACGGATCTGATTTCTTCCCAGATCATCCGTAATGAGATCGCGCCTCGCTTTCGCACCGGAAATTATGCTGCCGGTATTGATGCCGGACTTAATGCCATCATGCTGGCAACCCGCAATGAATATCAAGCCGATCCGCAAAAATATCAGCGTTCTGCCCGGGACAGAGCCTCCTCTTTTGGTTCTTTGGTATTTTTTATCCTCTTTTTCCTCTTATTTTTAATCAGCGGTCGCCGCGGCCGACGCGGTTTGTTTTGGGCCCTTTTGGGTGCGAGTATGTTTCGCGGCGGCGGTCGGTCAGGCGGTTTCGGCGGCGGCTTTGGCGGCTTTTCCGGTGGGGGTGGCGGCTTTGGTGGTGGCGGCGCCTCGGGAGGCTGGTAAAAAATTATAATTTATTGGATTGAATATGGCGTTGATTGACCGTTATTTTTCGCAGAGTGATTTGAGAAAAATTGGCGCGGCTTGTAAGCAAGCCGAGCAAAATACAGCTGGCGAGGTGCGGGTTAGTATTTTTAGTAAACGATCGCGAAAATGGCGTGACCTGACTCTTGAACAATTTACTCTCGCGGAATTTCAGCATCTTGGTATGGAAAAAACCCGCGATCGGACCGGAGTTTTACTGCTGATAATTTTAGCCGAGCGAAAATTTCAAATTCTGGCTGATTCGGGAATTCATCAAAAAGTCGAACAGGATACCTGGGATGCAGTCGCTGCCGAATTGTCCAATTATTTTAAAAAGGGTGAATATTTAACTGGGATAATGGACAGCATTCAGCAAATGGCAGCCATCTTAAGCCGTCATTTTCCGAGGAAGAGTGACGATACCGACGAATTGAGCGATGAGGTAGTTGTTCACTAATTGTAAAATTATCTATGAGGAGGCACTATGCACCGCAGATTAATCAATTATCCAATCTTTTTGATTCTTTTAATATTACTGACCGGGTTGGGACTTCAACAGTGTGGCAAGAAAGAGCCTGAAATTATGACTCAACAGCAGGCAAGATCGGAGATGGTAGTCAAGGAGATGATTGCTAAATTTAGGAAAGAAAATGCCAGCCGGATCAAGATCGGTGTCAATCAGGTAAGTGAGTTCTGGACTGATGCCGATGGCAATCAGGAAAAGTTTAAAGAATTTTGTCTGAATAATTTCATAGCTGATGAAGATCAGCTACAGCAGGCTTTTCAACGACTCGAAACCGCGATTGAAGCGCTGACCGGGCTGGTTATTGAGAATGAACGTCTGTTTCAATGGCATCAGCAGGTTGATACCGGACCGGTATTGCCGATAGACTATCTATTAGCCAATTTTAGTCTGGGTTCGCATGTCGAGGAGGATTTATATAAAACCAAAATTGCCTTTTTCGTTTTATTGAATTTTGAGCAATTTTCTCTCGGAGAAGCCCTAAAGTATGGCAAGAACTGGTCGCGCCAGAAATGGGCGGAAGTGCGCCTGGCACAGCAATTCACCTCCCGCGTTCCGGCTGACCTGGCTCAGAAAAAATATGAAACCTATGTCGCTGCCGACGATTACATCAGTAATTACAATATCTATATGCATAATTTGCTGGATGAAAATGACCAGCGACTATTTCCCGAAGGATTGAAACTGATCAGCCATTGGGGTCTGCGAGATGAATTGAAAGCCCAATATAATCAGCCGGATGGATTAGCGCGCCAGAAACTGATTTATGAAGTAATGCAAAGGATTATCTTCCAAGAAATTCCCAAGGTTGTGATTGACAATCCGGAAGTGGATTGGCAGGTTGCCACCAATACCGTCACGGGTAAGAAAGTTGATAACTCCCGCGAACCCAATACTCGTTATCAAAAGCTAGCGGCGATTTTTCAGGCGGAAAGGTCAGTTGATCCGTACTACCCGCTTTATCCAACTAAAATCGCCCGACGATTCGATCAGGATCGGGAAATTCCTGAAGCTACTGTCGAGCAACTTTTCGTCCAGCTGCTGACTTCTAAGGAATTTAAAAAAGCCGGCGAATTGGTGCGGCAACGTCTCGGACGCGAGTTGGAACCTTTTGATATCTGGTATTCAGGTTTTAAACCGGTATCGCAGTATAACGAGAGTGAGTTGGATAAAATCGTGGCATCCAGATATCCGACTGTTGAAGCGTTCAAATGGGATATTCCAAATATTCTAACTAAACTGGGTTTTGAGCGTGAAACCGCTGAGTATCTGGCAATGAAAATCGAGATTGACCCGTCGCGGGGAGCCGGTCATGCTATGGGTGCCGGTCGTCGAACTGACAATTCTCATCTGCGAACTCGAGTACCCAAAGGTGGCATGAATTATAAGGGATTCAATATTGCAATGCACGAACTCGGTCATTGCGTCGAGCAGGTATTTTCGCTGAATAAAATCGATCATACCTTATTGCAGGGAGTACCCAATACCGCCTTTACCGAGGCGTTTGCGTTTATCTTCCAGAAACGGGATCTGGATGTGCTTGGACTGACCGAAAAGGATCCCAAGGCCGAATATCTAAATGCCCTGAGACAAATCTGGGACACTGCCGAAATTGCCGGAGTTGCCCTGATGGATATGCACGTCTGGCATTGGCTGTATGACCATCCTGAAGCCTCAGCCGGGGAGTTGAAGGAGGCAGTGATTCAGATCGCGCGGGATGTCTGGAATACCTATTTTTTCCCGGTCTTAGGGCATCAAGATGCGCCGATTCTGGCAATCTATTCGCATATGATTGATGCGGGATTGTATCTGCCGGATTACCCGATTGGTCATATTATTCAATTCCAGATTGAAGAGTATATTAAAAGTAAAAATCTGGGGCAGGAAATGCAGCGGATGTGTGTGCAGGGTGCCATTACCCCGAATTTATGGATGGAACTAGCGGTGAAGGATAAGATTTCCATCGAGCCGCTGCTGAAAGCCGCTGGCAAGGCTCTGAAGGCAACTTCCTGATTTCCTGTCAATACTTTATGCTGAAAAAGCCCGCAATTCTCGGCGGGCTTTTTTATTAGTATTTCAACTGAATTAGATATACTTCTTCAGTAACAAATTTATATTGTTAAAGGTAATCATATAGTTGATATATTTTTAATTGCAGATTTCTGATAGTTGTCCTAATATTAAAAGCAAATTAAGTGTAAATAGTGAGGGGATAATGTTTAATTTAAAGTCCGGTTTAATTGGAATTCTCTGGCTTTTTACTGGAATTGTTCGGGGTAATCCGGCGGACAGTTTGGCGCATTTCTTTGGCGCTTCGATATCGGGATTTTCCGGTTCGGGATTGACCTATCGGATACGAATTGGTGATAATTACAATATCAAGACTGCCGGGTATTTTATTTATTCCGATAAAGATTCTAAGGTAACGGATGATGAGGTTACAAAATATAGTTTCGGACTGGAATACCAACATAATTTTTTCACCAAGAAATACATTCTTTTTTATAGTTGCTTAGGTGCAGACTATGTTTATGATTCTGAACCCAAGGCAGGATATAATAATATTGAAACCAGGACCTTCCAGACTGGTGCTGGTTTTGGAATAGATCTTAATGCCAATTTCAATCCGAATTACCCTGATATTGTCTTTTTTATTGGGATAGGTGAAAAATATTATTCGCAACAAAAAATCAAGTGGTCCAATAAGGAAAAAGTTGATAACCGACTTTCAAGGGGATTTGATTTAACCGGTACAGTCGGTCTGGGAGTTGAATTCTGAGAGTTAATTTTATCAGAGACTAAGGTCGAATGAGAGCACCCAGCGCAGGGCAATCTTTGGCTGATTATCAACCGGGTGGGAGACCCAGAAGGGGCAATGAATACCGACCATAATGATTTCAAGGGCGTCAAATTCTGCTCCTATCCCGGCGTCGAATTTGGAATGATTCAAGGCTAATTGGTAAAAATTACTCGATAGTATCCCCGAATCGAGGAAAAAAATCAGATCAAAAACCGCCGGATCTACTCGCGCTAAACTATAGCGGAATTCAGTATTACTGGTGATAATATTGCGGTCTCTCCACAGTGCATCACCGTAGCCGCGCATATCGCCGGCGCCTTTGACCAAGCGATAGGATTCAAAGCTGAGGTTCTCTAATACATTTTTACCGAAGAAATAGTAATATTGTTGAGTGGGCATTGTGCCACTGGACATGCCGATAAAAATTCGTTCATATACCCAGGAATTCGCAGTCGAACGAATTTTCAGTTGTCCATCCAGAGTCAGCTTGGTGAATTGGTAATCGGTGGACAGGATTGGTAAGCCGCCGCTTAAAGACAGCTGCAAGATGTGCCGATAGCCGCCCCAATTGTGGAAATTGACGAAATCCAAGGAGGGATTAAACAGTCTTCCCCTCTGCCAGTTTTTGGCATTGAGGAATTTCAAGGTGTAGACATTTTCATAATGGAGGGCAAGATTTAATTTTTTATATCCTTGAATTTGGTGGAGCAGGGGATAGCGGATTTCACCCAGATAAATCTCAGTGCTAACGGTGGTTTCATTTAGTCCGAAGTAATCTCGCGAACGGAAATGGAGTCGGGGTTTGAAAAATAGCGCCAATAGCGAGGTGCTGTAGCTGATATCATAACCGGTTGTTTTACTCTGGAGACCGTAATTGAATCCGAGTGTCCATTCGTCCAGACTCTGCGCCGGGAAAAGCGGACGCATGTTGATCCAGTAACGCCCGCGAAATTTAATGCCAATCCGGCTAATATCGCGCTTGTTGAAATCGAAAGTTGGGTAATAGAACACCTGATAGGCATCAATCCGCGGAATACCGATCAGGAAACTGAAGAGTATTTTGTAAGGGTAATGATTATTCAGGCGGTTAAATTCCCAGATATTACGCTGGGGATCGAGAGTGATTTTACGAATGGGAGCTCGTGTTGTGAAGTATAGTGTGTCAATGCCATTTTCCCGTAGCTGAGTAAATTGTCGCAGGGTATCCGAGCGGGAATTTATGGCGATCACCTCAACTGGCAGAGCGCTGAGTGCGCTGCCTCTAGCTACGACTTGAGCAGCGTAGGTACCA
>Ga0315554_1002072_pt1 | contig 11720 bp, 12 predicted proteins | sample SalMarSW160370MG_FD_202114 | JGI IMG/M metagenome (GOLD analysis project Ga0315554, IMG submission 202114) | Salt marsh sediment microbial communities from the Plum Island Ecosystem LTER, Massachusetts, United States - Salt Marsh Sediment SW1603-70 ... | reverse complement strand
CAAGCCGGATTACCAGTCTCCCTTTGAACTGGTTGACTTTATGGTGGTGGTGGAGAAGAGGCGGCGCGCGCCCGTGCAGGGAAGCCCGGAGGAGATACTATCCGAGGCGATGGTCAAGGTTAGGGTGGGCAAAGAAGTAATGCACACCGTGGCCGAGGGTAACGGCCCGGTTAACGCCCTGGACCAGGCGCTGCGCAAGTCGCTGCTCAGGTTTTACCCCAGCATAGCTGAAGTAAGACTGGTCGACTATAAGGTGCGCATACTGGAGGAAACGGTGGGCACCGGCGCCCAGGTGCGGGTACTTATCGAGTCCACCGATGGGGTTGATGAGTGGCGCACGGTGGGCGGCTCAACCAACATCATCGAGGCCAGCTGGCTGGCCCTGGCCGACAGCCTTGAATACTGGCTCCTAAAACAAAGAGGAGGTGGTAAAGATGGACGAGATTGAGGTTAAGGTAACCTGGCGCTTTGCCTGGGCTCTGTACTGGAGAATGCTGCTTATGGGCCTGGGGATAGCTTTCGTAGCCTGGCTAATTATGCTTATAGTATTTATGATAGTGGGCGGCCCTATCTGCCCTTACTTATAGGCGGCTTTTAGGCCGGCCTGCCCCTATTTACTTAGCTTCGGACCAGGGTTCCACACTGAGGTATTTCCAGCCGGCGTCGGCCAGAACGGCCACAATATTGCCTTCGCCCATCTCAGCGGCGACTTGTACTGCCTGATAGACTACCGACCCTGAAGACAAACCGGCAAAAATACCCTCCTTTTCCAGAAGCTGTCTGGTTGCCTCTGCCGCCTGCTGGCTGGTAACATCGGCCTTTCCGGTAAAAAGAGAGGCATCCCAGAAAGGCGGCAGTTCTTCCCCCAGGCACTTTAAGCCCTGGATATTGTCCCCAACAGGCGGCTCTACTCCGATTACCCTGACATCGGGGTATTTCTCCTTAAACCTGCGGGCAACGCCCATCAGCGTGCCGCCGGTGCCGATGCCGGCCACCAGAACGTCGATTTTATCATAAGGGAAATCGTCTAATATCTCGACGGCGGTAGTCTCGTAGTGAGCCAGAGGGTTAGCCGGATTGGAGAACTGGTCGGGCATAAAGTATTTCTTGTCCTTGGCTACCATTTCCCTGGCGGTGGCGATAGCCTTGGCCATGCCGAAAGCCCCCTTGGTCAGGATAAGCTCGGCGCCAAAGATTTTGAGCAGTTGCCGCCTCTCCAGACTCATGCTATCGGGCATAACGATGGTGACCTTATAGCCTTTTTTACGCCCCAGCCAGGCCAGAGCTATACCGGTATTGCCGCTGGTGGCTTCCAGGATAATCTTGTCCCTGGTCAGCTCTCCGCTACGCTCCGCCTCCTCTATCATGTACTTGGCCACCCGGTCCTTCATGCTGGCGCTTCCCCCCAGGTTCTGCCCTTCCAGCTTGGCCAGTATTTTCACCTTTTTATTAGGGGTCATTTGACCCAGTTCAACCAGCGGGGTATGTCCCAGAGCCTCAATAACATTTTTAAAATACATTCTTCTATCCTTTAACTACTCCAATAGGTTTTGTCCTTGCCACCTTAAGTGAGATACCGGCCTTGTGGGTTATGTCGACTACTTCACTCACGTCCTTGTAGGCTTCGGATGCCTCCTCAGCCAGCGAGGCCATGCTACCGGTTTTAACCGTGATTCCCTTCTCTGCCAGCGCCCGGGCGACATCGGCGCCGCGAAGGCTGCGCTTGGCCGCACCCCGGCTCTGTACCCTACCGGCACCGTGGCAGGTAGAACCGAAGGTCTCTTTCACCGCCGCCTCGGTACCCAGGGCTATATAGGAATAGCGCCCCATATCACCGGGAATGAGAACCGGCTGGCCGACACCCCGGTAGATATCAGGGACATCGGGGTGTCCGGCGGGGAAAGCCCGGGTCGCCCCCTTGCGGTGAACGCAAAGCTTCTCTTTTTTACCGTCAATGGTATATTCCTCCAGCTTGGCAATATTATGGCAGACATCGTAAATCTGCCTCATGTCCAGCTCCTCCTGGCTCTTGCCGAAGACCCTGGCGAAAGATTCCCTGGCCCAGTGCAGGATGAACTGGCGGTTAGCCCAGGCGTAGTTAGCGGCGCATGACATCGCCGCCAGATAGTCCCACCCCTCCGGCGAACTAATCGGGGCACAGGCAAGCTGGCGGTCGGGCAGGCTGATGCCGTACCTCCTTACCGCCTCCCCCAATAAAGCCACATAGTCGGTGCAAATCTGGTGACCAAAGCCCCGGGAGCCGGTATGTATCAGCAGCAGCACCTGCCCCAGAGCCTCAATGCCCATCGCCCTGGCCGCTTCAGTATTATAGAGTTCATCCACCACCCCCACCTCCAGAAAGTGATTGCCCGAGCCCAGAGTCCCCAGCTGGGGAATACCCCGCTTTCTGGCCTTGGCGCCGACCTTATCCGGGTTAGCCCCCTTCATAGCGCCGGACTCTTCGGTGACGGTACTATCCTCAGGGAAACCGTAGCCCTTTTCCACCGCCCAGCGGCCACCCTTCACCATAACCTCCTCCAACTCTTTTTCCTTCACCCTTATCTTGCCTTCTGACCCCAGCCCCGAAGGAATATCAGCGAAAAGCCGGTTGACCAGTTGTTCGATTTTGGGTCTAACCTCATCCTCGGTAAGGTTAGTCCGCACCAGCCTGACACCACAGTTAATATCAAAACCGACGCCTCCCGGCGATACCACCCCGTCCTTCACCCTGGTGGCCGCCACCCCACCTATAGGAAAGCCATAGCCCCAGTGAATATCAGGCATCGCCAGCGAGTTACGGACAATGCCGGGGAGAAAAGCCACGTTGGCTACCTGCTCAAAGGCGTGCTCCTCCCAGATATGGCCGAGCATGGCTTCGCTGGCAAAGATAAGTCCGGGCACTGCCATGCCTGGTTTATAGCTGGTCGGTATCTCCCAGCGGTAGTCGTCTATCTTTTTTACTATTTCCTTCCAGACCGCTGTCATCTCTAACCCCGACTAGATATCAAATAGCACCTGGACCCTGAATCCGTCAGTTTTATCTACTTTAAGCATATGGTAAGTGGCCCCTTTGACCCCTGTTTTCAGGCTGTGCCTTGAGCTATCCGCCTTCTCCCCGTAGCTTCTAGCCTTGAGTTTGGTATCGCCCAACTGGGTAATATCAAAACGCTTAAAAAGAACGCCCTCGGTGTCAAAGCGGTAAACCAGCTCGTTCAACCAGCCTACCAGCAGGCTCTCTTCATCGCTGGCGGTCAGCTCTATATCCCGGTAAATGACCTCCTCCACATCATCAAGCTCGGTTATCAGGCTAAACAGTCCCCTAGCCGCATTGGCAAATGCCTGCTTTAGGTCAGCCCCATAGGCGATAATGCCAACGTCGGCGGTATGGTCTAAAATCTCAAAGTCCTTCCCCATGGCTACTGGTTATTAAATTATATCATCTACCCCCTTAAATACAAATCACCCCCTAAAAAACATTTAGCCCTGCTTCTAGAGGGTGTTTTTCTTCCCACCCTCCCACCCTACAGAAGTGATACTTCTTTAAATTTCATTTTTAGTGATGGGCAAAAAAGGGCTTTAGCCCTACTATAAAGGGTGGCGGGCGGGAAAAGATATAAAATGGGGTGGGGCAAAGAAAGTATAAAAGGTGAAACCTTCTGGGCGGGTGGGTATGGGAAGACAAACCGAACTTTGAGGCTTTAGCCTCTATCTAGTATAATACTGGTATAACAGGTGTAGCCTTATGAATATAGAGAACGAAGGCAACCATATTAAAAGCGCTCGTGAGATAGCCATGGAGAAGGTGGCCAAGCTGGGCGAAGTGACCGAAGAGGAACGTTTGAGATGGAAATACGTCCCCGAAGGGGAAAAGCTGGCCGCCAGATACCTGAAGCAAAACATTAACCTGGCCACCGAAATGGGCAAGTACGATGAGAAGGTGGCAATTTACGTCAAAGAGGGAGCCAGCGAAATACTAATAAGGAATATCAACCTGTCCCAGAATGAACTAACCAGGAAAAATAACAAAAAGGCGATGGAGGGCTTAAAGAGCCTGAAGAAGGATAAAATAGGCGTGGAGAATATCTTCAGCCGGATAAGAAATATATTCACCCACTACGCCGAGCAGGGTGAGCAGCAGAGAAGGCAGGCTTATGAGCAACTAAAGGCTGAGTTCGGCGCCAAGGTCCAGCAGGCAATGCAGCAGCAGCTAGGCACGACAGCAGGATTAAAAATAGATATAGAAAAACAGCCTCAGTTCCAGGAAGAGTGGCGCAAGCTGCTGGCACAGCTGGATTCGCAGTATATCAACCTCCTCAACGAATATAAACAGGAGCTATCGGCTATAGTCTAGGAAATAACGATGGATATTGAGGACGAAAGGATTATAGACGCCGTTAAGCGTACCGAGATATTAAGGCCGCCCAAGCGGAGCCTGGCAACATTTGGCACGACCAATATATACTACTACCTGGTCACTGAGCCTGCCTATACCGAGCTGGTGGAGGCCGCCACCGAAACAGTGGTTAGAGAAGGCAGGGTAATCGCCGAAAGACCAAGAATCGTAACCCCCTACTACCTTTCCCACCTCGAAGGCTTTAGCTCGGAGGCTAGAAAATACTTTGATACCATGATAAATACCCACGGCCCTAACGCCCCGGGTCTGTTTTACACCTACAAGAACGAGCCTAAGGAGCTTAACATCGTCTCCGATAACCTGCGGGCAGTGGTGGACAAGATAAATGACGAAATTGATAAGCGGGGCGACCCGCTGGCCTCTATCATCAGGGGACAGGATGAACTCTGGGACGTATCACTGATGAAGTTTATCTATGAAATGACCCGAAGCTCCATAGCCGATAACCTCAGGCAAATGGGGAATAAAGGGCTTCTGAATATAGACGACAGGGGTATACCCGCCGATGTCAGGATAAGGATTGAGAAGCTCTTTGAATCAGCCTACAAAGGCGATATTGAGCCCAGAGAGCTCAAGGACGAGCTTGACCGCTGGGGCATGTTTGAAGATTATGAAGACAGGTTTTTCGCCCTTTTCGGGAAATAAGCCGGGAGAGAAGCGGACTTAAGATAAGATGTATAACGAACAGGTAGTAGTGCGGCCGCCCAGCGAAGCCAACAGCTTCTTGCTGCCGGTAACCCTGGGATGCTCCCATAACAAGTGTACCTTCTGCGGCACCTTTACCGGGATTAAATTCAGGATAAGGCCCCTCGAAGATATCAAACGGGATATTGATAAGGTGGCCGAACACTACAGCTGGAGCATGAGGCGGGTATTCCTGGAAAACGGCGACGCCCTAATCTGCCCCCAGCGTAGATTGGTGGAGGTGTTGAAATATCTGAACGAGAAGTTCCCCAATCTGGACAAGATAGGCACCTATGCCACCCCCCAGTCGGCTCTGATAAAAAGTGCCGATGAGCTAAAAGAGCTAAACCAGCTCGGGTTAAAGATTGCCTATCTGGGGGTGGAGACCGGGGATAAGGGACTGCTTAAGAAAATCAACAAGGGGGCCAGCTACGATGAGATTGTGGAGGCGGGAAGAAAGATAAAGCAGGCCGGCATTACCCTTTCGGTGACGGTGATACTGGGGCTGGGCGGCATTGAAGGCAGTAAGAAGCACGCCATGGGTACCGCCAGAATACTCACTGACCTTGACCCCGATTTTGCCGGCGCCCTCACTCTAATGCTAGTCCCCGGCACCCCCTTGCACAAAGAATGGGAGGATGGTAAATTCACCATCATATCGCCGTTTCAGTCTCTGGAAGAGTTAAAAATAATAATAGAAAACTCTAACTTTACCAACTGCTTCTTCACCGCCAACCACGCCTCCAACTACCTGCCGATTAAGGCACGGTTACCTGAGCAAAAGGCGGAGATACTAAAGTTGATAGACGAGGTCTTAACCAGCAAGGATATGTCCCGGCTGCGCTCCGAGTTTATCCGGGCTTTATAAAAGAAGGGCGGTTCAAGCGTGAATATTTCGATAATTGACGCCAGAGACCTTGCCGAGGCCTGGTTCCTCTGCCTGCGCCGGACACTGAGCGAGGGATACGAGTACAGGATTGACCGCGGCAGCTACGCCGGCCAGCGCCGTAAGGAGCTTGACTTTGTCGTGGTTAAGATTAAGAACCCGGGAACCAGACCAATAATACCGTCCACACCTCAGGGGGTGCCGCCGCCCACCTCCACGGAATACATTGACGAATACCTCCCCTACCTGATGACCGCCCACAAGAGGGAGGGTGAGCAGTACACCTACGGTCAATACCTGGAACGGCAGATACCGGAAGTAATTAAAATGTACAAGCAGGACGGGCACAATACCAACCAGGCCTTTATGGCCGTGGGCGATGCCGAATCCATAAAACTGGATGACCCCCCCTGCCTTAGAGCCATAGACACCCGAATCCGCGATAACAGGCTTCACTTTTACGTCTATTTTCGCTCCTGGGACCTGTGGGCTGGTTTCCCCTCAAACCTGGCCGCCATTCAGCTACTTAAAGAGTATATGGCCAGCGAGATAGGCGTTGAAGACGGTGAGCTGTTTGCCTCCAGCAAGGGGATGCACCTCTATGAGTATGCCTGGGAGCTGGCCAGAGTTGCCGCCAGAATGACATAGGAGGTTATATGAAAGACATAGTATCTCCGGAAGTGCTGTCCAAATTCCCCGATTATATCCGGGGGGTGGTTATTGCGCGGGGGTTTGATAACAACGGTGAAAAAAAGCAACTGGTCGAACTGCTGCGAAAGGTTGTACAAGAGGCTACTAAAGACGAGTCCCTGCAGGATATCAAGAACCACCCCCGCATCGCCCCCTGGCGGCAGGCCTACGCCGAATTCGGCACCAACCCCAACAAGTTCTACTGCTCCATAGAGTCTCTGGGCAGGCGGGCGCGGCGGGGTGACCAGCTGCCCTATATCAATACTCTGGTGGCTTTGTTTAACTACTTCTCCATAAAGCACATGGTGCCCAGCGGCGGCGATGACCTGGACTCGGTTGACGGCGACCTGCGCCTTACCCTGGCTAAGGGCGATGAGCCATTCACCCCCCTGGGCTCGGAGGTTATTGAACACCCCCCACCCGGCGAGGTTATCTATTTTGATAACTCCAAGGTAATGTGCCGGCGCTGGAACTGGAGACAGGGCGACCAGACCAAGCTCAACCCGGCCACCGGCAACGTGGCCATAAACGTGGACTGCCTGCCGCCGGTATCAAAGGACGAGGCCAGAGCCTTAACCAGTGAGCTGGCTGACCTAGTGCGGGAGTTCTGCGGCGGCGAGGTGAAATATTTTCTGCTTGATGCCGCTCAGAACGAGGTTGAGATATAACCTGTTCTGCCCCCATACTAATATAAAGCTCCATGTCTCAAGACAGGAGAGCATCCGTGAGCCAAATTGAAGCCGCTGCCAATATGATTGCCCAATCAAAAAAGCTGGTGGTCTTTACCGGCGCCGGCCTGAGCACTGAATCAGGTATTTCCGATTTCCGCAGTCCGGGAGGAGTCTGGAGCCGATTCGACCCAAACGAACTTACCTTTCAGAAGTTCCTGGCCAGCGAGGAGGGCCGGGAAAAGTACTGGGAATTTTCCACATCATCCTGGGGTGAGATGGCGGCGGCTCAACCTAACCCCGGTCACTACGCCATCGCCAAACTGGACAGCCTGGGCAAGCTGGACCGTGTCATTACCCAGAACATTGACGGTCTGCACCAGAGGTCCGGAGTCCCGGAGGAAAAGGTAATTGAACTGCATGGGACAGCCCGGTGGGTCAGCTGCCTGGAGTGCGGGCAAAGATACCCCAGGGAACAGATAGAGGAAAGAATCAAGGGCGGGATAAAGGTACCGCGGTGCGATAGCTGCGGAGGAATCATGAAGCCGGCTACCATTTCCTTTGGTCAAGCCATGCCGGAACGGGAAACCCGCCAGGCCGAAGCAAAAGCGGCTGCCTGTGACCTGTTCCTGGTGGCTGGCTCTTCGCTGGTAGTTTATCCCGCCGCCCAGATGCCGCTAATCGCCAAAGAAAGCGGCGCCAGATTGATTATCGTTAACCTGACGCCAACCCCCCACGACCCCTACGCCGATATTGCAATCCATGACCAGACCGGCCCGGCGCTGTCTCAAATCATCGACCGGGTAAAGGCATATTTAAGTTGAGACTTAAACTGGTTGTCTTCACTCTACTGTCACTCTTTTTACTCGGCGGGAGCTGCGCTACTTCCCCCGATTTTGATAGCTCTCTGAAATCGATAGTCAAACCCTACCAATTCAGTATTGCACAGTGGGAATTCAAAGCCCTACCGAACGAAGTGAATGACTACGTTTTCAACAAGGGAGAAAGGGCTGAAGATAAAGTCGGTGCGGTCGTTGAGTATTTTAACCTGATTGAGCAGATAAAAAGCCTTGAAGCAGAAATTGCCGCCGTTAATGCCGGCTATAAAGCGGACGATTTAGCCTCGCTTGAATCCGAACTGGACAGACTACAACAGCAAAAAGCGGCTTTAACCGACGGAGTGGAAAAAATAATAGCCGAGCAGATAAGAGAGGTGCTGGCGGCGCAGGGTATCTATCATCCTCTAGATAATTACATCAAATGGAAGGTCGGCTTCCCACCGCTGATTTTTAGACTGGAGCCACCGCCACACCTGCTGGTGGTTTCCCCCAGGGACAGGATAGAAAGCCTGAAAGAGATTCACCTGCAACAAGACCTGAGCGTGGCGGCAATGGAGAACATTGAGGAGCAGGCAGATAAACTGGGTGTCTCCTCACTGGTAGTAGGGCTGGGAGGGCTAGGGACATATCCCACCTTCATCATCAACACCGCCAGCCTTCAATTTACCATTGAGACTGCAACTCATGAATGGTTGCACAACTACCTGGCCTTTAAGCCGCTGGGATTTCTCTACCTGCTTGACTTAACCGGCATATCCCCCAACTATGAAATTGCCACCATAAACGAAACCGTAGTCGGCATAGTCAGTAAGGAGATAGGTACCACCGTCTGTCAAGCGTACTATCCAGGCTATGAAAATAGTCATCAGCAGCCGGCGGAGGAGCCCGAGTTTGACTTCAACCAGGAGATGAGGGAAATAAGACAGACAGTCGACACATACCTAGCTCAGGGGGAAATCGGCCAGGCCGAAGAATACATGGAACAGAAACGACAATATTTGGCCTCCATGGGCTACTACATCAGAAAACTAAACCAGGCCTATTTTGCCTTTCACGGGACTTACGCCGATAGCCCAACTTCTATAAGCCCCATCGGTGCTGAGCTAAAACAGCTGAGAGAACAAAGCGCCTCAGTAAAGGATTTTCTTGACACCGTGGCCGTTATGACCAGCCGGCAAGACTTAAGTTTAAGCATCCAGTGACAGTGGTCAATAAGCTCTCATTCTGGCTACCACAAAAAGGATTATTATCCCCAGCAAAACCGCGCCGCCAACTACCAGCCACAGGACCGGAATGCCACCGGAACCGGCTGAAGGCGATGATGGCGGCAATAACGGTGCCGGCTCTGTTGACTCTAGGGGCAGGAGCATAGCCTCGGGTGATGAGTTAGCTGCCGGTGGTGAGGCGGCGGCTTGAGAGGCCTCAGTGGCTACCATAACTGTCCCTTCCAGCCAGGTTGCCTCTATCTCTACCGCCGTAATATCGCTGATAACCCCGTTGGACGGGCCTACCGGGCTGCTGTCGCCAGCCGTGCCGATGACGTGAAAGTGCAGCTCAGCCAGACAGCCGGAGCCATCGGCCCCGGCCAAGCCCGGCACATTTTGGATAACCCGGTAACTCCCCGGGCTAAGCTCATTATAGAGGTCAACTGGTATTTCCGTTGAGCCTATCAGCCCGGGGGTAAAACTATCCAGGCGTAACACCGATTCATCAAAGTAAATATCGTAGTTACAGGCGTCAAAGTCAGCCACTTCACTGATACTGATACCGGCGGTAAAGTTACTGTCGGGGGTTACCCCGGCCGGGGCACTAAGGCCCACGGTAACCCCCGAGGTTGCCGCCACTGGCGGCACTGCCCAACCGGCCAAGGGAAGCAGCGCCGCCGCAACGGCTAAAATAATAGAAGCTTGCACTATTCTCTTCATCGTGCCACCGTCAACCAAGCCCGGCGATTATCAGCTCTATCTTGGTGATGTCCATAGCGTTAACATTGCCGTCACCATTAGCGTCAGAGCCGGGGGTATCGGCATCCAGCCCGACGATAACCCGCTCCACCTTGGTTATGTCCAGGGCATTGACCATACCATCACCGTTACCGTCACCAGGCACTACTGAGGTAATGTCTATAGAATCACCGGCCCAGGTGGCCGTTATCTCCCCGGCCTGGTTGTCCGACAACACGCCGTTGGATATAGATATAGAACTGCTGTCTCCCTCAGCGCCGATGACATGGAAGTGCAGTACCGCCAGATAGCCGGAGCCGGTTACACCGGCCACACCGGGGATATTCTGGATAACCCGGTATGTCCCCGAACTCAGCTCGTTGTACATATCAACCGGTACCGTGGTGGAGCCTATTAGCCCGGAGGCTACGTCATCTAAACGTAATACCGATGCATCATAGGTAATATCGTAGTTACAGGAGTCAAAGTCGGTCACCTCGCTTATACCTATACTGACGGTGAAGTCGCTGTCGGGGGAGGCCTCATCCGGGGCGTCAACGCTTACCGCCACCGGCCCCGCCGGCTCCGATTCAGTGGTAAAGCTCCAGCTATAGGTAGAAGCCAACGGGTTACCGGCATTATCGGTTATAGCCGTGCTTAAGCTGGCGGTATAGGTGGTCTCGTAGGCCAGGTCGGCAGCCGGGGTAAAGGTGGCGGTATAGCTGCCGCTGTTATAGGCAACGCTGCCCGATACACCGACCAGGGTAAAGCTGCCGACGGTGATAGTCGCCGCATCCATCGCCTCGCTGAAGGTGGCTGTCACCACCGTGTCCAAAGATACTCCGGTGGCACCGGAAGCCGGCGAGGTGCTGGATACTGTTGGCGGGGTGGTATCGGACTCGCCAACCTTGACCAGCCAGACATCGCTGCCGCCGGCACCATAAGAGCCTGTATCACCGGTAATAATATAGCCGCCGTCAGAGGTAACAGCTACCGATAGACCGTCTTCGTAATTAGAGCCGCCGAAGTACTCAGTCCACTCCTCGTTGCCGCTGGCATCGGTCTTTACCAGCCACATTTTTCCGTAGCCGGGACCATAAGAGTAGGTGGTGCCGGCAATAATATAGCCGCCGTCAGGGGCCACCGCCACCGAGTGGCCAGCGTCGCTAGCATACTCCCCGCCAAAGGTATTGCTCCAGACCTCGTTGCCGCTGGCATCGGCCTTTACCAGGTAGACCTGACCGGTGCCGCCGAAGGAATAGCTATTACCGGCAAAAACATAGCCGCCATCAGAGGTCTGGGCCACTGACTCTCCATAGTCACCGCTAACTCCACCGAAGATTTCGTTCCACTCTTCATTCCCACTGGCATCAGTCTTAATCAGCCAGGCGTTAGCGGAACCATCGCCGTAAGAGAAGGTGTAGCCAGTAATAACATAGCCGCCGTCAGAGGTCTGGATTGCCGACCGTCCATAGTCGTCATTTGTGGTGCCGAAGGTGCGGCTCCACTCCTGAATGCCATCGGCATCAGTCTTTATCAGCCAGGCATCATAAGACCCGGCACCATGGCTCGAGGTATCGCCAACGATAACATAGC
>Ga0315554_1002068_pt1 | contig 11737 bp, 11 predicted proteins | sample SalMarSW160370MG_FD_202114 | JGI IMG/M metagenome (GOLD analysis project Ga0315554, IMG submission 202114) | Salt marsh sediment microbial communities from the Plum Island Ecosystem LTER, Massachusetts, United States - Salt Marsh Sediment SW1603-70 ... | reverse complement strand
GTCTTGCGATACTTCGTTCGCTTGGGAAAGAGAAGTGCCATGTCAGGTTACCTCGTCCTGCTTCCCTCGGTGCGGGCGCTCTCCGCGGAACACCCACGCCTTGACGCCAATGTTCCCGTACTTGGTCCGCGCTTCGACCAATCCGTAGTCGATGTCAGCGCGGAGCGTCTGAAGCGGGATCCTTCCTTCCTTCATCGTGATCGAGCGAGCGATGTCCCCGCCGCCGAGCCTGCCGCTGACCTTGATCTTGATCCCCTGGGCGCCGGCCCCCATCACGCGTCGCATCGCTTCTTTCATCGCCCGAGCCGGTGCCGTTCGGTTCTCGATCTGAATCGCGATGTCCTGAGCGACCAAACGCGCCTCGAGGTCCGGTCGCTCGATCTCCTGGATCGAGATCCTCACCGTCCGATTCGTCAGTTCCTCGAGGGCCTGTTGAAGCTTCTCGATCTCGCTCCCGCCTCGGCCGATGATGATCCCCGGACGCGCGGACCGGATGACGATCGAGACGCGATCCTCTTTCGATCGCTCGATGTTCACCTCCGAAACCGACGCGCGGCGGTACCGGTCGTAGATCAGGTCGCGAATCCGTCGATCCTCGGCGATGTACTCGGGGGCGAGCTTCGGGTTGAACCAGTTCGACACCCATTTTCGGTTCACCCCGACTCGAAACCCGATCGGATGGACCTTCTGCCCCATTACGGTTCACTCTCCCTGTCACCCACGACGATCGTGATGTGGCTCGTCGGCCGGCGGACGATGTCCGCCCGCCCGTACGCACGGGGTCTCATTCGGCGGAGCGCCCTCCCCATGTCGACCGTCGCCTCGACGACGAACAGGCCGTCGACGTCGACATCGTAGTTGTTCTCGGCGTTCGCGATCGCCGACTCGAGGGTCTTGCGGATCGGCCTCGCCGCCTTCCTGGTCGAGAGGTAGACGATCCGAAGCGCCTCGTTCACGCCCTTCCCTCGGATCGCGTCGACGACCAGCCTCGCCTTTCGCGGCGAGATGCGTACGTACTTCGAGACCGCCCGTGCTTTCATCATGTCTCTCCTACGTCAGGCCGGGAGCCCGCTTCTTCTTCATTCCGCCGTGGCCCCGGAAGGTCCGCGTCGGCGCGAACTCACCCAGTTTGTGGCCGACCATGTTTTCGACGACGTAGACCGGCACGTGCACCTTGCCGTTGTGGACCTTGATCGTCAACCCGACCATCTCCGGCGTGATCATCGAGGAACGCGACCACGTCGTGATCTCCGCGATGTCACCCCGCTTCGCACGCTGGACCTTCTTCTGAAGGCTCTCCTGCACGTACGGTCCCTTCTTCGTCGACCTCGGCATGCCTGCTCCTTACCGCCGGCCCTTGCCGGCGCGGCGCACGATCAGGGCGCTCGACTTCTTCCGCTTCTTCCGCGTCCGGCCGCCCTTGGCCAGCTTCCCGGTCGGCGAGACCTGCGGCCTTCCGACGCGCGCGCGCCCTTCTCCTCCGCCGTGTGGATGGTCGACCGGGTTCATCGCGACGCCGCGGACTCGGGGCTTTCGCCCCAGATGCCTCACGCGCCCGGCCTTCCCATGCTTGATGTTCTTGTGATCCGGGTTCGAGACCTCGCCGATCGTCGCGCGGCACGCCGTGCTGAAGATACGAACCTCGCCCGACGGGAGGCGGATGTGGGCGCGCTTCCCCTCCTTGCCGATCAGCTTCGCCGACGTTCCGGCCGACCGGGCGATCTTGCCGCCGCTTCCGGGGGAGAACTCCAGATTGTGGATCACCGAACCGAGCGGAATGCGCGACAGAGGCATCGCGTTGCCGACGCGGATCTCCGCCGTCTCTCCCGCCTCGACCCGCGCGCCGATCTCCAGCTCCATCGGCGCGAGGATGTAGCGCTTCCCTCCGTCGGCATAGTGCAACAGCGTGATCCACGCTGAACGATTCGGGTCGTACTCACGCGTGACCACGCGCGCCGGGATCCCGTCCTTGTCGCGCACGAAGTCGATCAAGCGGTATCGGCGCTTGTGCCCCCCGCCTCGCCATCGGGACGTGATCCGTCCCTGGCTGTTCCGACCGCCGGTCTTCCGGATCGGCTGCAGCAGGCTCTTCTCGGGGGCGACGTCGGACAGTCCGCCGAAGTCCGGATGCTCGGCGTGGCGGCGGCCTGGAGATGTCGGTTTGTATCGCTTGAGCGCCATAACGCTTACCCTCCCATGATGTCGATCCGATCACCGGGGGCGAGGCGGACGATCGCCTTTCGCCACCGGGAGGTTCGACCATGGAGCTGACTGAGCCGTTCGCGTCGAGGCTTCCCCTTCATGTTCGCGGTCCACACCTTCTCCACGTGAACCTTGAACAGATCCTCGACCGCCCTTTTGATCTGGATCTTGTTCACGCCAAGCGCCACCCGAAACGCGTACTTCCGATCCTCCATCTGTTGCCACGTGTTCTCGGTCAGGATCGGCGCAATCAGCACGTCCTCGGGATGCGCATACCTCGTCATGTCCGGAACCTCTCCTCCAACTCCTCCACCGCGCTCACGGTCATCAGCAAATCTTCGTGGCGAAGGACGTCATAAACGTTGACCCCCCCGCAGGCGATGCACTTCACCCGGGGGAGGTTGGTGAACGACTTCTTGACCGATCGAACGTACTCCGCCGAACCGACGACGACCAACGTGCTGCCCGATAGGCCCAGGCGATCGAGCAACGCGACGGCGGCCCTCGTCTTCGGCTCCTCAAACGCGATCCGGTCGATCAGGGTCACCCTCTCCGCATAGGCGCGGTCGGACAGCGCGGAGAGGAGGGCTCCACGCTTCATCTTTCGCGTCAGCTTTGACTCATAGGATCTCGGCTTCGGGCCGAACATCGTTCCGCCGCCGACCCACAGCGGCGATCGACGGGAGCCCGCCCTCGCCCGTCCGGTCCCCTTCTGCCGCCAAGGCTTTCGCCCACCGCCGCTCACTTCGCCGCGCGTCTTCGTCGAGTGCGTCCCCTGTCGGCGCTTGGCCAGCTGCATCCGGACGGCACGGTAGAGGAGGTCTCCGTTGACCGTCGCGCCGAACAGGCGCTCATCGAGCGTCTGCGCCTGGGGATCGTCCTCCCCGGCGAACTGAAACAGCCTCGCCTCAGCCATGCCGCTTCCCCAATTCCAGAATCGTTCCACGCGCCCCCGGGGTGGACCCTTTCAACACGATCAGGTTCCGCTCGGGATCGACGCGAAGGACCTGCAATCCTTTCACCGTCACCCGTCGGGCCCCCGTGTGTCCGGGCAGCTTCTTCCCCTTCATCACGCGTCCGGGCTTCACGCACATTCCGATCGAACCGGGACGCCGATGGAAGTGGGATCCGTGCGACTTCGGTCCGCCGGCGAAGTTCCAGCGCTTGACGACGCCCTGAAACCCGAGTCCCTTGGAGACCCCGGCGACATCGATCTTCTCGCCCTCGGAGAAGATGTCGACGCCGATGACGTCGCCGACGTTGTATTCCTCCGGATCGTCGATGCGGACCTCGAACAGCCGCCGACAGGGCGCGAGGTCCGCCTTCCGGTAGTGGCCGAGAAGCGGCTTCGTCGCCTTCGACTCCTTCAGATCACCGTATCCAAGCTGGAGGGCGTTGTATCCGTCGGATTCCACCGTCTTGATCTGCACCACCGTGCAGGGCTGAGCTTCGACGACGGTGGCACCGACCGCGTAGTCTTCGACGAACAGCTGGGTCATCCCGATCTTGCGCCCGAGGATTCCTTGTGCCATCGCCCGCTACCCTCCGTTGCCCCGTCGGTCCCTAAAGCTTGATTTCGATATCGATCCCCGTGGGGAGTTCGATGTCCATCAGCGAGTTGATCGTCTCCGAGGTCGGCTCTTTGATGTCCAACAGCCGAGTGTGGATCCGACGTTCGAAGTGCTCCATCGACCGCTTGTCGATGTGCGGAGATCGCAGCACCGTGTAGATGCGTCGCTGGGTCGGCAGCGGGATCGGCCCGGAGATCTTCGCACGCGTCTCCTTCGCCGATTCGACGATCTTGCGGATCGAGCTTTCGACCAGTTCGTGATCGTATCCGCGCAATTTGATGCGTATCTTCTCTCTCGCCATGCCTAGTACCCTCTACTCCGAATGATCGTCTCCTTCAACCCCTCGGGGACAAGGTCGTAGCGGGCCACGCGCAACGAATACGTCGCCCTCCCCTGGGTCAAAGAACGCAGCCGCGTGGCATACCCGAACGTCTCTGCCAGCGGCACCGCCACACGCAGGATCTGCACGGTCTCCCGCGGCAGGAGTTCTCGGATTTCCCCGCGCCTGCGCGCCAGGTCCTCCATCACCTCACCCAGATACTCGCCAGGCGTGATGACCTCTCCCTCCATGATCGGCTCCAACAGCTCGAACGACCGATCGTTGTACGCCTTTCGCAACGCTTCGGAGGTCGCAGCCCGGAACGCGATCTCAGACGAGTCGACCGGATGAAATGACCCACCGATCAAGGTGGCTCCGATATCGGCCAGAGGATACCCGGCCACCGGTCCGTTTGTCAACGTCGCACGCAGTGTGCTTTCGATCGCGCTTCGGTACTCCTTGGGGATCTCCTCCTCCGTCGCCGTGCAGGCGAACTGGATCCCCGACCCACGCTCCAGCGGTTCCAGTCGGAGACGGACGTGCCCGTACTGTCCGCGGCCGCCGGCTTGTTTGACGAACCGCTCTTCGACTTCGAGCGGACGGCCGAGCGTCTCGCGATAGGCGACCTGCGGCTGTCCGACGTGGACAGTGAGGTTGAATTCCTCTTGAAGCCGCCGGACGAGCACCTCGAGGTGAAGCTCCCCCATCCCGGCGATGATCGTCTGATTCGTCGATTCGTCGACGCGAACGCGAAACGTCGGATCTTCCTGGGCGAGCTTCGTCAGCCCGTCCATCAGCTCGTCGAGCTCCGCCTCGGTCCGCGGCTCGATGGCAACGAAGACGACCGGATCGGGGAACTCGATCTTCTCCAGCAGGATCGGAGCCGACTTGTCGCACAGCGTGTCCCCCGTGGCGATCGGCTGCGATCCGACGACCGCCACGATGTCTCCCGCCTGCATCCTTTCGATCGGAGTGCGCCGGTCGGCGTGCATCCGAAAGATCTTCGTCAGCCGCAACCCCTTCTCCGTCGCCGCATTGTACGCGTGTCCACCGACCGCGGCGCTCCCCGAGTAGACGCGGGTAAACACCAACCGCCCGGCGTACCGATCGGTGACGACCTTGAACGCCAGGGCGGAGAACGGTTCGGCCGGATCGGCGTGACGAACCTGTTTGCCGTCGACACCGCGGATCGGTGGCACGTCGGTCGGGGCCGGAAGGTACCGGACGACTCCATCGAGCAGGGGCTGGATTCCCTGATTCTGAAACGCCGAGCCGCCAAGGACCGGCACGAGCTTCCCCTCGATGCACCCGCGGCGAAGCGCCCGGTGGAACAGCTCGGGGGGGATGTCGTTTCCGGCAAGGAACAGCTCCATCACCCGGTCGTCGACCTCGGCGACCCGTTCCAAGGCCGTCTCGCGAACCCGCTTGCAGTCGGCCTTCACCTCCGCCGGAATCTCGCTCCGCGTGACGATCGCGCCGAGGGACGCCTGATCCCAGGTAAGCAGGTCGCCCTCGATGAGATCGATCAGCCCCAGAAGCCGCCGATCCTCGTCGCGATACGGCAGGACGAGGGGAACGGGGCGAACCCCGAGACGCTCCTCGATCATCAGGACCGTCTCGGAGTAGCTCGACTCGACCCGATCGAGCTTGTTGACGAACGCGATGCGGGGAACCCTGTACCGATCGGCCTGTCGCCAGACGGTCTCGGACTGCGACTCGACCATCTCGACGCCGGAGAAGATCACCACTCCACCGTCGAGAACCCGCAACGCCCGCTCGACCTCGGCCGTGAAGTCGACATGGCCCGGGGTGTCGATGAGGTTGATCGTATGATCCTGCCACGGGCACGTCGTCGCCGCCGACGTGATGGTGATCCCCCGCTCCCGTTCCTGGGCCATCCAGTCCATCTCGGTGTCACCCTCGTGGACCTCGCCCATCTTGTGAATCTGGCCGGTGTAATAGAGGATCCGCTCCGTCGCGGTGGTCTTCCCCGCGTCGATGTGCGCCATGATGCCGATGTTGCGGATCTTCGTTAGATCTACTGTCGCAGCATCTGCCATGGCGTCCTCACTTCGCGTTCGGGGAACGGCTTCGGCGAAAGAGAACGCTACCAGCGGTAGTGCGCGAATGCCTTATTCGCCTCGGCCATCCGGTGGGCGTCGAGGCGCTTGTTGTAGGCCTTGCCCTCTTTCCGCGCGGCGTCGAGGATCTCTGCCGCAAGGCACTCGTCCATCGTGTTCTCGCCCCGCTCGCGCGCCGCCCGGACGATCCAGCGCAACGCGAGCGCGACCTGCCGATCCGCCGGGACCTCGTACGGTACCTGGTAGTTCGCACCGCCGACCCGGCGCGTACGGACCTCAAGCCTCGGCGAGCAGTTCGTTACGGCCTCGTTGAACGTGTCGAGCGGAGAGGATTCGCTCCGCTCATCGACGATCGCCAACGCGGAGCAGACGACGCGTTGAGCGATCGACTTCTTTCCGTCCTGCATGATGTAGTTGATCAGTTTCGAAAGAAGCTTACTGTTATACTTCGTGTCGGGGGTGACGTCTCGCCCGGGTATCTTCATCGCCCTCTCTTAACTCCCTTTCTTCGCCCCGTACTTCGAGCGACCCTGCTGTCGGCCTTCGACTCCTTCGGCGTCCAGAGTCCCCCGAACCACGTGGTAGCGAACACCCGGCAGGTCCTTGACACGCCCCCCGCGGACCAACACCATCGAGTGCTCCTGGAGGTTGTGCCCCTCTCCCCCGATGTACGCCGTGACTTCTTTGCCGTTGCTGAGACGCACACGGGCCACCTTCCGGAGCGCGGAGTTGGGCTTCTTCGGGGTCCGCGTTGTCACGCGCGTGCAGACCCCTCGCCGCTGCGGGCAAGCATCCAGCTGAGGCGCCTTCCTCTTCTTTGTCTTGGGCCTTCGCCCTTTGCGGATCAACTGATTGATCGTCGGCATCTTCTCTCCCGAGATGGGTCGGATTATAGGTCCGGCCCCAACGAGGTTCAACCTGAGCTACTCCGCGCTCTCCTCACCGACGGCGATCGCCGCGGCCTCCGCGTTGAGCTCGTCCGCGATGTCGCTCTCCGGCTCTTCCGGTCGGTCGTAGAACGCGAATCCGGTCCCGGACGGGATCCTCTTGCCCACGATGATGCTCGGCTTCAACCCGCTCAGCTCATCCACCTCGCCTCGCAGGGCCGCCTCGGAGAGGACCTTCGTCGTCCGTTGGAACGACGCAGCGGAGAGCCATCCCTTTGTCTGCAGCGCCGCCTTCGAGATCCTGAGCAGCTCGCGCTCACCGTCGGGCAGCTGCTTTTCGGCGATCGGCACTTCGATGACCCCTTCGTCCCGCCGGATCCGAACGAGCTCGATTCCCATCCGCCCCGCCCTGGCAATCGCCTCCTGAGACAGGGCTTCGCCGGCCGTCGCGATGATGTGGCCGCCGGCCGCGACGTCCTCCGCCAACTCGCACCCGATCGTCTCGTTCCGCAACCTCGCGGCCTCATCGTTCCACCGAGCGAGATTGCGGATCTCCTCGCGGAACTCCTCCAACGTGACCAGATCGCCGATCAAGAACCGCGAATCTCCCCGGTCGATGATCCGGACGTTGTTGAGGATCTGCCGGATGATCACCTCGAGGTGCTTGTCGTTGATGTCGACGCCCTGCTGCTTGTAGACCTTGTGAATCTCGTTCATCAAGTACTGGCGCGCCTTTTGCACCCCCGCCGCTTCGAGAAGCGTGTGCGGAGCGACGACGCCCTTGGTCAGCAGGTCCCCTTCCTCCACCTTGTCCCCGATGCGAACCGTGACCGCCTTGTCGATCTTCACGACGCTCTTCGGCTGCAGGTACACCGTAGCGATCCCCCGCTTCTTCTCGATCGAATCGACGCGCACCTGGCCGTCGTGCGAGATCTCCAGCGCGACGAGCTGCTCCCCCGCCTTTACCGGATCGCCGTGCCGCTTGAGCGGCTTCAGATCGCTCGTCAACGGGACCCGCATCGCCAGCCCGTCCGGGTTGTAGACGACGATCCGATCGGGCAGAACCTGCGCCACGCCCTCGCCTTCCGCCGCGATGAAGATCGGCTTCGAGCGCGAGGTGATCTGGTCCCCTTCCTGGACGATCGTCCCCGGTTCGACCATCAGGCGCGCACCGTACGGGATCTCGTGCTCGACGACACCTCCGTCCTCGCCGACCACCGCGAACACCCGCTCCTTGTCCTCCGAGAGCCGGACCGTTCCCCGGCGCTCGGTGGTGATCCCCTCGATGTTGAACCGCTCGGTCAGTGCGTCCCCCTCGGAGATGCGGTCCCCCGATTCGACCTTCGACCGGGCCGTCGGAGGAAGGGGATAGGATCGGTCGCCGTTCTCCACATCGATGACGAGCAGCTCCTGTCCGCCCTTCGCCACGTCGACGTAGACGACCTCTCCGGTGCAAGGGCTCGCCGCGTCGATCAGACCGCCGACGCCGATCTCGTCGCCGACCTCGGCCTTCACCAGCCCCGAGGGGAGGCGGGCCGTCCGGAGGTCCCCGGTGATCTCCACCTGGTCCTCGCCGGTGGACGTCGTCGTCACGTCCGTCACGTAGCCGTCAAGCGGTGAGAGCCCGGCCTCGCCGCTCTTGATCGTCTTCCGGGCTTCGAACAGCTCCTCGGCTCGTGGGAGACCCTGGGTGATATCTTCCCCGGCGACCCCGCCGGTGTGGAACGTCCGCATCGTCAGTTGCGTTCCTGGCTCGCCAACCGATTGGGCGGCGATCACCCCGACGGCGGTCCCCAGCTCGACCGGACGGTGATTGCTCATGTCATACCCGTAGCAAAGCTGACAGATCCCGTTGGCCGTCTCACACGTCATCGCGGAGCGGATCACGATGCGCGGACGGACTCGAAGCGTCTTGATCCCCGCGTTTTTTACCGCCTCGATCTGGCGCGGCGTGACCAACTCGTCGGCTTTCATGATTACCCGCTGCGTCTTCGAGTCTCTGATCTCCTCGACGGTCTTCGTCCCAATCACGCGTTCCCGCTGCGCCGGACTGCGAAGCGGCAGTTCGCACTGGAGTCGGCCGGCGTGCGACGCGATCTCCCTCGTGATCCACTGGTTCGCCTCGACGAGGATCTCCCCGGTACTCGGGTCGATGACCGGCTGCGCGGTGACGCGCCCGTAGATCCGGTCCTCGATCGTCTCCATGATCTCGGTCCGGCTGAACCGGAGCGGGTCCACGTCGATCCCCTGCGTCGTGCCGCAGTCGAGCTCCAGGATGACCGTGTCGGACGAAGCGTCGACGAGCCTCCGGGTCAGGTACCCCGAGTCCGCCGTCTTGAGCGCTGTGTCGGCGGCCCCCTTCCGCCCTCCGTGGGTGGAGATGAAGTACTCCATCATGTCCAGGCCCTCGCGGAAGTTGGAGATCACCGGGCGTTCGATGATGTCGCCCGACGGGCCGGCCATCGGCCCGCGCATCCCGCAGAGCTGCTTCACCTGATCCGGGCCGCCGCGCGCCCCGGAGGTGACAATCCCGTAGACGGAGTTGAACCGGTGTTGTCGGAGGTTCTCCATCGTCGCGCCCTCGACCTCGTCGACGGTCCGTCTCCAGATGCGGATGACCGCGCTCCGCCGTTCCTCCTCGGTCGACAGCCCCATCCGGTACATCGTATCGATCCGTTGAACCGCCGCGAGCGATTCACGAATGATCTCTTCCTTCTCCGCCGGGATCAGACAATCGGGGAGCGAGATCGTCAGACCGGCCTGCGTGGCGTATCGGAACCCGAGGTTCTTGAGTCTATCGAGAACCTCGGACGCCTTCTCCCACCCGAAGCGGTGGTAGCATTCCATCACGAGGCCCTTGATCATGCGACGGTCCATGACGATGCCGTAGTCTCGAATCTCCTCGGGAAGGTTCAGGTTCAGCTCGGCCCGCCCCAACGTCGTGTTGATCCGCTTCCCGTCGATCCGGATCACGATCGGGCTGTGAAGCTCAATGATCCCTTCCTCGTATGCCCTCCGCGCCTCGTCGATGTCGCGGAACGCCTTGCCCGCTCCCTTCCCGTCTTCGACCTCGATCGTCAGGTAGTAGTACGCGTAGACGGGATCCTGCGTCGGAAGGCTGATCGGCTCTCCATTCGACGGAGAAAGGATGTTCCTCGGCGCGGCCATCAGGCTTCGAGCCTCGGCGATCGCCTCCTTGGACAGCGGCAGGTGCACTGCCATCTGATCGCCGTCGAAGTCGGCGTTGTACGGAGGGCAGACAAACGGGTGAATGTGAATCGCCTCTCCGTCGACCAGAACCGGCTCGAACGCCTGCATCGACAGACGGTGCAGCGTCGGTGCTCGGTTCAGCAGCACCGGGTGCTCCTTGATGAGGCGGTCGAGGATGTCCCAGACCTCGGGCATCTCTCCCATCATCGCCCGGTTCTTGATCTCGTCGAAGTCGGAGAACGTCGTCGTCTCCAGGTAGTGGAGGATGAACGGCTTGAAGAGCTCCAGCGCCATCTTCTTCGGAAGGCCGCACTGATGAAGCTTCAACGTCGGATCGACGACGATCACGGCGCGGCCGGAGTAGTCGACACGACGGCCGAGAAGGTTCCGTCGCAGTCGGCCGTGCTTCCCGTGAATCCGCTCGGAGAGGGACTTCAGCGGTCGGTTGTCCCGGCCGCGGATCGGGCTCTCCTTCTTCTCGTTGTGGATCAGCGCGTCGACCGCCTCCTGCAGCATGCGGCGCTCGTTTCGAAGGATCACCTCCGGAGCGCCCATGTCGATCAGCTTCTTCAGCCGGTTGTTCCGGTTGATGATCCGGCGATAGAGGTCGTTGAGATCGGTCGTGGCGAACTTGCCGCCCTCCAGCTGGATCATCGGACGCAGATCGGGAGGGAGGACGGGAATGACCTCCAGGATCATGTCCTGTGCGTTGTTCCCCGAGGCCCGGAGCTGGTCGACGATCTCCAGGCGGCGGATCAGGCGCCGCTGATTCCCGACCGCCGTCTCCCGGTGGAGCTGCTCCATCAGCGAGTGATGCAGTTCGTCGAGGTCGATCCCCTCCAGCAGCCCCTTGATCCCCGCGGCCCCGGTCTCAGCGATGAACCCCTCGGGGTAGATCCGCTGATAGGCACGCATCTCCAAGAACGTCAGGCGATCGCCGATGGCAAGGGGGACGTTCGGATCCCTGATCCGCGTCACCAGGAAGACGAGGCTATCGAGGATCTCCTGGTCGAGGATGACGCCCTGCACGGACGCCCCGTACCGATCGGACAGCATCTCGAACGCGGTCTTCGAACAGAGCTCGTCGACCGGCCGCTCGGCGATGACCGTCCCCGCCTCGATGTCGTCCCCGTCCTCGACCAGCAGGTCGACGTCCCCGACCAACGGGTACTCCATCGATCCGGCGACCACCGAAACGACCTTCTCCCCGTTCGTCAGCAGGCGATCCTCGATCGTCACGCGACCGGCCTCCTCCGCGAGGACGCGGGGCGCGTCTTCGACGTAGTACGCCGGCTCGACCTCGAACGTGAATTCCCTCGACAGGACGTCCACCTCGGACGTGTGAAGCGTCTCCCGCGGCCGAATCTCCTTGCAGTCCGAGGACGTGACGATATGCAGCGCCTGCTCGATCGGCTCCGTCTCGTAGTAGGCGATGCGCTGCAGCTCCCGCTTCTTCATCCCGAGGAG
>Ga0315554_1002067_pt1 | contig 11742 bp, 10 predicted proteins | sample SalMarSW160370MG_FD_202114 | JGI IMG/M metagenome (GOLD analysis project Ga0315554, IMG submission 202114) | Salt marsh sediment microbial communities from the Plum Island Ecosystem LTER, Massachusetts, United States - Salt Marsh Sediment SW1603-70 ... | reverse complement strand
CGGCAAACGAACTCCTTTTTCCTGCCTACAACCACCCCGACGCCGACGGCGAGTGAATACCCCACGACGGAATCCACGCCGGTTGCGGCGGGATCCGTGTTGATCAACGAGATCGCCTGGTCCGGGACCGCCGCTTCATCCAGCGACGAGTGGATCGAACTGCACAATCCGGGACCCGATCCCATCGACATCAGCGGCTGGATGCTCAGCGACGGCGGTGATATTCACGTCTCGCTGGCGGGAGAAATCGCCTCCTTCGGCTTTTTTTTGCTCGAGCGCACCGACGACAACTGCGTGTCCGATATCGCTGCGCAGCAGATTTACTCGGGGAATCTGAACAACGGCGGCGAGCGCCTGTTCTTGTACGACGCGGCAGGCCGTACGATCGACAGCGCAAACGGCGATGGCGGCGGGTGGCCGGGCGGCGACAGCGCCTCGCACAAGAGCATGGAACGCCGCGGCGGTACGGATCGATTCGGGAACTGGGGGACGTTCACGGGTTATTACGGCAGGGGACGCGACGCCGCCGGTGGTCCCATCGCCGGCACGCCGGGGACGACCAATTCGCTGTTTTTCCCCACACCGGTCCCCACCTGGATTCCGGGGAAAGTGGTCATCAACGAAGTGCTTATCCGGCCGCACTACGATTGGGAAGGAAAGGAAGGACGCAGTCTGGACGATGAGTTCATCGAGCTGTACAACATCGGTCCGCACGGCGTAGATCTGGGCGGATTCATGCTCGACGACATCGCCGACGGCGGTTCGAAACCCTTCACCTTGCCTGACATCCGCATACCGCCCGGCGCCTTCGCCGTGTTCTTCCGCTCGCAAACCCGTATTGCCCTCAACGACAGCGGTGACGAAGTGCGTCTGTTATCCCCAAGTGGTCGCCAATTGGATTCGATTTCTTATCTGAAGGTGCGTGCCTACAACCTGTCCTACGGACGCTTGCCGGATGGTTCGGGCCATCTGTACTACGGCCTGTGGCCGACGCCCGGTGAAGCGAACGTGTTCTTCGTCGAGAATGAAGAAGTAACGTACGCCGGCCTCGCACTGGGTTACGTCTACGAGATGCGTCTCGTTCGCCTCAGCCGTTCGCCGGCGATGATCTGGCGGATGAATTTGCTCGGGCATTTGTTTCAAGTACAGATCGGAGAGGACTCTTCCTCGTAGTGTGACGCGAGGTCCGCCAAATCAAGGTTCCATAACCCCTTCCCTTTTTAACAATCGTTAAACTCTGTATGGGGTTTGTAAGGATTTCGAGACCTTGCCCGGCATACAATGGTAGTGGTTAGGAGTATACGATGATCAATTGGGATACCCTTACGCAAATCGAAGTCGGTCAGGACAAAATCGCTCCCCTCGAACTCGACGCGCCGGTCAACATCAAAGTCCAACGCCTGGAGGACAGCCGCTACGTCGAAATCGAGCCCGGCGGCATGGTCGATCTTGCCGTCAACGAACTGGGGGCAAGGATCATCAAGGTCGAGCTGATCGACTCGTAAATGACTCATACGCTTGCAGCGGGATATTTCGCCGCAATTCACTATGCGCGCCGAAAACTGCGGGAGTGCGTTTCATCGCACTCCCGCTCGATCTTTAATGTTTCCCTAACACTCGCATGGTACAAATCAGTCAGAACGCGTTATTACTATTAAAGGAAAGGCACTACACAGATCAACATGGCAACAATGACTGCTTTTGACGATACGACGGTGACGTTTGAAGACTGCGAGAGCGTGCTCCTCTCTGCGATTCCCTTTCTCCCCGGCGGGATGGTGGATCTCGCCTTGAGCGGGTTCGGGGCTTCGCTCGTCGATGTGTGCCTCGACGAGGCACAAAGTCCGCTCGCACCCCACGAGCCCGTCGATTCGGCCTCTGTTTCGTAAAGACCCGAACCATCTGGAACATGCCCGATAAGCATGTTCTTATCCCGTACCCCTCTGCTATAATGTCCCTAATATGGTAATTACCATCGAAGAAGTTCGACACATCGCGACACTGGCACGCCTGCGTTTGACGCCTGCGGAAGAAAAGCGCTTCAGCGAGCAGCTTTCCGCAATCCTGGATTACGCAGCCCGTTTGAACGAAGTCGACACGGCGGACATCCCGCCGACCGCAACGGTTCTCCCGCTGCAAGCGCCGCTCCGTGTGGACACTGTTCGTCCGGGACCACCACGGGACGTCATCTTGCAAAACGCTCCCTCCCAAGAAGAAGGTATGTTCCGCGTCCCACCGGTGTTTGACGAAGAATAATTACGGCCTGTGCGCCGTTTACAGGTTTAGCCTTATCCATGACCGCTCTTACCGACCTTTCCCTGCTTGAAGCTGTAGACACATTACGCCGCGGTGAAGCCTCCTCCGTTGAATTGACTCGCGCCTGCCTGGAACGCATGCAGGCGCTCGAACCGAAGGTGAACGCCTTCCTGGAACAAACGCCCGATCTTGCCCTGCAGCAAGCTCAGGCCGCAGATCAGAAATTGAAAGCATGGCGAGAACAAGGCGGGGATGCCCCGCCACTCTTGCTGGGCATCCCCATTGCCGTGAAGGACGTGCTCTGTACGAAGGACATCCCCACGACCTGCGGCTCGAAAATCCTGGAAGGCTTCCGCCCGCCGTACACCGCAACCAGCGTGCAGCGCTTACTCGATGACGGAGTCGTCGTATTGGGCAAGACCAATACGGACGAATTCGCCATGGGCTCTTCGACCGAGAATTCCGCCTTCGGACCCACCCATAATCCCTGGGATCTCGAGCGAGTTCCCGGCGGCTCGTCCGGTGGCTCCGCGGCGGCCGTCGCGGCGCGCATGTGTTACGCTGCACTGGGCAGCGACACCGGCGGCTCCATCCGCCAGCCGGCTTCGTTCTGCGGGGTTACCGGATTGAAGACGTCCTACGGGCGCGTCTCGCGTTACGGCTTGATCGCTTACGGGTCCTCTCTCGACACGGTTGGCGGCCTGGCGCGCTCCGCTGCCGATTTTTTACCCGTCTTCACAGCCATCGCCGGGTACGACCCGCTCGATTCGACCTGCATGCCCGTCGAGGTGCCCGAGATTAGCCTGGCGGATGCAAACCTCAAAGGATTGCGTATTGGCGTGCCCAACGAATACTTCATCGAGGGCATTCAGCCCGAGGTGGAAGAGAAGGTGCGCGCCGCTGTGGACGTGTTCAAAGAGCTCGGCGTCGCGGTCCGGGAAATCAGTCTGCCGCATACCGACCTGGCCTTACCCGTATACTATCTGATCGCACCGGCCGAAGCTTCGGCGAACCTGGCCCGTTACGACGCCGTACGATTCGGCCCGCGTATCGAATCCGACGAGCTGCTGGAGCAGTATCTCGCCACGCGCGGTGCACTGTTTGGTGCCGAAGTCAAGCGGCGAATCATGCTCGGCACCTACGCTCTATCCGCCGGCTATTACGACGCCTACTACGGACAGGCCCAAAAAGTCCGCACGCTGATCAAGGGCGACTTCGATGCCGCTTTCCAGTCGGTCGACATGATCGCCTGCCCCGTGGCGCCGACGACTGCCTTTCGCATCGGCGAACACGGCGACGATCCGCTGTCCATGTATCTCGAGGACATCTTCACTTTGCCGGCAAACCTTGCGGGTGTGCCCGGGATCGCCTTCAACGTCGGTTTCGATTCCGAGGGTTTACCGGTCGGGATGCAGTTGAAGGCTCCCCATCTGAGTGAGCCTGTGCTGTTCCAGGCCGCCCACGCATATCAGCAGGCGACCTCCTGGCACGAGGAGAAACCGTCATTATGAAAATCGTTATCCCCATGGCCGGATACGGCACCCGCTTGCGCCCCCACACATGGTCGAAACCCAAACCACTCGTTTCCGTGGCTGGAAAACCCGTGCTGGGTCACGTGCTCGATATGTTCCAGGATCTCGATCGAATCGACGAGGTGGTTTTCATCGTCGGCTATCTGGGCGATCAAGTTCGTAAATTCGTGGCGGAATGCTACCCTCACCTCAAAGCCCGCTTCGTGCTGCAAGAGGAAATGCTGGGCCAATCGCATGCAATCTGGTTGGCCCGTGAAGGCCTCGAGGGGCCGGTGTTGATCGCCTTCGTAGACACCATCATCGAGACCGATATCGTCCACGCGCTGAAGGATGACGGGGAGGCCATTGCCTGGGTGAAGGAGGTTCCGGATCCCAAACGTTTCGGCGTCACCAAGCTCAATGCGGAAGGATTCGTAACCAAGTTGATTGAGAAGCCGACGGACATGACGATCAACCTCGCCCTGGTCGGCTTCTATTACTTCCAACACGCTGAAGATCTGATCGGGGCCATCAAGCAGCAAATGGGGAAAGACGAAAGACTCAAGGGCGAATACTACCTCGTGGATGCGATCAACATCATGCTGGAAGAAGGCCTCAAGATGCGCGTCGAGCCCGTCGAGGTCTGGCAAGACTGCGGCAAACCCGAGGCTCTTTTGGCGACCAATCGTTTTCTCCTCGAACACGGAAGTGACAACTCGAAGCAGGCCTCCAAACGCGCGGGCGTCCTGGTCATCCCGCCGGTTTTCATCGATCCCTCCGCAGAGGTGCGCCAATCGGTTATCGGACCCAACGTGACGATCGGCCCCGACTGCGTGATCCAACGTTCCCTGCTGCGCGATTCCATCGTCGACGTCGGTTCTCACATATGTGACAGTATGCTGTCCGCGTCGTTGATCGGTCGTGAGGCCAAAGTCATCGGACGCGATCGCTCGCTGAACGTGGGCGATTCATCCGAGGTAGGGTTCGCCTGATGCCCACAGATGCATTTCTCGAATCCCGGCAGATGGGGGATCGTGTGCGATGCCTCTCCGGCCATACTTTTGCCGATCGCCCAACCGCCGTTATTCATCGAGGACAAGAACTGCACGTTGTCGAGATTCTGGATCGCTGGCAAATCCCTGACGCCCGCTGTTTCCGCGTCCGTGTTGACGATGATGCCATTTTCGAATTATGCTACGAAGAAATGAGTGACGAATGGCAAATCGTCAAGCTTTAACAAAAACGAATACAGATCGTTCCATTGCTGAAGTTCTAGATTTGGGTTGCGGTATCCACTCGCTGTACCCCGGATACTTTTTCTAGAATCTGTTATCCTATGCGCTACTTCGCAATTCCTCGGTTTCTGGGGAGGCGCATAAAGGAGCCTTTTCATGCGTGATTTTATCGCTCGTCGTGTTAACGATGTGCCCCCATCCGGCATCCGCCGTTTCTTCGACATCGCCGCCACGATGGATGACGTAATATCCCTGGGAATCGGCGAACCGGATTTTGTCACACCCAAACCCATCCTCGAGGCCGGCGTGCAATCGCTCAGAGCGGGAGAAACCGGATACACATCCAACGCGGGCATATTCGAACTGCGCGGAGCGGTCGCCGCCTATCTCGAGCGCATGTACGGCGTCTCCTACGATCCAGAAACCGAAGTGCTGATCACCGTCGGCGTGTCGGAGGCGCTCCATCTGGCGCTTTCCGCCGTCGTCAATCCAGGCGACGAGGTCATCCTGCATACGCCGACTTTCGTCTCCTACCAGCCGGAGATTATCTTCGCCGGCGGCGTTCCCGTGACCATCCAGACCAAAATGGAAGATTCTTTCCAGCTCATGGCCAGCGACATGACGCCCCGAATTACATCCAAGACGAAGTCCCTGCTGCTGGGTTTCCCGAACAATCCCACCGGTGCGGTGATGACGCGCGAGAACATGATCGCCCTGGCCGACCTGGCAAAGAAGCACGACCTGCTGGTGATCTCCGATGAGATCTACGATCAATTGGTATACGGTGGGCACAAACACGTCTGCTTTGCTTCACTGCCGGGAATGCGGGAAAGAACGATAACGCTTGGCGGTTTCTCGAAAAGCTACGCGATGACCGGCTGGCGCATCGGTTACGCCGCGGCCCCGGCGCCGATCCTGGCGGCACTTTCCAAGATTCACCAATACACCATCATGTCCGCACCGACCCCCTCCCAGGCCGCCGCCCTGCAGGCGCTTCGAAACGGCCGGGAGCACGTACAGGCCATGGTCGCAGAATACGATCGTCGGAGACGTTTGATCGTATCGGGATTGAACGAGCTTGGCTTACCCACCTTCGAACCCCTGGGCGCGTTTTATGCCTTTCCCTGCATCGACGCCTCAGGCATGAATGATGAAGATTTTGCGGAACACTTATTGACTGAAGAATCCGTCGCCGTCGTTCCTGGGAATGCCTTCAGCGCAGAAGGAAATTTCGTGCGCTGCTGCTACGCCACGTCGTACGAGAAACTCGAAGAAGCACTGGAGCGTATCCATCGCTTCATGCAGCGTCACGGCTGAGGATGGGAAGATCGCGTACGAGCAAAAAGTTGATGGAATCTTAATCCCTGTGTTTTAACAGCAGCACAGCGAACGATTGGAAGCTTTTCATGTCAGAGTACGAACCGGTTATTGGCCTGGAGATACACGCCGAATTATTGACTCAGTCGAAGATGTTCTGCGGCTGCAGCGTCGTCGACCCAACGACCTCCGAACCCAATACCGCAGTGTGTGAAATCTGCACCGGTATGCCCGGCACATTGCCGGCGATCAATCAACGCGCCGTCGAGTTCGCCGTCCGCGTGGGGTTGGCGCTGCATTGCGAGATCAATGAGACCAGCGTATTCGCCCGCAAGAACTACTTCTACCCCGATCTGCCCAAGGGATACCAGATATCCATGTACGAGCTGCCCCTGGCGTGCAACGGGTGGTTGGACATCCGCACAGAGAAAGGCGAGAAACGTATCCGCATCCGCCGCGTCCACCTGGAAGAGGACACGGGGAAGTTGACGCACTGCGATGGATATTCCCTGGTGGATTACAACCGCTCCGGCGTGCCTCTACTCGAGATCGTAAGCGAACCCGACATGCGCTCCATGCAGGAAGTCAAATCTTTTTCCCACGCCATCCGCAGCTTCCTGCGCTATCTCGAAGTGAACAGCGGGGACATGGAAAAGGGCGTCATGCGGTTTGAAGCGAACGTCTCCGTCCGTCCCGTTGGATCCGATCGATTGGGCACGCGTACAGAGATCAAAAACCTCAACTCCTTCCGTGCGATGGTTCATGCAATCGATTTCGAAGTCGACCGCCAATCCAAAATCCTCTCCACGGACGGTGAAGTGGTCCAGGAAACACTGGGTTGGGATAAAGCCAACGGCGTTACCGTTTCGCAGCGCGGCAAAGAGGAAGCGCACGATTACCGTTATTTCCCCGAACCCGATCTGCCGCCGCTGCACGTCGATCCGGCGTGGACCCAACAGATCCGATCGCAGCTTCCGGAACTTCCCGATGCCAAGGCTGCGCGTTTCGTAGAAAAGTACGGACTTACGCCCTACGCGTCCGACGTCCTCGTCGTCGAGCGTGCCGTGGCAGATTTCTTCGAAGAAGCCGTCTCCGCCGCAGCGGATGTTCCCGCGGACAAAATCGCCAATTGGGTCACCAGCGACCTGTTTGGACTGCTGAACGAAGCCGGGATCGAAATCACGGAAAGCAAGGTTTCTCCCCGGGCGTTATCTGAAGTGGTCGCCATGGTGGAGGCTGGGGATATCAACGCCACGAGCGCGAAGGCCGTGCTTGCAGATACATTTGATAGTGGAAAAACGCCGGCTGATATCGTTGCTGCCAAAGGTCTGGCTCAGCTCAACGACACGGAGGCGATAGGCACCCTCGTTCAACAAGTGCTGCAGGAAAATCCCGAACAAGTCGATCTGTATCTGGGTGGCAAAGTCAATCTGTCTCAATGGTTTTTCGGGCAAGTGATGCAAGCAACCCGGGGTCGCGCGAATCCTGCCGTCGTACGCTCTTGCCTCGAAGTCGCACTGCAACAACTACAGAAAACGCATCACGCTGATTCGTAGATCAGCTTGCACCTTGCATATGAACGATCAACTTACCTCTGCATCGTGCATTTATTGATATTCCCTCATCTGATTTCATCCAAATCTTGACAACCCCTGTTTTTCCTGTATCATACGCCCGACACAATGGCGTGTTCTAGCTGAGTGTGGTCGGACCTTTAAACTTGGCTAATCTATGGGATGGTATTGATCTAGGCAATGACGCCCAGCGGCAGGATTCTTCGCCGTGGGGCTTTTTTTTCTCTAATTTATGACGGACAATCGACACATTGCGGTCTTATCTTAGAATAAGGAGATATTTATGTCACCAACAAACGATAAGCACAATCCCTTCAAGATCGCACAGCAGCAATTGGACGAAGCCGCCTCCGTCCTCAAATTGGATCCCGCCGTGCACGAATTGCTGCGCTGGCCGCTGCGGGAACTGCACGTGACGCTACCGGTGAAGATGGACGACGGGACGACCAAAGTCTTCCACGGCTTCCGTGTGCAGTACAACGACGCGCGCGGGCCGACGAAGGGCGGCATCCGCTATCACCCCGACGAGACTATCGACACCGTCCGTGCATTGGCCGCCTGGATGACCTGGAAGTGCGCCGTCGTCGATATTCCCCTTGGGGGCGGCAAGGGCGGAATCATTTGCAATCCCAAAGAACTCTCGATGGGTGAGCTCGAGCGTCTCAGCCGCGCCTACATTCGCCAGGTTGGACGCATCATCGGCCTGGAAAAGGACGTACCCGCTCCTGACGTCTACACGACGCCGCAGATCATGGCCTGGATGGCGGACGAATACGCCTTCCTGAAAGGCCACAATGAATTCGGTGTCATCACAGGTAAACCACTTGCCATGGGAGGCTCCGCCGGACGTGGGGATGCCACCGCTCGCGGTGGCATTTATTGTCTCCGGGAAGCCGGCAAAGTATTGGGCATCGATCTACAAGATGCACCGGCAGCCATCCAGGGATACGGCAATGCGGGTTCCTTTGCCCACAAACTCGGCGCCGAGATTCTGGGCCTCAAAGTCGTCGCCGTATCCGATTCTCGAGGCGGGATATACGACGAAGAAGGCCTCGACTACAAAAATGTCCTCACCCACAAACAACGAACCGGCTCGGTGATCGACTTCCCGGGCGCTAAGAAAATCGGCAACGAAGACCTTTTAGAGCTTGACGTCACCGTTCTCTTCCCTTCCGCTCTGGAAAATGTCATCACGGAAGCGAACGCGGCAAACATCAAGGCGAGGATCTCCGTCGAACTGGCCAACGGTCCTACCACGCCCGAAGCCGATAAAATCCTGCACAAGAACGGCGTCTACGTCATCCCCGATTTTCTGGCCAACGCCGGCGGCGTGACGGTCTCGTATTTCGAGATGGTGCAGAATGCCTACGACTACTACTGGGACGAAGATATGGTCCACCAACGCCTGGATGCCAAGATGACGACCGCTTTCCATGCCGTCCACGAAGCTGCCGATGAACACAAAGTTCACAATCGTCTGGCGGCTTATCTTGTCGCCGTTAACCGGGTCGCCGAGGTGGTAAAATTACGAGGCTGGGCGTAGCCACGAATAAAGCAATAAACCGGCTGGCAAAGAGATGGAGTTGAACCTGCCTCCGTCTCTTTTCTTGTTTCATGACTAAGAATTATTCACAACGTCCAGTCGGTGGATATAGACGATTTACCCACAATATATTTGTTATTTATTGTTAACCGTCGTAGTAGTAGGCATTGGGGATTTGTGGAAAACGGTAAAAATGATACGTACAACGCCCAGGAGTAGGAGGTATAAAGGTCCTTGGGTCCATATATAGGGAAGCACTTGAGTGATTTCACCCACAGGACGGTTGTGGAAGAAATGGGGACAACGGTCGGAATTAAGCGTTGAAAATTGGAGAAGTCGTATATATGGGGGCAGGAGCGAAACAATTCCTACATATGGGGTTTTGTTGAAAAATTGAGGTGTATGTTTTCCCCAATATAAGCAAGTTTTCCACAGATTTTGACGAGTTATCCACACTAAAAGCGTTGGAGATATAGATAGAATGCGCACCCTTGCTTCTCGGGGTGATCAGGTCCTTCGTCTGCAGGAGATGAAGACGAAAGTCGAGACCTGTTCCACCCGGGAAGCGGGTGCGCTATCCTAAGGAAAACCCCCGAATTGATTGTCCAGGTTCTGTAGTCAGCTCGTGTTGCATATTGACCGGTACGCCGATCGTTGCGAGCCTTGGATTACATGTCCGCTACGGGCAAAGCGGCGTCTTCCAGACCTGCTCGTGGCTGACGTCCTTGCAATTTGAGCCGTGACCGTAGCGTTCCCAGGAGACGTGATTGCCTTCGATTTCGACGTAGTAGCAGCCGTCGTCGGTTAGACCGGTTTCGAAGACGTGATAATCCTTGCCGGCCTTGATCACGAAGGCATCGATATCCTCGGATGCGGTATAGCTACCTACGTTGAGACCGGGAAGGTGGTCGCAAAGATCGTGTTGATCGCACTGCGATCCGCCTTCTTCCTCCTGCAGAACGACGCATTCATCTTCCTCGGGCACCGGCGGCTCTTCCTCAACGACGGGATCGCCGAGCCACTGGTCACATTGTCCAACCGATGGATCCATGGCGTAGAGCATCTCGCAGAAGATGAAGTTGGCATGTGTGGACAGCGGGATGAGAACCATGACGCTGACCAAGAGCACGGGAGGGATGAGTACGGCGTACTCGGCGAGGGCTTGTCCACTTTCACTTTTCTTGAGCATTTTTCGGAGGTTCATTTCCTTTTCTCCTTTCGATTTTCTTGGCCTGCTTGAGAAAATCACAGGCCCATGATTGTCTCTTTTTTTGGACAGCCATGGGACCGAGAAAAAGAAATCGGTGTGCCTTACTCTCTTCGGCAGCTGGCTGTCCTGGCTTCTTTCGAAGCGGTAGACCCTGTAGCTTTGCGCCACCGCCTTTCGACGGTTTTGCCTTTATCGGAGATTGCACACCGGGAACTGATTTGTTGCTAACTTCCTGCCTGACAAAATAGTAGCATAACTCTACTCGGAGCGGCCTTACATCGGCCTTACAAGGAAGATTGGGACCCCGGTCCTGGTCGAAACAAACGACGACACGGTTGCGTCACTCGACACACCGGGATGTGTTTTAATAGGTGTGAGCATGAGCGCAGAGGAATTTGTGGCGAACGAGCATCTGCTGCAGGTCGACGATCTTTCATTTCGCTACCGGGATCGAGCTGGGACGGCGATCCGGGGCGTGAACCTTCAAATCGATGCGGGGAAACTCGTTCTGATTGCCGGAGCAAGCGGGTGCGGGAAGACGACGCTCGTGCGCTGTATCAATGGGTTGATCCCCAGGTCGTACAAAGGGGAAATCTCGGGCGAGATATTGATCAAAGGGGAGTCTACGCGGGGAATGTCGCTCGCCAGAATTTCGCAGCACATCGGCACGGTCCTGCAAGATCCGGAACGGCAAATCCTGGGGACGAAGGTGATCAACGAAGTCGCCTTCGGTTTGGAAAACCAGGGACTGGAGCGCGCGGAAATCCACCGGCGCGTGGACGCAGCGCTGAACCACTTACAGATCGCCCATCTGCGCGATCGAGAGACGTACAACCTTTCCGGCGGCGAGAAGCAAAAAGTCGCACTGGCGGGCGTGCTGGCCATGGAGCCGAGTTTGTTGATTCTGGACGAACCCCTCGCCAGCCTCGATCCGGCCAGCGCAGTCGATGCCCTGACTCTGCTGCGTTTGTTGGTCGACGAGGGTATGGCGGTAGTCATCGTCGAACATCGCGTCGAGGACGTGTTGAAGATCGACCCCGACCACACCCTCTTCATGGCCGACGGGGCAATCGTATTTGAGGGACCGCCTCAGCAG
>Ga0315554_1002066_pt1 | contig 11744 bp, 8 predicted proteins | sample SalMarSW160370MG_FD_202114 | JGI IMG/M metagenome (GOLD analysis project Ga0315554, IMG submission 202114) | Salt marsh sediment microbial communities from the Plum Island Ecosystem LTER, Massachusetts, United States - Salt Marsh Sediment SW1603-70 ... | reverse complement strand
TGGGTTCTTCGGTTGTTTCAGTCTCTGTCGTCTCCTCGTCGCTTTCCGCTTCTGTTGTTGCTTCCAACGTTGGGGCTTCGGTGGCTACCTCCTCCGTTTCGGGTTCCGTTTCTAGTGTGGGTTCTTCGGTTGTTTCAACTTCCGTTGTCTCCTCGTCGCTTTCGGCCTCTGTTGTTGCTTCCAGCGTGGGGGCTTCGGTGACCGTCTCCTCCGTTTCAGGCTCCGTTCCTAGTGTGGGTTCTTCGGTTGTTTCAGCGGTGGTAACCTCCTCCTCACCTTCGGTACCGGCTTCTAACTGAGGCGTTTCGGCGGTTCCTCTGATAAAGGAAGCTCTATCTTCTTCATTTATTACCTCAATGGCCAGCCCCAGGCTTTGCAGTTCTTTGACGAGGACCTTGAACGATTCCGGCACGCTGGGTTGGAGAATGTCCTCGTTCTTTACTATCGCCTCGTACGCCTTGGTTCGGCCACTGACGTCGTCCGACTTAATAGTGAGCATTTCCTGGAGGTTGTGCGCAGCTCCGTAGGCCTCCAGAGTCCATACCTCCATCTCACCAAAACGCTGGCCGCCGAACTGGGCCTTGCCTCCGAGGGGCTGCTGGCTAATCAGCGAATAAGGCCCCGTCGAACGGGCGTGAACCTTGTCTTCGACCAGGTGATTCAGCTTCATCATGTAGATATTCCCTACTGTTATCGGTCGGTCGAACGGCTCACCGGTTCGGCCATCATACAGGATGACCTTGCCTATAATCGGTGAGACGAGGTCTTTTCCACTTTGGAGGCGCTCAACTGTATCAGCCAGCTCCTCCTGAGTAAGGTTGGTGCTGGTGATTCCCTGCTCTTCAAGCCAGAGGCGCAGGCAGACATTCTTGGCTTCTCCCCGGGTGTTATCATCAAAGACGGCATCACCGTTATAGCCATGACTATCAACCCATGCCTTGGCTTTTGCCATGTTCATGGGCATGTGTCCGTTGTCCGGGTCAATCGCCGCCGCTCTCTGGGCTATCCACGCTCTGGCCAGGGCGTCCTCGATAGCAATATCATCGGCACCATCAAAAACGGGGGTCAGTACCTTGAAGCCCAGTTTCTCGGCAATCCAGCCCAGGTGTGTTTCCAGGACCTGACCGATGTTCATCCGTGAGGGCACCCCAATAGGGTTAAGGACAATATCCACCGGCGTACCATCGGGAAGGAAGGGCATATCCTCGACCGGGGCAATGATGGAAACGACCCCCTTGTTGCCGTGCCTTCCTGCCAGCTTGTCCCCAACACAGACGGGCCGCTTCTGCGCCACCCAGACCTGTACCCACTGATTGACTCCGGCGGGCAGGTCATCACCGGCAAAGACTTTCACATTGACCACTTTACCCCACTCGCCGTGAGGTACCCGCAGAGAGGTGTCTTTTACCTCGCGGGCTTTCTCACCGAATATGGCGCGCAAGAGCTTCTCCTCGGCGGAAAGCTCTGTTTCTCCCTTGGGCGTAATCTTGCCCACCAGAATATCATCCGGGCCAACCCTGGCCCCGATTCTAATGATGCCATCTTCGTCAAGTTCCCGCAGGCTTTCCTCACCCACATTAGGGATGTCACGGGTGATTTCCTCTGGGCCAAGTTTAGTATCGCGGGCTTCTACCTCATACTTTTCAATGTGGATTGAGGTGAAGGAGTCCTTCTCTACCAGGCGGTTGCTGATGACGATGGCGTCCTCGTAGTTGTAGCCCTCCCAACTCATGAAGGCGCACAGGAGGTTCTGTCCGAGGGCCAATTCCCCCTGTTCCGTCGACGAACTGTCAACCAGAACAGTGCCACGCTTAATCAGGTCTCCCTTACGCACTATCGGCCGCTGATTGATACAGGTCCCCTGGTTGGTGCGAACGAACTTGAGCAGCGGGTACACGTCCTGACCGCCATTATCCCGGGCAATGATAATCTCTGAGCTGGTTACCGATGTTGCTACCCCGTCGTTCAGGGCCGGGAGTACCTGCCCGCTGTGCTTGGCCGCCTCGGCCTCCATACCGGTTGCTACCAGTGGTGCCGAGGGACGGAGCAGGGGCACCGCCTGCCGCTGCATGTTGGACCCCATCAGGGCGCGGTTGGCATCGTCGTGCTCCAGGAAGGGTATCAGTGCTGCCGAGACGCTGAATATTTGCTTGGGCGAGACGTCCATGAAATCTATCTTTTCCCGCACTTCGCGCAGGTAATTGCCAGCCAATCTGGCCTCAACCCGTTCATCGGTAAACTGGTTGTTTTCGTCTAACTGGGCATTGGCCTGGGCGACTGTGAACTTGTCCTCCTGGTCGGCTGACATGTATACAATTTCATCAGAAACGAAGGGCACTACTTTTATCATCCGCGGTGACAGTTTCTGCAGCGCCGCTATCTGCCGGTTACCGATGGTGGTACCGGCTCTCACCACCGTCTTGCTATTTTCGACCACAGTCTCGCGGACGGTCTTACCCGGCAGCTGCTCATCAGTGTTACTCATCTCGTTGATGACCCTGCGATAGGGTGTTTCAATAAAGCCGTACCGGTTGATGCGGGAATATGTGGCCAGTGAGCCGATGAGGCCGACGTTTGGGCCTTCCGGTGTCTCGATGGGGCAGATTCGTCCGTAATGCGAATAGTGGACATCACGGGCCTCGAAGCCAGCACGCTCGCGAGACAGGCCACCCGGTCCCATGGCGGACAGCCGTCGTTTGTGAGTCAATTCGTCTAGCGGGTTGGTCTGTTGCATGAACTGGGACAATTGCGAGCTGCTGAAGAACTCCCTGATGGCGGCTACCACCGGACGGGTGTTTACCAGGGCACCGGGAACAGCTGCTTCGGTGGGAATAGTGCTCATTCGCTCCTTGGCTACCCGCTCCAGGCGCATCAGGCCGATGCGGAACTGGTTTTGTATCAGTTCGCCAACAGTGCGCGTCCGCCGGTTCCCTAGGTGGTCGATGTCATCACCCCTGTCATCGCCATTGTTGACCATGATGATGTGCCTGATTATCTCGACGATATCTTCTTTGGTCAAAGCCCGCTGAGACTCCGGAATTTCAAGTCCCAGCCGTTTGTTCATCTTGTAGCGCCCAACTATGCCGAGGTCATAGTGCTGGGAATCGAACAGCTGGCCATATAGCAGCTTCCGCGCATTATCTATGTTGGGCGGGTCCCCGGGGCGTAATTTCCGGTAGATATCAATCAGGGCTTCGTTCTCATCCCGAATCCCCGGCTCACGTGACATGGTGTTGCGGACGAACTGGCGGTCCGGGGAATCATCCTCATTGGCAAACATGGTCAGCAGTTCCTCATCATCGCTGTAGCCGATGGCACGCAGTAACGTCGTTACCGGAATCTTCCGTTTGCCGTTTATCTTGGCTGATATTACCCCGGCACTGGTGGTGTCAAACTCAAGCCAGGCTCCACGGTTAGATATTAGCTTGGCGTGGCACAGTGGCAGGCCGCTGGAGGCATCCTCCTCAACCGTAAAGTAGACGCCGGGCGAACGGAGTAACTGGCTGACCACCACCCGTTCTGCACCGCTGGTGATAAAGGTACCCCGGACGGTCATTATCGGGATGTCACCGAGAAAGAGGTCCTGTTCCTTGATTTCTCCCGTCTGCTTGATAAGTAGCCTTGCTTTTACGTAGAGTGGAGCGGAGTACGTCAGGTCCCGCTGAAGGCACTCCTGCTCCGAATGACGGGGTTCTCGAAACTCATAACTGACAAAGGTGAGCTCCAACCGGTTGCCAGTGAAGTCCTTGATGGGTGATATTTCCTCCAGTACCTGTCGCAGTCCCTCCTCCTGAAACCAGCGGAAAGATTCCAGTTGCACCTCTATCAGATTGGGCACTCCAAGTATCTGGGGTAGTTTGGCGTAGGACTTCCGGGCAACAGGATATAGGGTACTCTCAGTATCCACCGACGACATAGGCACGACCTCTCCTCCTGCGTTTGATGCAGGCACAATAATAATAATGGTGCTTTACCGTGGGTACGTCCCAAAGCAAAGAATAGGGTGGGTAGGGGTTAAAATAACAAAGGTAAGAACCTTGTGAGGCATATTAACTCAGTGTAATCTTATCACCCCGCAACCTATTTGTCAAGGCCTGCTATCATAATTTACCACATTTCCCACAGAAAAACCGCTTTACCTGATTATTACAATTATTACACTGACACCCCGGCCAGCCCCTTACCCAGTTCCAGTAGCCTTTCCACACGGGCCATGCTGTCGCTTTCGGCGTATACCCGGAGCACCGGCTCCGTACCGGAGAACCGGATAAGCAGCCATGTTTTGTCAGCCAGAATGAAACGGAAGCCATCGGTGGTGTCTCTCTTCACCACCCTGACACCATCGATAGTCTCCGGAGAGTTCTCTCTCAGGTGATTGAGTATTCTTTCTCGCTCGTTCTCAGAGAAATGGATGTCCGTCCGGTGATAATAGTGTGGGCCGACCTTGCTGTAGAGGTACTGCAGAAGTTGTGCTGGTGTCTTGCCGGTCTTGACCATGAAGTCGACGAAATAGAGGGCGGCGACCATGGAGTCACGTTCCGGTACGTGTCCCTTGAAGCCATAGCCACCGCTTTCCTCACCGCCGATGATAGCAGCTTTGGACACCATTACCGGGGCAACGTACTGGAAGCCTACGGCAGTCTCATATATAGGCACACTATAGATTTCACCAAGGCGGTCGACCATAGTGGTAGAGGTGACTGTCTTCACTATCGGCCCACGTTCCCCACGGACTTCGAGCAGGTAGAGGCAGAGCAGGGCAAATACCTGGAGCTGAGTGAGGAACTCTCCATTTTCATCAATGATGCCGATGCGGTCGGCGTCACCGTCCTGGGCAATGCCGATATCAGCGTGCTGTTCCCTGATGGCTGCCGAGAGCTTGCTCAGGTTAACGGCGATGGGTTCGGGATTTATCCCGGGGAAGGCGGGATTACGCTCATTATTGATTTCCGTCACCTCAATAGTGCCACCACCGAGCAGTGCCTTGAGGTAGCCAGCGCCAACCCCGTACATCGTATCGACAATCACCTTCAGTCTGGCGTGGCGCAACTCGTCCAGGGAGACGAACTTGGCTGCCCGTTCCAGGTAGATGGGGGTCAGGTCAAGGTACTCCATCAGTTTCTTCTCCCGGGCGAGGTCGAGCGGGATTCGGTTCGTCTTACCGGCATTGAAGGCGCGGTCGATGAGTGTCTCCACCGCAGTGATGACCTCGGACGGGGCACTACTGCCGCTGGCTGTCCTGAGCTTCAGACCATTCCACCGGGCTGGATTATGGCTGGCGGTTATGATGATAGCCCCGGCAGTCTCCTTGAAAGTGACACCGTAGCTGATTACGGGTGTTGGTACTGAGTGTGGGGTAAGAAATACCTTGATGCCGTTACCAGCAATGACCTCGGCGGCAGCCGCAGCGAAGTCTTCGGAGGCGAAGCGGTTATCGTAGCCGATAATCAGCCCCCGGCTGTCCAGTCCCTCCTTCTTCAGGTATTCGGCAACTCCCTGCGCACAGAAGCGCACATTATCGAAGGTAAAGTCCTCGGCGATGACTGCGCGCCAGCCGTCGGTACCAAATTTTATCGGATTTGTCCTTTTTTCCACCCTCTTTGGCTCCCTTGTTTCGATTTTAGTTGGTAATAGCCGTTTCCTTCTGGAGGAGGTCACAGAAGTAGAATGAGTCCCTGAGTACCACTTCCCCCGGGACGCAGGCAACCCTCTCTTTGAATATCGGCCCGTCGAGCACGAATGAGTGGAACTCACCGTTTTCTCCGCAGCGGTCAACCCCAGGCGGAAGCTCGGAGAGGAAGCTCTCGTCAATTGTCCTGCCGATAAACCTTTTGTCCAGGACCCTGGAATCGAGGCAGGTTACGATGGCCTCAAAGCCCAGGGTAACAAATAACCGGGCGAGTGTCGCCGTATCTCTCCCCCAGAGGGGAAAGACTGCCTTCATCTCAGCTTGTGCCAGGTTATCCTCACGGTATTTCCGCACATCTTCCAGAAAGATGTCGCCGAAGACCACCGATGAAACACCGTCCTGCCTGAACCTGGTGAGGGTCTTCTCCATCCTTGCTCCGTATTCCTCAGTTGAGCAATCTTTGGGGATATATACAATCTCCAGGGGCAGGCCGAGGCATTCTGCCTGTTCCTCCAGCAGCACCTTGGGGACACCGTGCATGCTGACCCGTTCGTAGTCCTCAGTTATGGTGGTCAGCAGGCTCACTACCTCATAAGTCCGGCCCTGTAGAATCTCGTGGAGAGCCAGGGCACTGTCTTTACCGCCGCTCCAGCAGAAAAGGACCTTTTCCATCTAGGTCTATTATACACCAAATGATTGTATTCTTCCCCTTTGTATAAGGGCTAATTTACATAGTTTTTTGTTTAAAGTGTCCTGTTTTTACTCTCAACGTCCGGTGAGAGTGCAGCACAGACACATGGCAGTGCTATATATTGGGGGGAATCGCCACCCGATGAGAACGTATCAGAATTCAAATACGCCTGGTCCTCGGGTGGGCATGGGCTGAATGGATAATCGCTTCGGCACGGTTTTTCAGGTGGAGCTTGTCCACTTTTCCCTGTAACTCAGCCACTAGTCTGGTAATCATCTGGAGAGACCCGCTTCCCCGGCAGCGGTCCGCCTTATTGCATCTACTACTTCGGTAACGTTAGCTCTCTTCAAGAGATAGCCTTGAGCACCAAACCTGAGGGCTTGAAACAGGTCTTCCTCCCGTGAGAAACAGTGAGAAAAATGCAGGAAAAAGCCTCCCTGAGTGGAGGCTTCTTATCTGTATGCTAGAAAGTTGTTGTCTGGGAGGGGAAACTACTCTTAGCTAATGCTGCGATTTACTTTGTATGTTCACTAATGATGAGTTGAGCTGCCCTTCTCCTTATTGCCGCCATTCTCGTTCAACTCAGCCAGGAAATTAGCAATGTCTTCTCGCCTGAATCTTCTGTCACCACGGCGATTGATACGATAAGCAGTTATTAATCCCTGGTCCGCCCACCGCCGTACTGTATTGCTATGAACGTGGAGAAGGTGCGCTACTTCCGGCACCTTCAGCATCGGTTCTATGCTTTTGTTACTTACCACTTCCTTCCACATCTATCCCTTAATTAGCTTATCTTCATGGTAATTTACATTAATTGACTACACAATCACCCAAACAGGCTATTTTAGTCAGCAAATGGTCATAGGAGGAAAGTACTAAATTGGTAAGAAAAGTTAATTTATGTGTATTGACAAAAGAATGAGATGTGATACATAATAACTCACGCGTGTAATATTCTAATTTTTACATGTAGGTTATGGTGTATATTCTTCGTGTTCTCTGGTAAGTAGGTAGCCCCGTATTTCCAGCATGTCTTCTTATGGCAAATAGAGGGTGGTTATTGCTGTAAAGAAATGACCGGGCCTCTAATCAGAGTCTCGGCTTACAGACGATAAGGTTGAAGTGGTGAGAGTCCTTGTAATTGAGGAGAACCAACAGGTCGTCAGAGATATTTCTTCATCTCTGCAAGTAAGGTACCCGGAGTGTATCATTATCTCGGTTAGTGAGGGGGCGAGGGGAGTGGAGATGGTGGAAACCGATTCTCCTGATTTGGTTATGGTAGATTCCTCCTTACCTGATATCGGTATTCTGGACTTAATCAGCAGGATTCGTGAGTTCTCGGATGTTCTTTTGGTCATCCTCTCTGAAGCAGAGACCGATATGGACAGGGCTAGGGGTCTGGAGGCCGGAGCCGATGAGTATATCACCAAGCCGTTCAGCCCTATCGAGTTGCTGGCCAAGATAAAGGCTTTGTTCCGCCGCGTCCATGGCGATGGCTTTATACCAGAGCACGCCGTGTTCTCAGGTGGAGATATAACCATCAATTTCACCACGCATGAAGTTTTACTTTCCGACAAGCAAGTGAGACTGACCCCCATCGAGTTTCGACTGCTCTCAGAGTTAGCCAGAAACGAGGGCAGAGTGCTTACCCATCGTAACTTGCTCGAGAAGGTCTGGGGCATGGAATATGCCGATGATTGCAGTTTTACTAAGAAGTATGTTTGTCGGCTTCGTAAAAAGCTGTGTGGTGACTCTAATAGTCAACAAATCATCCGTACTGAACGTGGAGTGGGTTATAAGCTTGTAAAGAGTCCTTAATCTTTCTGTCGCGACCAAGCAGACAATCAGAGGCAGGCGTAAGCCTGCCTCTCTGTTTTTTCACCAATTTGGCACCAAATAGCGACCAGAATTGGACCAATTGGGACCTTGCTGGGTATCTTAGGTACCAAAATTTGGACATTGTGGTGCTAGACTTCACCACAGCGCAAATGTCTATCGGAGGTGGCACCATCAAACCGAACCGCATTCTTGTTATTGAAAGTGATGAATCGTTAGCGGCCGCAGAAGCCGCGGCTCTAGAAGAGGCAGGATACTCAGTCGTAAGAGGTTTTAACGCCCTCGATGGGCTGAAGAAGCTCTACGAAACACATCCGGACCTGATTATCGTGGCCAGGGAACTGCCGGTTATTGGTAGAGAAGACCCCTGTCTGCGAATCCGGCAGGCTTCATACATCCCGATTATCGCCCTCGGTAGTGAGGAATACTCGATGGAGACACTCGAAATCGGGGCCGATGCTTATATGGCGCGGCCCCCGAGCCTTGTCGAGCTGGTGGCCAGGGTTAATGCGCTGCTCCGCCGGAAACAGAAGGATATACCCCGGGACGACAATCACGAGCCGGACAATGGCAATCATCTGATTAAGTAAAAGTAAAAAAGATAAAAGGGGGGTGAAAGTAAAAAGCATTCTTATCAGGCGGGCTGAAGTGAAATCAGCCACGGGAGCAAAGTGGCGCCGGGGAAAGACCCGGTGACAAACGGGAAAGACCGATTAAGATAAAACAAATAAAGGAGAAAAACGAAACCATGAAAAAAATAATTGTTTTGGTGATGGCATGCGCACTCTGCCTGGGGCTGGTGGGCGGTGCCTTCGCCTACTTCAGCGACACCGAGACCTCTTACGGCAACACCTTCACCGCGGGGACTCTGGATCTGACAGTAGATGACCAGGACGATCCGAATGTTGTCCACATTACGCTAAGCAACCTTGCTCCCGGCTGGGAGCACACTTATATTTGGGTGCTCAAGAACGTCGGCAGCATTGATGGCGTTGTTACAGCTTGCTTCAGTCTTTCTGGTGCTGGAGAAGCTGAGAACGGCACGAACGAGCCGGAAGGAATTGCGGAGGCCTCCACTTTCACACCTTGCGGTGGCCCGCTTCAAACCGTTGGAATACCAGGGACAGGTGAACTTGGCTACTTAATGAAGGCAGTACCAAGTATGAATGAACTATACCCTTCAGTGGAGAAATCACCAGGTGTCCCCTGCGGAAATTCTTATATGCCGCATGGTGGCGGACTCCATCATCTGTGTGAGATCGGCTGCTTCGAGATCGGGAGAAATACTACGGAATCAACATTGAGTCCGGGAGAGTCCTGCCAATTCAAACTGAGACTTGGATTAGCTGGTAATCTCCAGTCGTGGGATGGTTGTGGCTGGCATGATATCGACGACAACGTCATACAGTCAGACTCTGTAACGTTCGACATCACCTTCAGACTAGAGCAGGTTCATTAATAAATTAACACGCTGAAAACGTAAACAAAAAGTAAAAAGGGGAAAATGGCATGAAGAAAATACTCTTTGCCTTGATGGCATGCCTGCTCTGCCTTGGCCTGGTGGGCGGTGCCTTCGCCTACTTCAGCGACACCGAGACCTCTTACGGCAACACCTTCACCGCCGGAACGCTGGACTTGAAGGTTGATGCTGACCCGACTTCTGGTGGCACAAACTGGGTGGATGACCCCGATGTGCCTACCATAAACGATTTAATTGGCGCTGCAGTGGACAATCTTAAGCCGGGTGATAGCGCGGATGTTTTAATTGGTATCAAGAATGCAGGCACCATCGATGGAATAGCCGGTATTCTTCTCGACGTTTATGACAACGACGACAATGGATTAACAGAGCCAGAGTCAGACGTTGACTCAACCGGTGGCCCTGGCGAAGGTGAGCTGCCTTTCAGCATAAAAGTAGCTATCGACTACAATGGTACTTATCTTAGCGGTTATGAAATAGCCGATGCTGTTTCATTAGCCAGCCTTGATAGCGTTCCCATTGTCCTCGGTGGTCTTGCCGCTGGTACTGAGGCATGCATCAGCCTGCACCTGTGGATACCCACCACGGTCGGCAATGAAATCCAGAGCGATTCCTGCAAAGTGGATGTCGAGTTCAGTCTTGACCAAGTACACTAGAAGCAGCTAGTAAAATTTTGCTCCCGTGGCTGAATTTATTTCTGCTCGCTAAGACAAAAACATAGGGGGCGCCCCCTCACCGGGGCGCTCTCGGGTGATGTGCGCCCGCGGGCGGGTAAGCCGGCGGGGGGCTTGAGATTTTATGTAACGCGGGTCTATACTGTGGCAGACCGGAAAGCTAATAGCGGGGGTTGTAACCTGAAAAAGCTCATCGGATGGCTCGGCTGGGCAATGCTGGGCGCGGTAATGGCAGTGGTGGCCTTCGTAATGGCGGCGGCCCAGTTCGGCTGGGAGTTCGACGCCGTGCTCTCGGGCAGCATGGAGCCGGAGCTGGGGGTGGGGGGGCTTATCGTCATAAGGCCCGTGGATGCACAGGATGTCGTTGTCGGAGACGTCATCTCATTTAAGCTCACCGGCATCGATACGCCCATCTGCCACCGCGTCATCAACCGCCAGGAGACCACCGACGGCCCGCTATTCCAGACCAAGGGAGACGCCAACGAAGACCCGGACACCACCCTGGTAGGTGCGCAGGACGTCAACGGTAAGGCGGTATTCCACCTGCCCTACGTGGGCAACCTGGCCCGCCTCTCGGAATTCGGCAGGACCAGAGTAAATGTGCTTGGTAAAAGCGTCCCCGCGGCCGTGCTGGTCATCACCGCCATGGGGCTGGCATTCATCGGCCTGACACTCAAAGACATGTGGATAGATATATTTTATCCATCAAAAAGATTACGGAAAGAGGCACTAAAACGGCGTAAGGAGAGGCTTCGAAGACAGAAGAAGATGTTTGGCGTCGGTTAGTCCCCCCATCACGGCAGTGATGCGATACATAAAAGGGTACGTGGGCATATAACAACAAAGAAGGTTCCTGAATGCAGGGTGCAAGATTGAAAGCAGTTCTGCTTGGTATGCTGGGGATTCTGCTCGTCAGCATGATGATAGGCGTGGCCTATGCCAGTCCTTGTGGCAGTAAAAATTGTAATGGCCAGCATGACTGTTCACATAATCGCCTGGATTTAGAGCTTATGGACCAGGATGAGGGGTGGGGGGATGGAGTCGTGGCGACCTGGACGGCCACAAATATGGCACCCGGGGATGAATTTGCCTTCGATGGGAGCTTTGTGGGGTTGAAGAGTAATAAAGGCGGTGAGGTAGATATTACCTGTGCTTATGAGGTATTCGAGGAATCTCCTCAGACTGAAGCTGACACCGACCCAGGCACCAATCTGCATCCGGATGAGATGGCGAAGAATATGGTCATTACCCGGTGTATCTACAAAAACAGCACATGGCAGATTGATTGTCTAACCGGCAAATTGACTATCATCTCGCGTAAGGGGAAAGCTCCTGACCTTTGCTGTAGTCATTCATGGCGGATTCGCGATATCGATAGAGATGGCAGGATAACCTTCTACGACCTCAAGCGAGAGCCCCTGAGCAATCTTCCGC
>Ga0315554_1002065_pt1 | contig 11746 bp, 8 predicted proteins | sample SalMarSW160370MG_FD_202114 | JGI IMG/M metagenome (GOLD analysis project Ga0315554, IMG submission 202114) | Salt marsh sediment microbial communities from the Plum Island Ecosystem LTER, Massachusetts, United States - Salt Marsh Sediment SW1603-70 ... | reverse complement strand
CACCTGAAATTTAAAGTCAGCCAGAACAAAATGGTGATCAAAGCCATTGGCTGGAAACTGGGTAATTTTTATGATCTGTTAATCAGCAACCGCCCTCTGGATATGGCTTTTGTAATTGAAGAAAATGAATGGAATGGCAAAATAGATATTCAACTGAACATCAAAGATATTTGCTACTCTGATAGTCTAAAATAATGACTAGAAGGAGATGACCATGTTCTGTAGTAAAATCGCTGGAATTGGTAAACATGTGCCGGAAAATGTAGTAACTAATTTTGATCTGGAAAAGATGATGGATACCAGCAATGAATGGATTCTCGAGCGAACCGGAATCCAGGAACGCCGATTTGTTACTCAACCCTGCGGCGCTGCCGAACTGGCACTTCCGGCCTGTTTGGAGGCTATCAGCAATGCCGGAATTAGTAAAAATGATATTGATTACATTATTGTAGCCACTACAACTCCCGAACATCTCTTTCCTGGAACAAGCAGTTTTTTACATGCACTACTGGAAATACCCAACATCCCGATTCTCGATATCCGGGTTCAATGTTCAGGATTCATTTACGGTCTATCTATTGCCGATTCGTACATTAAGAGCGGACAATACCAAAATATCCTGCTCGTTGGAGTAGAAGTACAATCGGTCGGATTAAATCTAACCACAGCGGGGCGTGACTTAGCCGTGCTTTTTGGTGACGGCGCCGGTGCGGCTGTCATCTCTCGCGCTACTGATGAAAGCAAAATTCTATCAATTCATTTATCGGGTGACGGTCGTTTTGCTAAAGAATTATGGATGGATGCACCGGTCGGTTATGAAATGCCTCGTATATCCAAAGAGATGCTCGAACAGGGGCGTCATTTTCCTCGGATGAATGGTCGCCAGGTTTTCAAACACGCCATCATCAAGTTTCCCGAAATCGTCATTACCGCCTTAACGGCTAATAACTGGTCAAGAGAAGACGTAGACCTTGTCGTGCCCCATCAGGCAAACCTACGCATCACCGAAGCAATCACCAAGAGATTGGAATTACCACCCGAAAAAGTGTACAGCAACATCCATAAATACGGCAATACAACCGCCGCATCCATTCCCCTCGCCCTGGCAGATGCCTGTGAAGAGAAAAAATTGAAAAAAGGTTCCAAAGTAGTTCTGGCCGCCTTTGGTTCGGGATTTACCTGGGCAGCAGCAGCACTAATCTGGTAAAATAAGGAGATACTCCGATTGGCAAAGCCTGGTTTCCTGACGACCAAACACTCTGAACAGCAGAATACGCGGTTATCCCGGAAAAGAAAACGGGCTTGGTCCATCTTCTGGGGTTGTATCATTGTCATCCTAACCGCGCTCCTTTTCCCTAAAAATCGTTACAGCGAATATACTTACAAAATCAATGATATTACCCGAGAAGATATCATTGCTCCATTCGATTTTCCTATTCTGAAATCCGAAACCGAGCTGACTAAAGACCGAGATGAAGCTCTTAAAAAAGTCCCTTATGTCTTTCATCAAAATAACGAAATCCAGAATAATGAATTAGCCAATCTTGAGGCTTTTTTCAGTGAAATTAACAAAGTCCGCACTGCCCGGAAAAAATATCAAGACTCAGCCCGTCTCCTTGATCGCTACCGTTACTCAAAACGCTACGAAGAAGTTCTGGCAATGAACCAGACAGATTCGATTTCCTATGTCAACCAAATCAAAGAGCTTCAGAATAAATTTATCTTCGACAAGAATTCGATTGTCTATGAGGAGCTGATTTTAAATCCCTCAGATCAAAGAGACAAAATTCTAAATTCAAACAGTTTTTATGCCTCACTTAATCAAATTCTAAGCGATCTCTACGCCAATCAGATTCTAGACATCTCGAAAAGCAATATTATTAGTGAACGGATTGCTATTCAAAGAGGTAACGAGGAGATTCTGGAAGATTTAAATCAACTCCTAACATTGGAGGAAGCCTGGACCAGAGCCAAACTGAACCTTCAGGCAAAATTCCCAGAGCAGGATTCCAAAATCATCAATATTGGTTATGAAATCATCGTCCACTTCCTGAAACCAAACCTGATTTATCAAAAAGAAATCACCGAATCCCGCCAGCAGGAGGCAATCAATAAGGTACCAATTAGCAAAGGGATGATTCTGGAAAATGAAAAGATTGTTGATGCCAACACCAAAATTACGCCGGAAATCTATCGCAAATTGGAATCACTAACTAAAGAACGGGCGCGTCGTGCCAATATTCACGGCGGCGTATTAAGGAATCTCCCAATAATCGGTGATCTGGTAATCTTCGTCGGACAGATTTTAATCGTGGCGATTATCCTTGCTTTTTTTACCATCTTTATGTTTGCATACAAACGGGATCTGCTGTCAGAACCCAAGACGATAATCCTGTTTGGCATCATTTTGATCGTCCAATCCCTACTGACGATGGTTTTTGTCCAGAAACTCCATATTTCGGAATTTTCAATACCGCTTACTATTGCTGCAATGACCCTGACGATTCTTTTTGATAGCAAGATCGCCTTCGTTGGATCAGTTACCATTACAATCCTGATTGGCGCTCAGCTGCGCGGCAGTGTTGATTTTATCGTAACGTCCCTATTCGTTAATTCATTTGCTATCTATGCCGTGCGCAACCTGCGTAAACGCAGTCAAGTATTCGAAGCCATCGTTTACATTATCCTGGGTTATACGATCAGCATCGGCGTAACCGAATTATTAAAATACTCCTCCCCACCAGAAGTCTTAAACACCCTGATGTACGCTGGCATTAACGGGATTGTATCGCCTTTTCTGACCTATGGCATGATTGGCCTTTTAGAAGTAATCTTCGGGATTACTACCGATCTGACTCTACTGGAACTGGCCGATTTCAATCATCCCCTCTTAAAAATGCTTTCCAAGGAAGCTACCGGATCCTTCACCCATAGTATAACGGTCGGGAACCTGGCGGAAGCGGCTGCGGATGCTGTCGGAGCTAATGCGCTCCTGGCGCGCATCGGGGCCTATTACCATGATATTGGCAAGATGACCAAAGCTGAATACTTTATCGAAAATCAGACACGTGATTTAAATCGCCATGACAATCTGGCTCCCAACTTGAGTGCTTTAATCATCATCAACCATATCAAAGAGGGACTACGTCTGGCTAAAGAATATAAACTGCCCCAAATTGTCACGGATTTTATTCCTACTCATCATGGCACAACCCGGGTGGAATACTTTTACAATAAGGCTAAAGAACTTAGTGACGGCGATACAGTTGTTAACGAGTCAGACTTCCGTTACCCTGGCCCAAAACCCCGTACCAAAGAGGCTGGTATCGTAATGATCTGTGAATCCATCGAAGCCGCCGCGCGCAGTCTGGAAAAACCGATTATCAGCAATATCGAAAAAATCATAGACTCGGTTATAGATAAACGTCTAAAGGAGGGTCAGCTGGACGAATGCCCCTTAACCTTAGCCGATTTAAACAAAATCAAAGGCGATATCAAGACCAATACAGGTATTATGCCGATTTTAAAAGGCATCTACCATCTGCGGGTCGAATATCCTGGCCAGGAGAAAGACCTGGCCCCCAAATCAGCTAAAAAGAAACGCGGTTAATCTCCCGCCAGCCAGCCGTGTTAACCATTACCAACAGCTATCCGGGTTTTCAGCTCATAAAGCCGGCATGTGAAAAAATTTTTAAAACTGTAGCTGATGGTGAAGCAGCTGTCATTAATCAGGTGAGTGTGATCGTAACCAACGATATCGTACTCAACCGCCTGAAAAGACAATTTTTTCAAGAAGATGTTTTAACCGATACTATTAGTTTTCAGTATCACGAACCCGGCTCACCCATTGACGGTGAAGTATATCTTAGTATAGACCGCATCAAGGAAAATGCCCAAAAATACAATAATAATTTCAAAGATGAATTAGTCCTTGTGCTGATCCATAGCTTTCTCCATTTAATCGGATACGATGACCAAACGCCAACTGAAAAGAAAACTATGAATCGCATCCAGCAATCTTATCAAAAAAAGATTTCTATCAAGAACCTGTTCAAAATCACTCAAACTCGTTGATCTATGTCCCAATATTCAGAAATATATCAAGAATTCGCCCGTCTTCTCGAAATCGTAAAAATCCTGCGCGGGCCGAAGGGATGTGAATGGGACCGAGCCCAAACCTCAAATTCTTTGTCACCCTATTTTCTGGAAGAAGCCCATGAGGCTCTCGAAGCCATTCAGGAGGGTGACAGTCAGAAATTAAAAGCCGAGCTGGGTGATTTATTACTCCACATCGTTTTTCAGGCTCAAATTGCCGAAGAACAAGGTCAATTCAATCTATTGGAATCCATTAGAAATATCAATACCAAACTTATCCGCCGTCATCCGCATGTCTTCGGCGATGTCAAAGTCGCCAATGTGCGCGAAATTAAACAGAACTGGGAAGAGATTAAGCTGCAGGAGGGCCGGAAATCCTTAATGGACGGATTGCCCAAAACTTTGCCGGCACTCTTGCTGGCGCGTCGGATTCAGGAGCGCGCAGCTCAGGTTGGTTTCGACTGGGAAAACGTCGAACCGGTATGGCAAAAAATCGAGGAAGAACTGAAGGAACTGAAAGAAGCTCTCCAGAATCACAAATCCAAAGAGGTTACCCTCGAATTTGGCGATCTCCTGTTCTCCCTGGTTAATCTTTCCCGATTCATCAACATCAATCCTGAAGAAGCCCTCTATTCCTCATCAAAAAAATTCATCAAACGATTCAAATTTATTGAAAAAGAACTTGCCGCCCGCAACCGATCGCTGAGAGAGACCACTCTAAATGAAATGGATGAAATCTGGAACCAAATCCGCGCCAAGGATAATCAATCTGACGAAAAAGAATAAATCACTTCTTCTCTAATCACATTTTCGATTCAATTTTAAAAAGAGACCATAAAAATACTTGACCCTCAGAGTTAGAGAGACTATATTGATGATGTGAGTCTTTGAAATTATCCTGCAATGGTGTGATCGTATTTTTTAGAACCAACACCTAAAAATAGGGAGCCGATCTTCGAGCGTGGAAAGCATGCCCCTTCGTCGGGGAAACTTGAGCCGTCCGAGAGGTACCCACCGTGATTATCACGGTTCTAAAACAACCTCCAGCCATTGCAGGATTTTATATTTTAGCGGATTAGCTGCTGACAATCTCGATATTGTGAACTGCTTTTAGAGTTTGAGATAATTCTGCGAATTTTACAGCTACAATCTTGAATTCAATTTGAACTAATCCCCCCTGGTATATCGGCTGAACCGCAAGACGGTACTTCCGCAGTATTCGCATGACTTCCGAATATTTCTTCTGATCCAGTCGAATTTTTACCAATAGCATATTTTCGACTGACTCCCTTCCAGCCAGAGTCAAAACTTCAGCAGTAACTCCACCGTAGGCACGTATCAAACCGCCAATACCCAGCTTAATCCCCCCAAAATAACGAATGACAACGCAGAGAGCGTTCACCAATTGACGACCTTCAAGGGCAGTCAAAATCGGCGATCCGGCAGATCCTGCCGGCTCACCACCATCATTGCTGTAGCCCCGGGCTTCTCCCTGTTCAATTAATCGAAAGGCCCAGCAGATATGAGTCGCTTTGTGATGTTCTCGCTTAATGTCCTGGATTATCGTCTGGACCGATTCCCGGCTTTCTACCGGAAACACCCGCGCAATAAATTTTGAATTTTTTATTTTCTGAGTAGCCTCGCCGTACCGTGCAATCTGATAATTCACGAATAAATCTACTTATTAGTTAAGAATTGTAATCTTGCGGTTCATGATCTTCCCATCAATAATCAGCTGGAGAATATAGACTCCCGAACTAACATTTCTCGATTTGAATTCACCAGCTGGAAGGGTAAGAGAATTGACACCGGGAGAAAAATCAACTGGATTCGGAAATTTGGTAAAAATTTTCTGACCTCGCAGATTGTAAAGATTTACAGAAATCTTTTTAATAAAATCAGGAATCTGAAAGACAACGGTCAACGGTTCCTGTGATTTAAAAGAAAAAGGATTCGCATAAATGAATAAAATCTGTGTCGAGATATCATAGATATTCTCAATAACTTCAAGATTCAAATCAGCAGCTACTGCCAAATCCCGGTTACTGTTGGTAAGAACAATCAGCAGCTGATCATCAGGATTAGTCTCGCCGATAAAAATGTCCGTTTCCTTACTAAATTGAAAATGCAAGTCGCTTAGTAGCGGTTTATCAAGCAGATAACTTTTTACCAACTGGTTGTTATCCTCCGAGGTGATCTCAAGATTCACATAGTGCCGCCCGGTGAAAGAGATCAAGAAAGGTTTGGCAGCGAATGGATTTACTGCCGATTGAAATTGTAATGAGTTTTCCAAAACACCCTGGCAGTTATCAGAAAAATCCAGCTCCGGGAAATCGGGTCCGTCGGGAAATGGCGAATAATCGGGATCGTAGCGGCTGCCGGTATAGTAACAGACTCTGATAAAATCGTTATAAAAAGCAGTCAGATCACCGCCGTGCTCCTTAATAACTGCGGTCAGCGATTGGAGCGCATAATTGGTCTTGATTTTCTCCCAGATCTGCCTTACCAGAGTCTCTTCGCCTAAAGTCTTCGTCAGGAAATAAAGAAATGGACCTAGAGAATAGGAATAATATTCACTCCACAGGGATCTAGTTGGATAGTAAAAAAAATCATTCAAATATTGGACGTAATCATTTGTTTGCGGATAAGCCCGTTCTTCGAACCAGGTGGATGACCATTCCAAGAAATATTCGTCACCCTGACCGCTTCCTGATAATCCATTCGAATGCCACCAGTTGTATCCCAATTGAACCACATGGAAAAATTCATGAGCAACGGTAACCCGTAAACCGTCTAAACCTTTAGTAACATATCCCGATTCGCTATAATTATTATCAATTACGGTATAAGCAGTATAATCTTCAGGTCTTGCAGTTGTCGTAACCTTATCTTCCGGCCAAGTGTAAGCATAAGTACTTCCTCCCCAATTTATAATATAAATATCCGTTTGGGGATCGTTCACGTCATCTACCGGTGGCGGGTCGAAACCAAGTGTATCCATCAATATCCGATAGGAATATTCAGCTGCCTCGGCTGCCTCCCAGACATAGTCCGGCACACTGGGAACATGGGTACTGGTTGGGTTAACCGCACTATCTCCTTCCACCGTATAGTGGATTTTAAAATGACTAGCGCTACTGATATAACTCGCGGGTAAGACAGGTCTTTGAAGAACCGCCTGTCCCAGGATTTTCTGGCGATTCTTCGGGTGAACCATAAACGACTTGATTGCTCTGGTTTTATTGTCGGTAAAAAATGCAGAGCGTTGCTGGTTTTCAGGAAGTTGCTGAAGGTAATGCTTGACCGCGGTAAACGAGTCCATTCCCGCAGCTGAGGATCCTATAAATATTATGAAGATTAACAGAATAATTTGCATATTTTATTTTCGGCGAAACAAAATTGTCAAAGGTACCCCGTTAAATCCGAATTGTTGCCTGAGCCGGTTTTCCAGGAATCGGCGGTATTCTTCCTTGATGCCGCGGGGATCATTAGTGAAAAACACAAAAACAGGCGGCGCTTTTTTTACCTGGGTGACATATTTGATCTGGATAAATTTACCCTTAACCGATGGCGGTGGTGTCTGATCAATTACTTTTTGAAAAAATGTATTGAGTTCACCCGTCGAGATTCGCTTCTGGTTCGACTGATACACCTCATTGGCTTGTTCCAAAACCTGACCGATCCGCTGCTTGGTCAAAGCAGAAATGAAAATTATCGGGTAGTAAATTAATTCCGGGAAACGATAAATAATCTCTTCACGATATTTTTTCATGGTATTGGTTTCTTTCGATACCAGATCCCATTTATTGACAGCAACAACCAGCCCCTTTTTATGATCAATAATTAGCCGTGCAATCGCAATATCCTGACGGTTAAATCCCTTCTCTGCATCAATAACCAAAATAGCTACATTGCAGCGTACAATTGCCTGTTCCGCCCGCAAGGTGCTAAAAAATTCAATCCGATTATCAATATTGCGCTTTTTTCGCAGCCCGGCGGTATCAATCAGGATCACTGCCTGCCCATGATATTTGATTTCCGTATCAATGGAATCGCGGGTAGTTCCGGGAATATCGGTCACTATTAATTTATCCTGACCCAAAATGGCATTTACCAGTGAGGATTTACCGGAGTTGGGAACACCCACAATTGCCAGACGCAAGTGTTCCGTCTGGTCTTTTTCTGCCGGAGCCTCTTTCGGCAACTTCGCTAAAATCAGATCCAGCAGGTCACCTATCCTTCTACCATTCAATGCCGATATCGGAATCGGCTCACCAAAGCCAAGTCGAAAAAACTCATAACAACTTTGATCGCGAATCTGATTATCACATTTATTGGCAATTAATAACACCGGTTTCTGCGAAATTCTCAAAGACTTGGCAATGTCCAGGTCCCACGGTGTAATTTGATCAACCACATCTACAAGGAACAAAATCAGATCAGCTTCCTCTATAGCTATCTTGATCTGAGATCGAATCGCATTCTCGATTATATCCTGGCTCTCTGGAATAAAGCCACCAGTATCAATTAGCATAAATTGCCGACCCGACCAGCTCACCTGTTCATATATCCGGTCGCGGGTAATACCAGCCTGATGATGAACAATCGCTTTACGTTTCTGAGCAATACGATTGAAAAGGGTAGACTTGCCGACATTCGGTCGGCCAACAATAGTGACAGTTGGTTCCCGCTCAGCCATTCTTTAAAATCTCGACAAAACTATCATTCCCGACAGAAACAGCCCGCAGAAGCGCATTCTGAATATCATCCGGAGTCAGATCATCCAGCAAAATACCATCTTCATTGACGCAGCGCGGTGGCAATAAAACCTGATCATAATGTTTTGATCTGGGAAATTGCTCGATAATATCGCCACCTGTAAGTAAACCGGCTACAGTTACCGTATCACCATAGAAATTATTGATAATTGGACAGATTTCGACCGTCAAATTATCAATTGAATTTAACACCGGTAAAAGATGACGCTCCAGAATCGGTGCCGCCAATTCGCCGGTTATTACTAGAATTCTCCGGGATTCATTTACAGCCTTGGGCAAAAATGGAACCTGCTTTTTAAAATTATCCAGAAATTGACGGGTTAGCCCTACTCCATTTTCTATCTGATTATACATCCCGTATTGTTTTGGTGAGGGCAGCGGCTTATTAGCCAAAAGGAAAAATTCATCCGCCAGATAAACGAAGGGATCACCTTCAGAATTCCGATAACGCCTGTTCCAGCTTTTTAGTTGGTGAACCAAATTTTTCGCCTGCTCGGCAGTTACCGGCTGTAATTGAGTCAGTCCGGTTCGATGTTTAGTCAATCCGACCGGAACAATGGCGAGAGTTTTCACATTTTTAAACTGATAGAGATCGTCAATTGTTTGGCTCAATATTGATCCGTCATTATACCCTGGTATTAAAACTACCTGAGTGTGGAGCTCGATGCGATTCCGACTCAGAAACGACAATTTTTCCAGCAAATGATCATCTTTTTTAAAACGGAAAATTTGCTGCCGAACTGCTGAGTCGGTGGCATGCACGGAAATATACAGCGGAGAAAGGCGCAGTTTAACAATCCGTTTCAGCTCCACATCAGAGAGGTCGGTCAAAGTAATATAGTTCCCGTGGAGAAAAGAGTAACGATAATCTTCATCACAGAAATAAATGGTTTTGCGCATCCTGGGAGGATTTTGCTTGATAAAACAAAAAATGCAATCATTGGAGCAGGCCTTTGGTCTCATAGATGCGAGTTCTATTCCAAGATCTTCATCATAATCTTTTTGAATCTTAACCGTAGATTTTACTCCATCCCTGAGATAGTCAAGCGAAATTACTTCCCCTGTCTGATAGAAGTGATAATCCAAAAGATCTCGAACATCAGACTTATTGATCGAAAGTAGCATATCGCCAGCGCGGATTCCAACACTTGCGGCTTTACTGCCGGGTTCTGTATTGACTATTTTAATCATAAATTAATTTTTAGGATAATTTATTGAAAAATAATAAAGGCATTAAAAACATCTACTGAGCGGGTGAGGGGAATCGAACCCCCGTGTCCAGCTTGGGAAGCTGGTGTTCTGCCATTGAACTACACCCGCTTTTCAAATAACAGGAAATAATTTAATAGTATCAGACTAGATTCAAAATTAATTTCAGGATGAAAACGACCTTTCCGAGCAGCTCTTAAAGTAAAGTTTTGAGTAAAATTTGTAATCTCTTAATAAATTGAAAAGTTACCAGTTATTGGGCAATTTCTCGTCGGTAAATACAAAATCTTGTATTTTGTCTTGACATAATTCCAGGCATTTTCTATATTCAATCTGGATTTTAAAAAGCTGTAGGTAGTGAAAAGTTTGGTGTAATTGTTTTAATTAGGAGATTTCCAAGTGCCTGAGCCAATTGTCTTCGATTTTGAACTACCTGGGAAGGAAGTTAAAGAGGAAATATCTCAGCCGAAAGTACGCATTGCGCCCCTAAAAAATGTGAGTACGGGCGATCCGGTTTTTTCCGATAATGCGCTTGAAGTGCTCAAACGTCGCTATCTCCTCCGGGATAAAAACGGTAATGTAATTGAAACACCCGATGAACTTTTGCACCGGATTGCTAACGCCATTGCCGAAGCCGACAGCAATTACACCAGCCAGACAAATGTCCAGAAGACCGCAGAAAAATTATACAATTTAATGCGCAATAAGGATTTTTTACCTAACTCACCAACCGTTATGAATGCCGGTCGGGAATTAGGGCAGCTATCCGCCTGTTTTGTTCTTCCGATAGACGATTCGATGGAGTCCATCTTCCAGACTCTGAAAGATACTGCTCTGATTCATAAAAGTGGTGGTGGTACCGGCTTCTCCTTCAGTCGGATTCGCCCCAAAAAGAGTATCGTTAAAAGTACGAGTGGAGTAGCCAGCGGACCGGTTTCTTTCATGCGAGTATTCAATGCCGCTACCGAAGCTGTCAAGCAAGGTGGTACCCGACGCGGCGCTAATATGGGTATCTTGCGGGTCGATCATCCTGATATTTTGGAATTTATCGAATGCAAAAAGAACAATAAAGACCTGACCAATTTCAATATTTCCGTCGCCGTTACCGACGACTTTATGGAAAAAGTCCGGAAACGAGAACAGTATGAATTAATCAACCCGGTAGACCACTCGGTAAGTGGCACACTTAACGCTGCCGATGTTTTCAAATTAATTGCCCGAAATGCCTGGGCAAACGGTGATCCGGGAATCGTTTTCATTGATAAGATTAACAAATCTAATCCCCTGCCAAAGTTAGGAGAAATCGAAGCTACTAATCCCTGCGGTGAACAACCACTCCAGCCCAACGAAGCCTGTAATCTGGGCTCGATAAATCTGGCGAATTTCGTTACCGATGGAAAATTTGATTACGAACGGTTAGATACCGTGGTCAACGATTCGATCCACTTTTTAGATAACGTTATTGATGTCAATAAATTTCCGCTGAAAAAGATCGAGACGATGGTCAAGAAAACCCGCAAGATTGGACTCGGAGTAATGGGATTTGCTGATGTGCTGTTTAAAATGCAAATTCCCTACAATTCGGATGAAGCCTTACAACTAGCTGATAAAATCATGAGTTTCGTCTATAAATCAGCCCGTGAAGCCAGTATTAAATTAGGTTC
>Ga0315554_1002063_pt1 | contig 11752 bp, 7 predicted proteins | sample SalMarSW160370MG_FD_202114 | JGI IMG/M metagenome (GOLD analysis project Ga0315554, IMG submission 202114) | Salt marsh sediment microbial communities from the Plum Island Ecosystem LTER, Massachusetts, United States - Salt Marsh Sediment SW1603-70 ... | reverse complement strand
ATTTGTCAATAGGAAAAATTTCTAATGACCGCCATTAGAAAAAACATTAGATAACTTATTTGAATAGAATAAGTTAGACTCGCTAAAGTCTTTAAGGTTTACTGTAATTAAAACATATAGTTTTTGACATTTGAATTTGGAGATGATGGAGCAAGAGGCAGTACATTAAAGGATGTAGCAATTGTGAATGACAGCAATATTTGGGCGGTAGGAGAAATTTATTTGAATGATTCTACGGGGCAACCGGACCCAACACGTTACAATCTTATAGTTTGGGATGGGGTTAAATGGGAAATAAAAAGAGTTCCATATTATTATCAGGGAGAACCATTTTATAATCCAATACAGTCAGTTTTTTCTTTTAGTTCAAATGATATTTGGTTTTGCGGAAATGGTGTAATTAATTGGGATGGTAAAAAGTATACTCCAGTCCCCATTCCTTCAAACATTTTGGGGTCATATCAAATGAATAAGATTTGGGGAAGAAACAGCAATAATTTTTATATTATAGAGAATGGGGGTAATATTGCTAATTACCAAAACAACAATTGGAGTATAATAATAAGTAGTACAACAACGGATTTACTTGATATATGGGGAAATTCTGATGGAAGCACTATCTGGGCATGCGGTTATGATATGGATTATTCACAAAGCTGCATACTTAAATTTGATGGCAGCGATTGGCAGACTATTTGGTCGACTCATGCTGTATCAACCCCGCCTTACGATTACCTGGTTTCAACTATATGGGCAGGAGATACTTATTTATATGTAGGTGCCGGAGACGGCATTTACCGTACACCATTAAAAGGAAATGATTCAACCCAAAAAGTACTTTCACTGCAGTTGGATCCACACAGAATTAGAGGCAGTGCTGAGAACAACATGGCAGTAGCATGTGATGATGGATCTATATGGCATTATAACGGAGCTACGTGGTTTCAAGAGACACCAACTGTACTATTTAGACCACTTTATTCAATAGCAGTATCAGAAAATACAATTATAGGGGTCGGTTTCGATGCTACAAAAACAAATATAAAGGGAATAATCTTAATGGGGAGAAGAAACTAAAATCAATTCTAATTATTAAAAGGAAAAGAATTAGAGAAAATTATTTTACATTATAATAAAATAAAGTAGAAATAGTACGGAATAGTCTATAGATGAAGATCGATGGAAAATGGTAAATGTTAAAGGGAAAATGTAATTAAAAGGTTAAGTCTATAATTTATTTTTATGAAATAAAAATCAAATAAAAGCACGCCTCATTCTATAATTAACATTCTATCCTTTCAATTTTTCATTTAGTTTTTCCTTCAAGATATATTAAATTTGCATGTTGAATTATTTTTGAAAGGTATTATGAAGATCTACACAAAAAAAGAATTGAACGAATACCAGCAGTCATTGACTTATGATGATATAAGTTTAATTCCTACAGAAGTATCAGAAGTTCGTTCACGTACAGAAGCAAAAACCGCTTGTAAATTTTTAGGTCTGGATTTATCACTCCCGGTGGTTTCGAGTCCCATGGAAACAGTAACAGGTTTAACTATGGCAAAAGAATTAACCAGGTTAGGCTGTCTTGGAATACTTAACCGGTTCGATTCATCAATGAAAGAAATTGCAGCGGATGAAAAGAACGGGAATGATATAAAGGCTATTTCAATAGCTTTAAATACAGAATTATATGAAATAGAAAAGCTTGCCGAAAGAAAATATATTATATGTATTGATACTGCAAATGCAAATAACAGGCAGGTATTAAATAAAGCTGAAGAAATAAAGAAAAAATTTAACTGCAAAGTAATTGTAGGAAACGTTGCTCATGGAGGAAGCTTAAAGCAGCTTGAAGACAGCGGTGCCGATGCTGTTAGAGTTGGAATTGGCGGAGGAAGTGTTTGTACAACTTCTATTCAAACAGGTATTGGAATCGGGCAGGTTTCATCATTATTAAATTTATATTATTCCAAAGAAAAAGATAAACTGCAGATTAAAATAATTGCAGATGGGGGGATAAAAAGTTCAGGTGACGTTGCCAAAGCTATTGCATTAGGTGCAGATGCCGTGATGCTTGGAAGAATGCTTGCCGGTACTAAAGAGACTCCGGGAGAAGTTATTAAATATAACGGCCAGCTCTGGAAAAAATATAGAGGCTCCGCATCTTTTGGTGTAAAAATGAGGAATGAATTTATCGAAGGTGAAGAAACTATGGTTGGCTTTAAGGGTGTTGTTAAAAATGTAATAGACAGCATTTCAGATGGATTAAGAAGCTCAATGAGCTATATGAATTGCTTTACACTTGAAGATTTGAAAAAAACTGACACTTTTGCAGTATTAAGCAATAGTTCATACCTTGAACGGCTCCCGAGGATGTGAGTAAACCTTCGAAGTTAATGTATGTCTCTCATATAGTAAACTTCGAAGGTTCTAAGCGTTAATCTTCAATGATTCTTTATAAAAATAGATCCTCAAATAGACTTTTAAGAAATTCGAAATTCTGATATCCATTGCTAATAAAATTTCGAATATCGAACAATAGAATAATGAATTTCGAATTTTAATATGGGCTAAACTACAATAAAATTACCCTAACCTTCGAGGTTTTCACTCCTTTTACACTATGCTAACCTCGAAGGTTGTCTATGCTTTGATACAGCAGATATAGAATTTAATCTTTTTTTGTTATCTTCTCATCAATAAAATTATGAGGAGAATTATGCAAGAACAATTAAATAACATAGGTGTCCTTGAAAGACCAATAGAAGAGAAATTCGATGATCATCTTGGTTTACAGGATATAGATTACATCGAATTTTATGTTGGCAATGCAAAACAAGCAGCATATTATTATCAAAATGTTTTTGGTTTCCAGCTATCCGGTTACTGCGGTTTGGAAACAGGGGTAAGGGACAAAGTTTCGTATTATTTAGAACAGGGGAATATAAGATTTATTTTAACCTCGGCTTTAAATAGTTCATCACCTATTGCTAAACATGTTGCAAAACATGGTGATGGTGTAAAAGACCTGGCTATGCTTGTTGAAGATGTTGATAGAACTTATTCAGAGACTGTTAAAAGAGGCGCGAAGGGTCTGGAAAAGCCTCATGATATAAAAGATGAAAACGGAATAATTAGAAAAGCTGCAATAGCTGCCTACGGGAAAACTGTACACACTTTTATTAATAGAAGTAGTTATAATGGCTTATTCATGCCGGGGTTTGAATTAAAAGAATCTACAATTGGAGATTCTACTCCGGTAGGTATCCAATTTGTCGATCATGTTGTAGGGAATGTTGAGCTCGGGAAGATGAACGAATGGGTTGCATTTTACAGGGATATTTTAGGCTTTACACAATATATCAGCTTTGATGATAAAGATATTTCAACTGAATATTCTGCTTTGATGTCCAAAGTTATGGCAGGCGGAAGGGGAATGATTAAATTCCCGATCAATGAACCCGCTGACGGGAAGAAAAAATCGCAAATAGATGAATATCTTGATTTTTATGAAGGCCCCGGTGTTCAGCATATTGCGTTGTTAACAGGTGATATTATTGATACGGTAATTAAGCTGAAAGAACGTGGACTTGAATTTTTATCTTCTCCCACTGCTTATTATGAACAGCTTGAAAACAGGGTGGGAAAGATAGATGAACCAATTAATAAGCTAGCCGAACTGGGGATTCTTGTTGATAGAGATGACGAAGGTTACTTGCTTCAAATTTTTACTAAACCGGTTGTGGATCGTCCGACTTTATTCTATGAAATCATCCAGAGAAAAGGTGCAAGAGGATTTGGGAAAGGAAATTTTAAAGCTCTGTTTGAAGCAATTGAAAGGGAACAGGAATTGAGAGGGAATTTGTAAGCGCAAGGGAAAACCTTCAAGGTTAAAATTTTGTTGATGCAATGCTAACCTTGAAGGTCCTATACAAGTTTAACCTTAAATATTAAATAATTATTGTATTATTTTTAAAGTCTAAAATCCATCGATAAATAAAGTTAAATATTTATTTCCCTTTATTAATTGATGCGAGTTTTAGATTAACTTATTACCTTGTTATTATTTATACTTAGTAATATATTTTCAAAATTTATAAAGAGAATTTATGATAAAGATACCAGGAGTTATTTTTGTTTGTTTGCTAGCCTTAAGCTGTTCAGGTCAAAAGGAAGTAGTAAAAAAAGATCAAACAAAAAAAATAATCTCAACCAAAACCGATTCGGAATTTAAGGACGAAGCATTAGAGCATTTTATAAACGGCTCAACTGCAGAAGCAAAGGGTGATTATGCAACTGCAATCCTGGAATTTCAAGATGCTATCAGGCTTGATAAAAGCTCAGGTATATACTATGCATTGGCAAAAAATTATTTTTATTTGAACAAGCTCTCTCTTGCCTTGGAAAATGCCCGTAAAGCTGTTGCGCTTGATTCTACTCAGGATGATTATTATGTTCTATTATCTGATATATATGCCTCGGGAAATCAAACAGATTCTGCCGAAGTTGTCTTAAATAAAATAATCAGCATCGATTCAACTAACATTAATGCATATTATAAACTTGCGCGTTTATACGAACCTTCCAAACCGATGAAAGCGGTCGAAATATATAATAAGCTAACATCACTAATAGGTCCTGATTGGAATGTTTTAATACATGTTGCTGATCTTGAAGAAAAGCTGGGTAATATTGATAAAGCTGAAAATTCTTTGGAAGAATTAATGAAGCTTGATCCAGGCAATTCCACTCTTCAAAAAATGGCTGTAGAATTTTATATCAGAAATAAAAAATTTGATAAAGCGTTGGAACTGGTAAATGATATTATAGAATTGACACCGGATGATTTAGAAGCTCGTGAAAAGAAAGCACAAATTTATATTGCCAAAGGAGATTGGGAAGGAGCCTCTAAAGAATATTCTTATATACTAGACCAGCCTGATGTTCCTTTCGATGTTAAAATCCGGATTGGTGCAGTATATTTTAACCAGTCTTTAAAGGACAGCACATTGCTTCCCACAACTAAAAAACTATTTAAGACAATCGATAAGGATACTACCGATTGGCAGGTAAAAATGTATTTGGGCGCTATAGCTATTAATGAGAAGCAAGATTCTGTTGCAATTGAAGATTTTAAGCAGGTAACGGAACTGGCAAAGTGGAATGTTGACGGGTGGATAAGGCTTGGCGGTTTATATTATGATAATAAAAAATATGATGAAGCGGCTAAAATAATGAAAGAAGCTATAATCTCTTTCCCTGAAGATTTTACAGTAAATTTAATTTTAGGCCTTTCATTATCACAGGAAAATAAAAATGCTGAAGCAAAACAGTATTTAATGAAAGCGGTTGATTTAAATTCTTCCGATATCAATGCGCTTTCAGCATATGCCTTTACGCTGAACCAGTTGAAGGATTATAGTGAAGCAGTTAAATATTTAAATAAAGCTTTAGCAATTAAACCGGATGATGTAAACCTGCTTGGAACTCTGGGACTTATATATGATAATGAAGGTCAACATGTCCTATCCGACAGCATTTATGAATCTGCTTTAAAAATTGATTCAACCAATGCTTTAATTAATAACAATTTCGCTTATGCTCTTTCCGAAAGAGGAATACAATTAGACAGAGCATTAAAAATGGTTGATATAGCTTTGGTTGCCGAGCCTAAAAATTCTTCATACCTTGATACAAAAGGCTGGATTTATTTTAAAATGGGAAAATACAAAATGGCAAAAGAGTTTATTGAAAAGGCAATCGATGCCGGCGGGGAAAGTGCGGTAATGCTAGAACATCTGGGGGACATTGTCTATAAGATCGGGGAGCAGGATTATGCCAAAAAACTTTGGGAAAAGGCATTAAAGCTTGATGTTACAAATAGTGAATTAAAACAGAAAATAGAAAAGGGTGAAATTTGAAGAAATTAATCTTCCTATTTATTGTTCTTTTAAATATTGTAATTATTCTGTCCGGATGTGTTCCGTCAAAACCAACTGAAGACGTTGAAATACTTCCTTCGGAAAGACTAATCAGCAAGCTTGAAGCTAACCGGAGAAGAATACAAAGTTTTGAAGGGTCGGGGACAATACATATCAAATCGAATAAATATAACAATAATGCTTCTTTTAATGTTATCCTGATGAAACCCGATTCAATTTATTTTACAATTATGGGACCTTTCGGAATTGAATTGGCACAGGCTTTAGTTACTAATAAAAATTTTGTTTTTTATGATGCACTCCAAAATACGGCTTATAAAGGTGAGCTTGACGATGATGTATTGAAAAGTATTTTTAAAATAGATCTTCCGTTCAGCGATCTCGTTGATGCTTTTGTTGGCTCGGTAAATCTTACACAAAGACTTTATAAACAACCTAATACTTATAAAGTAGATTACGATAAATACGTTATTACTTATGTAGATTCTTTAACTGATGTTTCAACTCAATATAAGGTTGATATACGTGAATTAGGGATTACTAATTATGAAATTACCGGTAAGAACGGTGATGTAACTTTAGAAGGGAAATATTCTCAATTCGGATTATTGGAAAATGTTGCAGTCCCGTATCATATAGAAGTAATGAATAAAAAAGAAAATCAGCTGGTGACTATTGACTATAAAAGTATGCGCGCTAACAAGCAGAATATTTATATAGATTTCAAAGTTCCCCAAGATGCTACAGTAATAAAATGGTAAAACGGTTCAGTTATTACATTATCTTAATTATTTTTTTCATCTCTATAAAATTCTTTCCGCAAGAACAAGCAAAAATAAGCCTCAAACAAAATGAGCTTTCTGATTTGAAAAATGAAATTTCCAAGCTGGAAGATGAACTAAATCAAAAAACAGAAAAAGAGAAAGAATCTTTCGAAGCCCTTGAAAATTATAATAAACAGGATTACCTACTGCGTAAGTTAATATACAAACTGAAATCCGAAGAAAAAATTAAACAGATCGCAATAGATAAAAGCAACAAACAAATCAAGACTATTGAAGGACAGATATCAGCATTAAGAAAAAATTATTCCAAGTATGTTGTGGCTGTTTATAAATATGGAAATAGAAATGAATTGGTTTCTCTTCTTGATGCCGAATCAGTTGAACAGGCTTTATTAAGATATAAATATTTGAATAAATTTTCGGAGAGAAGAAGAGAAGATCTTCAGAATTATAAAATGAATATTGAAAAACTTAAAGAAGAAAAAGCAAAGCTTGAGAAGGAAAAGCATGAGAAAAAATTATTGGCAGATCAGAAACAAAATGAAGAAAACGGCTTGGAAGTCAAACGTAAAGAAAGAAAAAAAATATTAAATGCTATAAGGCATGATAAAGTTGCATTAAAAAAAGAATTGGAAGCAAAAAAGATTGCCGAGCTGAAAATAAAACAAATGATTGCTAAACTTATAGCAGATGCTGAAATTAAGCGTAAGGAAGAAGAAAACAAAAGACTGGCAAGTTTAAATAATAAATCCACTGCTAAAATCCCGGAAAAGAAATTAACCGAAACTCCTTCACCTGATAATGAATATAATGTAAATCTTAATACAACGGACTTCTTATCTTTTTCAAATTTGAAAGGTAAATTGAATTGGCCGATTCAACACGGCAAAATAATCAGGAAGTTCGGCGAAAATGTAAACAACAACCTAAACACCATAACGCTGAATTATGGTGTTGATATAAAAGCTACATCGGATTTAAATGTGAAAGCAGTTGCAGAAGGAGTAGTATCTGCGATTGACTGGATCCCCGGTTACGGCAGTGTGGTTATAGTAACTCATAAAGGCGATTACAGAACTGTCTACAGCCATTTATCTGATTTATATGTCTCCGAGGGGGATAAAGTGAGAATGGGAAATGTAATTGCTAAAGTCGGCGAAAGTCTTGAAGGAAATGTACTTCATTTTGAAATATGGAATTCACGTAATAACCAGAATCCTGAAGTCTGGCTAGTAAAAAAATAATCTTATTTTAATTGTATAATTGGTAATTTTTTATCAAATTTTTATGTCATTTATAAATTTTTATTCTATCGCTGCGAGATCAGAAAAATTCTTCGAAGGGAAATTCGGATTTTATTTTCTCCCTATTAGAGTGCAGATGATTTAATAAAAGTTAAATCCCAAGTTGCAATTATAAAAATTAAGGGATAATTATAATTAAAAAATCACTGTACAATATTTAATTTGTAAGAGGTTGTTTCAAAATTCTTGATGTCATAAAAGGGTGCGAAGTTTGGTTGATACACTTGAATTAAAATCCTAATAATCTAATTCTTCCCGGGATGCTTTGTTATAAATTCTTCATAATGACAATTCTGTTTATTTGAGATGGCCTCTTTTTTATTTTAAAGATTAATAGATATTAAACATTTGATTGATAATTTGGGGAAAAAATTTGTAAATATTTTTATAATGATTTGTGATATAGAAGCATAATGATTTTTTGCTTACATTACCATATATTCAAGTTAAATTATAATGGAGAAATTTCTATGCTTCTAAATAAGTCATTATTTCTCCACATATCCTTATCTTAAAAATAATTCAGCATTTCTTCCTGTTTTATTTATTTCTTCTTGTTGAAAAGTTTCGTTAAGTGAAAAGATTTGTTCGGCATTAGGGAAACTCTGAATACAATTTTACCCGGAGAAAATATGAAAAGCATTTTAGCTTTTTTATTCTTGATATGTATAAATTTATACGGACAAAATACCGCTTCTGTTAAATTGGAATGGGTCAAGAATTATCCTGAAATTGACTCTTTAAATAATTTTTTATTTGTAGATTCTACCAATAGCTACTTATCAGGCAATTCGGAAAATACCGCGGTTGATAAAAATGGGAATTTATATTTATTAGTTAATATCCATTCGGCTGATTACCCTAATTATACTTTTAAGTTAATAAAATATAATCCTTCGGGAATATTTCTCTGGCAGATCCGATCAAAAGATATCGAATCCCAAAATTATGTAGCTGATGTTTTGCAAATAGATAATGCCGGGGGAATTTATGTAGCGGCCCATTTTTTTGAAAATAATCAACCGGGAGGATTATATATCTCAAAATTTAATTCGGACGGCACTTCGCTTTGGACGGATAAATATAACGGAAGTCTAGTTAATTCTATATCAAGCCCTCTTGAAATAAAATTTGACAATAATGAAAATGTAATCTTTATAGGTTATGCAGGTAGAATTGAGAACAATTCGGTCAAGAATGATTCATTATTAATAATTAAATATAATCAATTAGGAATGCGGGAGTGGACGGCGGAAACAAATAATGATTCAATAATTTACAGGATGCACTGCCAGATTGATAACTTAAATAATATTATTGTCTCAGGTGAAAGTAAAACCATTGCCAACAGGGTAAGAATTGCTAAATACAATGAAGAAGGAAAGAATATATGGAGCAGCTATTATTTTGACAACAATTATTACTATGTGACAATGGATTTGACTGAAGACAAAAACGGAAACAATTATGTAACCGCAAATTCCTCAACTTTAAACTTCAATTCAAAATGGGTCACTATAATGTTTGACAAAAATGGTCAGTGGAAATGGAGTAAATATATAGATAGAGACTCATCATCCGGTGTTTACGAATCTCCTTGGCTGATAAATATAGATAATAATAATTATATCAATGTTTTAGGATATGAAAACAAAAACAATATTTCTACTTTTTTTCTTGTGAAATACGATACAAACGGAACTAAAATATCAGATAGATCTTATATAGATACTACAACGGAATATGTTCAGAGAGTATTACTTGATAATTCCGGTAATTTGTTTACAGCGGGTTTTTCTCAGAACCCGGATAAAATATATCTGATTAAATTTGATAATAATAATAATAAATCCTGGAGTAGTGGCTTTTTAACCGGCGGAATTAAAAACGTTAATAATAGTATGAATTTAATTATTGACGATGCCGGATATGTTTATTTAACAACAGAAGATTCAAGTAAAAAGGGTGATATACACGAAGTAATTACTTCAAAATTTAACAGCAGCGGACAAGAGATGTGGACTATTAGATCGAATGACTATTTAGGGCATCAAGTAACTTCTATGTTTACGGATTATTACGGATATACATATTTAACCGGCTGGCTGGAAAATGGAAGAAGTAATAACCTGGATTTCTTTACTGTTCAATATGACTCTTCCGGGAAAATAAACTGGATGAATAGGTATGATGGACCGGCACATTCGATTGATATACCTAAAGCAATTACAGAAGATAATGATGGGAATATTTATGTAACCGGTGAAAGTAAAGGAAATTCAAATTTTGATTATGTTACTATTAAATATAATTCTTATGGTGAAGAAGCGTGGACACCGCCTCCCAGATATGATGGTGGTGGTATTGATATCCCTCAAGGTATAGCTGTTGATCCGGATGGTTACGTTTATGTTTCGGGCAGCAGTATAGGAAGTGATTCAGATTATGATTTTGCTACTATTAAATATAATGAATTCGGACAGTTTCAATGGGTAAAAAGATATAATGATTTAAATAACGGAAGAGATTCGGTAGTATCTATTGCAATAGACAACTCAGGAAATATTTATGTTGCGGGAACAAGTGACAGTACGATATCATTCCCTAATTTTTTGATAATTAAATATGATCCGTCGGGTAAAGTATTATGGACAAGGAGGTATCATCAAGAAGGAAATAATTGGGAAAAAGCTGCGAAGATGATAATTGATAAGAATAACAACATCTATATTACCGGAACATGCTTTACAAATGATACTAAAGAAGATATTATTACGGTAAAATATAAATCCAACGGTGCTTTTCAATGGATGTCGAGGTGGGATGATCCCGGCAGTTTATCTGATGCTGTCAGTGATATCAAGGTCGATAAAGAAGGGGATGTATATGTAGCAGGTTATGGAGCGGGCGGAGGTACGGGAAATGATTTTGTTACAATAAAATATGATTCTTCGGGAAATCAAAAATGGGCTGTAACTTATGATAGTCCGCAAAGCTCAGATGATTTTACAACGGGTTTAGCTTTAGACTATCAAAAAAACTGTTATGTTGCCGGCTACAGTTTAAATAATAATAATTATGAATATTCTTTAGTTAAGTATGATACAATCGGCTTAAAATTATGGGATGAAACATATAAATATACGGGTTCATCAAATAATATCCCTGTAAAAATAAATGTTGATAATAACGGAAATATACTTATTGGCGGTTATAGCGGAAATTCTGAATGGAGTGTTTTTAATTTAAGTAAATATTCTCAACCTGGATTCATACCGACAGGAATTTTGGAATCATTAAATAAAGTGAATGAATATAAATTGTATCAAAATTTTCCCAATCCTTTTAATCCCGTTACAAGTATAAGATATTCAATACCTAAAAATAGTTTTGTAAGTATTAAATTGTATGACATTCTTGGAAGGGAGATAAGAATATTAATTTCAAAAGAAGAGAAGGCCGGTAGTCACGAGATAAAATTAGACGGTTCAAATTTGTCAAGCGGTGTATATTTTTACCGGATGTCGGCAGGAAATTTTACCGAAAGTAAAAAATTAATTATTTTAAAATAAAACTTCGTAATTTTTTACTCCTTTTAATATCTGATTATTTTTAATGTTGACTTTAAATAACTTCGAAATAGAGTATAAATTTCTTGTAACTTCGAATAAATGGAAGAAGAATGATGGTGTATTTTATAAACAGGGATATTTGT
>Ga0315554_1002060_pt1 | contig 11759 bp, 14 predicted proteins | sample SalMarSW160370MG_FD_202114 | JGI IMG/M metagenome (GOLD analysis project Ga0315554, IMG submission 202114) | Salt marsh sediment microbial communities from the Plum Island Ecosystem LTER, Massachusetts, United States - Salt Marsh Sediment SW1603-70 ... | reverse complement strand
AATCGATAAATCGCTGACGGACACCCCGGCCGGGCCGGCCCCTCGATCCGGGAAATCTCGCGCCATAAGGATCTGGTCCGTTTGCGGGTTGTATCCGTAATACTCGCCCATGCTTACCGGGAGATCAAGCGTAGATGCTTGTGCTTCTTCCAGCACAAAGACTTGGCCGCCCGATGACTGATAAAAAGCCCAGAGGATTTTAGAATGAAGTTGAGATGTGGGTGCAATAGACGTATCTTCCCATCGGGGTGTGTTCGGTACTGCTGCGCGTGTGGCAGTTGCGCTATGAATTGGAAACTCGTTCTCCACTTTCGAAGCAACCGGGGCGACCGTGCAACACGCCGTGATCAGGACCAGGAAAAGGGCGGCGAGGCCGAACCACTTCTCACACCCATCACTCATGGCTCACCACAACTGATGGACGAGGTTGCGAATATCTCTTTGGTAGATTTCGTCCACCTTGCGCATCACGTCATCAGAGAGTTCGGGCAGGTCGGCGGCGGCCATATTTTCCTCGACTTGTGAGATCCGTTTTGCCCCGGGGATGGTGCACGTTACCGCGTCGAACATCAATATCCAGCGCAAAGCCATCTGGACCAAGCTCATCCCTTCGGGAACGATTTCCTTCAATTCCTCGACGGCTTTCAGCCCGGTTCGATAATCGACGCCGGAAAATGTCTCGCCGCGATCGAACGCCTCTCCGTGACGGTTGAATGCGCGATGATCGTCGCTGTCGAATGTCGTTTTGGCAGTCATCTTGCCGGTCAACAATCCTGACGCCAGAGGAACGCGGGCGATGATGCCCACCTGCCGTTTCTGCGCCTGTTCGAAAAACAGCTCCGCAGGCCGATGACGGAACATGTTGAAAATGATCTGGACGCTCTGCACGTTCGGAAATTCGATGGCTTTCAGAGCTTCCTCCACCTTTTCCACACTCACGCCGTAATAATGAAGTTTACCGGCTGCGACCATATCGTCGAGGATGCCAAAGACTTCCGGCATGTAAAAGACTTCCGTAGGCGGACAATGGAGTTGAAGCAAGTCAATCGTATCTACCTGGAGATTCTCCAGACTGCGATCTATAAATTCTGTCAGGTTCTTGCGGTTGTATCCGCTGGCTGTATGGGGATCTAATCGACGGCCCGCTTTGGTGGCAATGTATATCCTCTCGTCGCGCTGCTTGCGTAATTCCGCGAGCAGACTCTCACTGCGCCCATCCCCATAAACGTCGGCGGTGTCGAAGAAATTCACACCCAGGTCGACGGCTCGATGCAATGCGGCCAACGAGTCTTGATCATCGACGTGACCCCAGGTCCCTCCGATCGCCCATGCCCCAAAACTTATTACGGACACCTGCCATCCCGTACGGCCCAGATTACGATATTGCACGGCAACACCTCCTCCATCGAATTCTGTATCTCACGAAAGACAGTGAAACATACTGCCTGTTTAATCTACACCACAATGGAAGAACAGTAAATTCCACGAGCTCGAATTAGATCGGATCCAAACGGTCTAGCCAGGAATGGTCCAGACCATTTTACACAAATCGCGAAGCAGAATATAATGGTGGTTCACTTGCGTCGCATTAGAAACCATTGGAATGTGAAGTCGAGCACGTTTCCCGAAATGCCGTCAGGTGTTTTTTCATACCAGGACAGATGTTGAGGTGACTTTGCAAGCCAAATGAAAGGTCTACTTTCTCACTTATGATGTACCCTTAGCTTAGATTCAGCGGTAATTCAGGAAGGCAAACGCTTTGGGAGAATCGACTTGACGAATCAAGGTGCAGATACCAGGCATTTGCTCATCGTTGACGATGAGCATGAAATCTTGAAGGCCCTGACCAATTACCTGAGTAAACTATACGATGCGTATACGGTCGATACGGCAAATAGCGGCGCGGCTGCCCTTGAAAAGATCAAAAAAGGTTCATACGAGCTGATCATAACCGATTACATGATGCCGACCATGAACGGCCTGGAATTGGCCAAGGCTGCTCGTAAAATCTCTCCGGATACGAAGGTAGTCCTTATTACAGCATACGGAAATAAGGAGTTGCGTTCGTCCGTCGAAGATTTGAATCTCGAGGGCTTCATCGATAAACCCTTCAGCATGGCACAGATTCGGGAGATCGTGGAAAAAGCAATTGGCTCGATGAACGGCGACGACCAACCCAACATGCAAGGTCTTAGCGAACCACTGCGGGACAAATTGAATAAATTGCAGGCCGATTCCGGAGCTTCATGCGTTTTACTGCTGAGCGCAAACGGCTACACGGTCGAAACCGCAGGTGTTACGAGCGGTATGGACACTTCAAACATCAGTGCACTCGTGGCAGCGAATTTCGCAGCTTCGTCCGAATTGGCCAGAATCCTGAAGAGTAATTCCGTTTTCAAATCCAGTTTCCATGAAGGGCCAGAATACAACATTTACGCTCACGATGTGGATGGCGACTTCCTCCTGGCGGTAATTTTCGGTTCGGAAACCAAACCTGGTGCGGTATGGCACTACACCAAACAAACGGCCGTCGAATTGGCGCCATTGATCGCCGATCAGAAGGAAGCGGAAATCGATTCCGACAACCTGGCGGAAGCGATGAATGCCGAACTCGACAATTTGTTGGATGATGAGATCCTGGTGGACATCGGTACAGGAGAATTAATCACGTTCGAAGACGCCATGAATGCCGGACTCGTTCCATCCGAGTTGAAAGAATCAAAGAAGGGCAAAATGTGACGTTTTCAAGGGATGAGGTTTGTGTGTAGCGTTTGAAGTGTTGGTGAGTTGACGTTATATTTCGGCTTATGATGGAGGAACTACCAAGATGTATATTAACCAAAAGCTGGGCGAGTTGCACATCAAAATTGTATACTACGGCCCTGCTCGCAGTGGAAAAACGACAAACCTGCAATTCATCCACGGACACATCAACCCAAAAGCGCGTGGTGAATTGGTTTCTTTGAAAACGCGCGAAGATCGAACGATTTTCTTTGATTTCATGCAATTAGAACTCGGGAAAATCAACGGCCTAAAACCTAAATTCAGCCTGTATACGGTGCCTGGGCAGGTGTATTACGAAGCAAGCCGAAAACTTGTCCTTCAGGGTTCCGATGGAGTCGTGTTCGTTGCCGACTCGCAGCGCGATCGTTTATCTGATAACATCAGCGATCTCAAGGCGCTGGAACAGTACTTGATACAGCTGGGGACGCCGATGGATTCATTCCCGTGCGTCATTCAATTCAACAAGCAGGATCTACCCGACGTGATCGAGCCCGATGATCTAAAGACGCAGATGAATATCAACGGTGTTCCTTGTATGGGCTCGTCCGCGATCAAGGGCCATGGCGTATTCGATACTTTGAAAACCATCATAAATCTTGTGGTTAAACAACTATAAATCTTAGGAAACAAAGGCATTAACCTATGGCAGTTCAGGGGAATCTTATTGACATCAGTCTATCCAGTCTGATTAGCATTAATTGCAACGAGATGAATCAAGCACGCCTGCTTGTGAAACATCGGGATCAAGAAGGAACCTTGTTTTTCGATGAAGGGGACATCGTCCATATGACCCTGGGTTCACAAGAAGGAGAAGACGTGATCTTCGAACTTCTTACCTGGGAAGACGGAACGTTCGAATTAACGAGGGACATACGCGCACCAAAACGCAGCGTCGAGACCAACTGGTCCCATTTGCTGTTGGAGGGACTGCGGCGCATCGACGAGCAAACCCTCATGAAAAGCGGTGACGATGACGATGCCAATCGCGAAAAACAGAAATCGGAACATGAAGCTGCCGAACGCATGGCCAAAGATTTCACGCGGATCAATGGCATCGAAGGTGCACTTGTTACTTCGAAATATGGTGATGTACTAGGTTTCGAGGCAATGAAAAATCCCAAAGCGACGGCGGCTCTCGCAGCTTTCGCAGGACGACGGGCAGAAGAATTGGGCATCCTGTTGAACGCCGGGGCGCTTCAGCAAATCACCATGTCTGGCGATGGCTGGAGAATGATCGTCTTTCCGTCTGAAAAACACTTGACGGCATTATCCATGGATCCCAAAATTTCAGTGAGTGCTACAGCCAATGCATTACAAGCCACGAAGAGAAGGCATCGAAAGGAAAAAGTTTGATGCATTGAGGACAGACCCGGAAATTTCTATTCGAGCGATCGTCGAAAACGGAATGCGTTTCGACAAAGATTGGCTCTCATAGGAGAATTGAGATGTTATTACCAAAGGGAAAACCGATCTACGAAAATCTGAACACCTCATTTACGAGTTTCGGCAAGTTGCTGCTGGATCTCAAGTCCAATGGCTTCACCGGATACGTCTACATCAGTTTCTGGGACTACGAAGCCGCTTTGTTCATGGACAACGGCAACATCATCAACGCCATCGAAGAAACCGGCGGAAACAGGAAAACCAGCCACGATGCCGTCGGTAGCATCACTGCAAAAGTCAATCAGAAGGATGGTTCCATCAGCGTCTACAGCCTCTCACCAAAGAAGGTAACCATGCTCGCCAGTACAGTGAGAAGCGAAGTGCGCTACAAGGACCTCAACACTGATTTCACCAGCCTCGAAAAACTCATTGCGAAACTGAAGAGCGAGGGGCACACCGGTTACATCGAAGTCAGGATGACGGGTGGTGATGGTATAGCCATTGTCTTCCTCGAGAACGGTGAAGTCGTCGAGAGCATCCTCTCGATGCAGGATGAGGCGATATCCGGTGATGCGATCTTGCCTCACATTATCGAAAACGCTTCGACATTGGGCGCAGATTTCAACGTGTACAACGCCGCCATTGAAGCCTCATTCGCCGAAAGTGAGGAAATCGAAGCCGGCTTCGACCTGCCGCGATTGCTGGCCGTGTGGGGCGAAACGATAGGTGCGATCGAAAGAATGGCGGACAGCACAATCGGTAGAGGACAATTCCTCGAAGCCTTCAAATATGTCATGATCGAGAAGGCCAATGAATACCCGTTTCTGGATCCTTTTGCCGGCTTGTTTCAATACAAGGACGGCAGAATCCAATACAGCGGAGATGCGAAGAACCTGAGCAAAGGTCTCAGTGATTGTCTGAGTACGACAATCGAGCAGCTGGCCTCCCAACCGGCAGCCGCCGATCTGGAACACAGAATCCAGACCGAAATGAAGGCGGTCAAGGACAAATACGACGACACGATCAAGCGCTTGGGCTTGGGGCCATTCATCCTTGGTTTCACGGCCGATTAAGAGCAAATCATGGACCAAGTACTCGCAGAAATCAACGCGTTGGACGGTGTACTCGGATCGTTCATCTGCGATAATCGCGGCAACGTGATCGTGAATGCTGTTCCCGCAAATCTGAACATCGCTGTGCTGCGGGGAATCAGCCGTCAAGTGACGCAAGCAATCGCTGCCAGGATACAAAACGGCATCCAAGAAATTGACCTAACCTATGAAGGAATCCGGGTGCTGATTCGCGCCCTCAACCAGGCCGCACTCGTGGTAATCTGCGAATCGAATGTGGACATCGCCCTTCTTCGACTGACATTGAATGTCAGCTTATCCAAGCCGGAATTCGGATCACAGCTTACCAACATAGCACCCAAGGAACAGGTTATCCGGATCGTGCAGGAAGTCGATGTCGATGAAATATCCTGGCGCCTATATCGATCCATTAATGAGGGAGTCATGTGATGGCAGAAGCTTTACGGGGTGATCTACACCAATTATCACTCCCGAACATTATTCAGTTGTTAAAATCGGGGGGCCAGACGGGAAAAATTGATTTGACGGACGGAAACAACACCGGCGAGATTTTCCTCGAGAACGGCAACATCGTCCACGCGATTGCCGGCGTTCTAATTGGGGAAGAAGCCTTCTATTCCCTTTTATCATGGTTGCACGGAGATTTCAATTTCGTCAGTGGTATTGAAGCCCCAGAGGAAACGATTTCAACCTCCACAGAGCTGCTCCTCGCCGAGGGAGAAAAACGCATCCAGGGATGGTCAGAAATCAAAAACGTAATACCTTCGATGCAGGCGATTTTCAATCTTGCCGAAGGAACAACGGGAGCGATCAACCTCGATCCGAACGAATGGAAAGTCCTTGCGCAGGTAAATGGCGTTCGCACGATCAACGATATCGCCGCATCTCTCGGATGGGATGAATTCGAAGCCGCAAGCGTCCTGGCCGCTCTCGTAAAGACGGGGCTGCTTGAAATAGTTGAAGAATCCAAGTCACCTCCCGTCACGGCCATCGACAACGAGTTTTTCGATCGGCTCAATGATGAATTTATTGAGGTAATCGGTCCTGTTGGGCCGGTGATCATCGACGAAAAGATCGCTTCGTTGAATGAAACCAGAGAGTCTTTCCCGCGCAACAAAGTCGCTGACCTGGTGGAACAAGTAAGTACGGAAATTGAAGACACGGATCAACGCATGCATTTCCAACAGATCATGTTGGATCTGTTGCGAGGAATCTAGCCCGGCGATGAAGGAGTACTTACCACTGTAGCCATCTGCGGTTTGCCGGATTTTGCGATGACGAGTAAGGAGATCTAAACAAAGATGAGATTGACCATCGGTAGAAAATTGGGACTTGGCTTCGGAATTCCATTGGTCCTGTTGGCTTTGATCGGGATTGCTGTTTTCATCGGATTCAACACGCTTACCAACGCAGCGCGAGATTCAATCGCAGCTCAGCAAACGATTGAATTCATGGAAAGAGGCATGAAGCTCCTGCTGACGGAACGTATCTTGTTGAGCCATCAATTCGCAACCGGTGAGGAAACAACGGCGGCTGAATCTCGAAATGACTACATGCAGGAATGGGCGCTCGTCGTAGAAAATACAAGCACTCGATATTCGGATCTAGTGATGGAAATCCAACGAGCGGTCACGATATATCACCAATATCTAGATAGGGCACAATCAACCTACGAGACCAATCCAAATGACGCCCCCGACGCGTTACGCGAACTGGATGAAGCCGATATATTCTTCATTCAAATTGTACGACCTACCATGGACGATTTACTTTCCACTGCCGTTACAGAAAAATCACAACTCGTCGATGTCCTTGAAAATCAAATTATCGGCATTACGAGAATCGCGCTCCTCGTCGTCGTCATTGGAATCATTATTTCTGTATTCAGCGCGCTCACAATCCGGCGCGGCCTGACGAACGCGGCCTTGTATCTGAGCTCTGCAGCCGAGAGCATCAGCCGCGGCGATTTGGACACTCCCATTATCGCTGAGACTGGTGACGAGATGGAAGATCTTGCCCGCTCGATTGAGCGCATGAGGGTCAGTCTGAAAGCTGCGATCGAACGATTGCGGAGAAGAACATAACCATGTGTTACAAGCAAGTTTGTCGGGAAATCAACACCACCCTTCACATACCTGACGATGGGACGAGCTTTGAACTCACCCAAAATCCGTCGTTCCAGCGTAAATTCGGCGGGACTTCCAACAACGTCTGCATGATTTCGGACTTGAAAGTCAACGCCAACCAATTTCGGGAGGTACCCAATGCCAGATAAAGTGGTAATACCCCCAGCTCTGATGACGAAGATCATCAAGATCATGTCGCAATTGCTGGAGAAAACTCAAGCATGCTGTGTCTTGCTTGCGGACATCAGCGGTCAGCTGATCTGCCAACAAGGGTTTACCAAGACCTTTGATCCGGTCATCTTGTCTGCTTTAACCGCCAGCAACATGGCTGCAACGGCGGAGATCGCCCGCCAGATCGGTGAGGAAAATCCATTCAAACTCATGTTCCACGAAGGGGACGATCAGAATATCTACCTTTCGAACGTTGCCGGCAGTTTCCTGCTCGTTGTCCTGTTCAGCACGAAAGTCCAGATCGGTCTTGTACGCCTATTCACCGGGCAGGCCGTGAAGAACCTCATTCCACTTGCCGCGGAGTTCGAACGCGTACAAAAGGAACAGGGACGCATTGTCGATGATGAATTTGGTCAAGCATTGACCACAGAGATTGAGAGTCTGTTTGGCGATAATTAACATTCGATACTTTGTGGCTGAAGGAAGGTTACGATGAATTATCAACAAGTTGATTTGGCCACGTACCAACCGGTAACACTCGATGAACTTCTGCTCACCTTGCACGAGCAAGGTCAATTCGAGACTGCCGTCCTCGCGAGCGGTGAGGGATTGCCTATCGCGACCGTACCTGCGAACTTCGATACGGATAAAGCGGCAGCCATGATTGCGATGCTTAAAAGAGTGAGCAAGGAGGCACGTGATCAGTTTCCACTTGCAGAAATTGATGAATTTTCCATTCTTGATTCCAATCGGATGCGTTTGGTTTGCCGATATTTGAAAGCCGGCGGCGAGGAAATGATTCTTGCGGTCATTGCGCCGCCAGACCACAGCTACCGCCGTATGACGAACCAGGCCATTAAACAAATCGTTGAATTCCTTTCTTGATTTCGAAGGTTGATCGATCCGTGATTTGTGAAATGTATTCAGGTGATGAACGGAACAGGCGGAAGTATCTCAGAAGTTGGTATCAAATCTCTCTCGACGATCGACCGATCGTGTGAAAGGAAAGAGTTCGAAGAATTCTTCCATGGTCAATTCGATCAATATTTCGCGCGTAGCGAGACGCGACAACAAGCCCTGCATTACGTCCAATCACTGCTCTTAGATTCAGATCCCAAATCCAACGGTAAGAAACCCCCTGCCTATAGGAAATTCTCGAAGTCCGCCCAGAGGTTGTTTTTCGGCGCGCAATGGGACGACGAAGCCGTACACCACCGTCTCCAGGATTTCATCGTTGCAGAATTGGGCCATGAAAAAGGCGTATGCCTCATTGGTGTGACGTATTTCTCTAAAAAGGGAGAAAAAACGGTCGGAGTACAGTCGCAATTCAATCGCAAACTCAAGAAGGACCAGAATTGTCAGGTTTGCCTGTTCCTGGGGTATGCCTCCCCGAAGGGTTGTACATTTCTCGACCGTCGTCTCTACCTTCCCGTGCAATGGACGGAAGACCAAAAGCGCAGAGCCGAAGCGAAAATCCCCGAGGACATCGAATATCGAAGCAAGTCCGATCTTGCCTTGGACATGCTTCAATCGGTCCATGCCATCGGAGCACCCATTCATTGGGTGGTTGGCGGCGAACCATTCTGCAGCGATACGAATTTACGCAACGTCATACAAGCGGCTGGCATGAATTACATTCTCTCCGGCCGGGATACGGATTCGAGTTTCCGAAACTTGAATCACAAGCAAACAACGTCTGATCCGAACAACCAGGAAGATGAAGCCTGTGATTCTTCTATCTTCAAGATCGTAACCAATTGGAACGAGAAGAAATGGAAGCGCGTAATCGATCGTTCGAACGGAGATGAAATCTGTGTCTTCGATTGGGCTTCGGAGCGTGTTCTCGAGTTCCAGAACGAAACCGATTCCCAGGAAGTCTGGCTGTTGGCTCGCCGGCCGGTGAGTCAGCGATGCGAAACCGCGTATTTCATCTCCAACGCTTCACAGGACGCAACTCTTTCCAACCTCGCCGAGAAAATCAGCGGCTTGGGGATACTCGATCAGATGGTATCAGAAGCATGCACGAATTTTATGATGGACGTGTACGGAGTGCGCCACTGGAACAGCTGGCATCGTCATATCACTCTATCGATGATCGCCCATGCCTGGTGGGTATACAAAGGGAAAAGGACGTTACGATGAACCATCCTCCATTTTCGATAGAAGGATGTGATCAGACGCTGCAGGAAGAGCAGACCAATACGTGCGGACAAGGGAAAACCATCCTGTTTGTAGAAGACAATGACTTGATGCGAGAAATCGGCGCGCAGATATTGGAGGATTTGGGGTATCGAGTCATCTGCGCCGCGAACGGTCAAGAAGCGTTTGACATCTTCAATGAGACAGAGCATATCGATTTGATATTCACCGACGTAGTGATGCCTGAGATCAGCGGTGCAGCTTTGCTCCAGAAAATTCGGGCAGCCGGTTCGCTCGTTAAAGCCGTTGCCGTGACGGGCCACGTCCTGGCGGAGGACCTGGATCGATTACGGGAAGTGGGTGTCACATCGATTATTCGAAAACCCTACGACGTCGACATCCTGGCTGATGCAGTCCGTGAAGCGTTGGAAAATGGGTAATTGCGGTTGAATGGATCGGGAGAAATCATGGCGACTGAGAAGAGCAAGAAGGCACATTTATCGCAAGCGGACGACACTCCAACTGCCCGTCCGACACTCGCCTTTCTTACCGCGACCATGGAAGATCACTTCAGCCTGGCCATGTGGACCGCGATCGTCGAAGCCGCCCACGAGCGAAATGCAAACGTGATCAGTATCGCGGGTGGGAATTTGAATGACGCAGACGACGATGTCAGCGCAATGAGGTCAATCTACCGGGCTGCGAACGAAGACTTTATCGATGCCATCATCATCTACGGATCGAGATTAGGAACCTACGTATCCCCAAAGACGTTTCGTGATTTTTGCGGTCAATTCACATCCAAACCGTCTGTCAGCATCGGCCAGCAAGTCGAGGGGATCCCCGCTGTTCTTTCCGATAACTACGTCGGAATGCACCTTTTGGTCCGGCATCTCATTCACGACCACGCATATCAACGTATTGCTTTCGTTCGGGGACCAGAAGGACAGATCGAGGCAGAAACACGATTCCAAGCTTATAAAGACGCGCTCATTGAATCCGGCCTTGATATCGACCCCGGTTTGATTTCAGAACCTGGTATATGGGAGTCTATATCCGGCGAGGAGGCCGTTCGATCGTTCGTCGACGAGCGGGATTTAGCTCTCGATGCAATCGTCTGCGCAAACGATACCATGGCCCTCGCAACGATGTGGGCTTTGAAAAACCGAGGCCTGGCCATTCCGGACGATGTTGCCGTCGTGGGATTCGACAGCCAGGCCATTGCGAAAGCGGCTACACCGCCCCTCTCTACGGTCCGGCAACAATTGAAAGAACAATGTCGGCATGCCGTCGACATCGTGTTAACCCAATTGGCGGGCGGCGACGTCCCCGATCGGATCGAAATTCCCACAAAACTCTGCATCCGTCAATCGTGTGGCTGTACCTCGTCCGCGGTTGGACGCGCGATCACGAAAACAAATCTCGATAACGGCGGCAGGAAAATTTCGGACGCAAAACGGGAAGACATTCTTTCGGAGATCGCGCACATCGTTGATACGACAGTCGCAGGGTCGGACGCCAAGTGGAGTAATAGATTATTCGATACATTTCTCGCAGATATTGAAAATAATCTCTCGAATTCATTCCTGCGAGAACTCAAATCTTGTATCGAAGACACGATTTCCCTCGAGACTGAAATTAACGAATGGCAAAGAGTAGTATCGTTGCTTCGCCATTTTACGCGGAGTAAGTATGCCGACGAGGCGACCACGGAGCGAATCGAGGAGCTGAGTAATCAAGCACGTGTGCTGATCGGCGATAAAGTCCAACAAATCGAAACGCATCAATCGCTGATCTACGATCAACAATACGCCAACCTGCGAGACACGACCAGGGCATTATCGACGGCTCTCGAACTCGACGATTTGCTCGACACCCTCCATCGCAGTTTGCCCCGCTTTGGAATACGAAGTTGCTACCTATCTCTGTACGAAAAAAACCTTCCATCTATTGAGAGCGAAACAAAAATCGGTTCGTTTCCTTTAAAGATGATTCTCGCCTTCGACGACAAAGGCATATTGCCGCTCGAGTCCGAAGCAGCAGACATTTCGACAAACATACTTCC
>Ga0315554_1002058_pt1 | contig 11763 bp, 14 predicted proteins | sample SalMarSW160370MG_FD_202114 | JGI IMG/M metagenome (GOLD analysis project Ga0315554, IMG submission 202114) | Salt marsh sediment microbial communities from the Plum Island Ecosystem LTER, Massachusetts, United States - Salt Marsh Sediment SW1603-70 ... | reverse complement strand
CAACTAAGAACGAGCACGAGCCCACTGGCGATAAGCAGCGCCGCCGTCACTTTCGTTGCCCTCTCACCGAACGGGGCGAATTTCTCGAACGCGACGAAGAGCGTGAGCCCTGCGATCCACACCAGGTTCATCACCCCGCCGACGAACAGCAGCAGCATCAAGACGGCGCAGCAGCCCACGCAGTAGGCGCCGTGCCGGATCCCCATGCGCCAGGCGCCGGCCATACCGGGACGCCAGTGTGCGGCGAGGAATGGCGCCGGTCCCCGGCAGTGCCTCAGGCACGCTGCCTTGAACGGGGAAAGCTGATAAACGCCAGCGGCGATGAGCAGCGCGCCCGAGAGCGCTGCGCTGCGCGAAGCCATCATCGCGGACATGAGGCCGGAGCGCTCAAGTCCGAATTGAAGGGCGACAGCCAACACACTGAAAAGAATCCACAAGGTCAGATAGCCGCCGGCGAATGCAGCGATCGAGCCGGGCCCGCCATGCGTGCCGTTCTTTGCGTCGGCGTGTTGCACCACCTTCCCATAGAGAAGCACCATGGGCGCCGCGGACGGCAGCATCATCGCCACCATCATCACCGCCCACATGACGAAGGCAATTAGCCAGTAATACGGGGTCCACGACCAGCTTTCGGCGGCCGGCAACTCCATCGGCAGCCACCAGCCGCTCATGGCCGCAGGGCTCATGCCGGTACCGGCGCCGGCGAGAAGAGCAAGCCACGCGAGGACGCTGAGAAGGATCAGCGCTGCGCCGACGACTGCGGTCTTTCGCCGGAACAGCGCTTCGATGGCGGTACTGCTCACTGCCGTCAGGCGTGCACGACGCCTTGGTTGTTGAGATGGATGTGGGCGAACTGACCGTAACTCTTGTCGAATTCGATGGTGATCGGCCCGCACGCTTTGGACGATCCGCTGCCAATCTCGGCAATCGAGTACTCGAAGCCGTCAGGCAGGTCGATGCGCGCCCGGTGCTCGGCGCCCGTCACCGGGTTACGGATCGGCTCGCCTTGCATGTCCACGAAGCCGTCGACCGTGACCTTCCCGGTCCGCCCATCGACGTCAATCGTTAGGTCGATCGGTTTGAATTCGGGCGGTAGGACCTCGGTGAAGGTCGCGGCGAACACGTTCCAGATCGTGGCGCCGGGCTCGGTGTTGTCGCCAGAGAGGATGGAGAGCAGCGCTTCACGCTGCGCTTCGCTTGCCCGCTCATCGATGATGAGAAAAGCCCGGCCTTCACCTTCGTGGATCGCCTTGGGCCACGCGAAGACGCCGACGACCTTCAGTCCATCGAGCTTTACATCGCCGAAATGGCCCTTGTTGATCTGGTAGGCGGCGATGGCCTGGCAATTCTCGTAAGTCGGCAAGGCCATGAACTGGCAAGGGCAACCATAGTCGCAATTGCAGTTCACGAATTCGGTCGCTTGAAGCTCCCAGTCGATCATTTCCGTTCCTCCCAGGTCAAAAAGACCCGCCCGGGACACCAGACATGGTGTCCCGGGAAGAATACCCCTGAACAGGAGGCCTTAGCCAGATCGTTGATCAGGCGTTCAATGTCTGGGCGTTGTTGGCGATGCCCTTCTGGTTGAGCATCTCCTGAAGCTCGCCCGCCTGGAACATCTCGCGCACGATATCGCAACCGCCAATGAACTCGCCCTTCACATAGAGTTGCGGCACGGTCGGCCAGTTGGAAAAAACCTTCACGCCCTCGCGCACGCTCATGTCATCGAGCACGTTGATGTCTTTGAAGTCCACGCCGAGATGGTTGAGGATCTGCGCGACCTGCATGGAGAAGCCGCATTGCGGCATCTGCTTGGTGCCTTTCATGAACAGCACCACGTCGTTGTTCGCGACCTGCTTGGCGATCCAGTCCTGAACGTCTTGCTCACTCATTTTATCGATCCTTTCCGCCGCGGCTTACGGAGCCGCGGTCTTCAGGGCTAGCGCATGCAGCACGCCGCCCATATTGCCCTGAAGGGCGTCGTAGACCATCTGATGCTGCTGAACGCGGGACTTGCCGCGGAATGCTTCCGTCACGATGCTTGCCGCATAGTGGTCGCCGTCGCCGGCGAGATCCTCGATTTGGATTTCGGCGTCGGGGAAGCGCTCCTTGATCAGCCGCGCGATATCGTCTGCTGCCATTGCCATTCGTTTTGCTCCTTGCGTGCGCCTCCTAGCCGTGGGCCATGAAGCGTGGCAACCATTCCCCATGCGCCGCCTTGAGCGCAGTGAGGGACAACGGGGTCTCGCCGGGAAGCGTAATCATATCACCTCCGACGGACCCGAGCACCCTCACTGGCACCTCGGCGACAGCCGCCGCCTTATGAATAGCATCAGCCTTGTCCGGCGCCGCCGCGACCACATAGCGCGCCTGGTCCTCGCCGAACCATCGCGCATGGGCCGGCAGACGCTCGGGCGGCGCTTCAAGCGTAACGCCACGGTTGCCGGCGAGCGCCATCTCCGCGATCGCCACCAACAAACCGCCGTCGGAGACGTCGTGCACCGCCGACACGGCACGGGCCCTGATCAGCGCGCGCACCAGATCGCCGGAGCGTCGCTCGGCGGTGAGATCGACGGGCGGCGGCGCGCCTTCCAAGCAGTCCGTCATCACCTGCATATAGGTCGATTGGCCGAGATGGCCAGTCTCCGCGCCGAACAAGAGAAGCAAATCGCCGTCTTGTTTCAGGGTGATAGACGCCATGTCGGCGATATCAGCGATGAGCCCGACGCCCCCGATTGCGGGCGTCGGCGGGATGGCGACACCGTTGGTCTCGTTGTAGAGCGAGACATTGCCGGACACGACCGGAAAGCCGAGGGCGGCGCAAGCCTCGGCCATGCCTTCCACGGCGCCGACGAATTCGCCCATGATCTCGGGCCGCTCCGGATTGCCGAAATTCATGCAGTCGGTGATGGCGAGCGGCTGCGCCCCCACCGCCGTCAGGTTCCGCCAGCACTCGGCGACCGCCTGCTTGGCGCCCTCGTGCGGATCGGCGGCGCAATAGCGCGGTGTCACGTCGCAGGAAATGGCGAGACCCTTCTTCGTCCCATGCACGCGCACCACGGCCGCGTCGCCGCCCGGACGCTGCACCGTGTCGGCCATGACCATGTGATCGTACTGCTCCCAGATCCACCGGCGCGAGGCGAGGTGAGGGGAACCCATCAGGCATTCGAGCGCGCCGAGAATGCTGTTCGGCGCCTTGACGTTTTCCGGCGCGATCATGGGCTCTTTCTCGCGCGGCACCCAAGGCCGCTCGTAGATGGGGGCAGCATGGGCCAGGGCAGGCAGTGGAATATCGGCCTGCACCGCGCCGCCATGGCGCACCACGAGGCGGCTGGTGTCCGTGGTCTTGCCGATCACCGCGAAGTCCAGTTCCCACTTCGTGAAGATGCGCTCGGCGATCGGCTCGGCCCCGGGTTTGAGCACCATGAGCATGCGCTCCTGGCTCTCCGACAGCAGCATCTCGTAAGCCGTCATGCCTTCCTCGCGAGTCGGCACGTGGTCGAGATTAAGATCGATGCCGACGCCGCCCTTGTCAGCCATCTCCACGGAGGAGGAGGTGAGGCCCGCGGCTCCCATGTCCTGAATGGCGACGATGGCGTCCTCCGCCATCAGCTCGAGACAGGCTTCGAGCAAGAGCTTCTCGGTGAACGGGTCGCCCACTTGCACCGTGGGGCGCTTCTCCTCGGAGGCCTCGTCGAACTCGGCCGACGCCATGGTGGCGCCGTGGATGCCGTCGCGGCCAGTCTTGGAGCCCACATAGACCACCGGGAGCCCGACGCCCGTCGCGGCAGATTTGAAGATTCGGGTTGCATCGACCAGCCCCACGGTCATGGCGTTGACCAGGATATTGTCGTTGTAGCGGGCGTCGAAATTGGTCTCGCCGCCTACGGTCGGCACGCCCATGCAGTTGCCGTAATCCCCGATGCCCGAGACGACGCCCGACACGAGATGCCGCGTCTTCGCATGCTCGGGCGCGCCGAAACGCAGCGCATTCATGTTGGCAACGGGCCGCGCGCCCATGGTGAAAACGTCGCGCATGATGCCGCCGACGCCGGTGGCAGCCCCCTGATACGGCTCGATGTAGGAAGGATGGTTGTGGCTCTCCATCTTGAACACCGCCGCCTGGCCGTCGCCGAGATCGACCACGCCCGCGTTCTCGCCCGGGCCTTGAATGACTTGCGGGCCTGAGGTCGGCGCTTTCTTCAGCCATACGCGGGAGGACTTGTAGGAGCAGTGCTCCGACCACATCACCGAGAAGATGCCGAGCTCGGTGAGCGTCGGCTCGCGACCGAGCTCCTCGAGGAGCCGCGCGTACTCGTCTGGCGAGATGCCGTGCTCGGCGATCAGCTCATCGGAGAGGCTCGTTGCCTGGCGCGCGGCGCGCGTAGCCCCGCTCAATCGAAGGTCTCCATGAGAGAGGCGAACATCTTGGCGCCATCCGTGCCGCATAAGGCCGCGTCGGCAAGCCGTTCCGGATGCGGCATGAGACCGAGCACGGTGCCGGTCTCGTTGTAGATGCCGGCGATGTTGCGCCGCGAGCCGTTGGGATTGGCTTCCCTCGTGACCTCACCTGAGGCGTCGCAATAGCGGAAGGCGATGCGGTTCTCGCCTTCGAGCCGGTCGAGCGTCTCTTCGTCGGCGAAATAGCAGCCGTCCTTGTGGGCGATGGGGAAGCGCACCACGGCGCCTTTCGCGTAGCCGCGCGCGAACGCCGTGTCGTTGCGCTCGACCTTGAGCAGCACGTCCTCGCAGATGAAGCGCAGCGTCGCGTTGCGCATCAGCACGCCGGGCAGCAGCCCCGACTCAGTCAGCACTTGGAAGCCGTTGCAGATGCCGAGCACCGGTGTGCCGGCTTTGGCGCGGCGGACGACCTCACGCATGATCGGCGAGTGCGCCGCCATGGCGCCGGAGCGCAAATAGTCGCCATAGGAGAAGCCGCCCGGGAGCAGGATCAGATCGCTGTTGGGCAGCTCGGAATCGCCGTGCCACACCATGGTCGGCGCAGTACCCATGGCGGCCTTGAGCGCGACGGCCGCGTCGCGGTCGCAGTTCGATCCGGGGAAGACGATGACGCTCGCTTTCATGTTTCGATCATCCCGCGCGCCATCCCGGCGCAAGCCGGGATCGAGGGGCAACGAATTTTGCGTGAATATCTGGATTCCGGCTTCCGCCGGAATGACGAAGAGTGGCCCTTACGCCGCCTCGAGCTCATAGGCATAGTTCTCGATGATGGTGTTGGCGAGAAGCTGCTCGCACATGCGCTCGACCTCGGCGCGCGCTTTCGCCGGATCGCTCTCGGCGACCTCGACCTCGATATATTTGCCTTGGCGGACGCCATCAACCGAGCCGAAGCCGAGCGCGTGCAACGCGCCTTCTATCGCCTTGCCTTGCGGGTCGAGCACGCCGGGCTTGAGCGTAATGGTGATGCGCGCCTTCATGCCTCTCGCGAGCCTCGTCTATTTCGAGCGCACCAGCACGGGCCCGGACCGCGCCCGCTGCGGATTGTCCACGTGTAAACCAAGGCGCCGCGCCACCTCCTGATAGGCCTCCACGAGGCCGCCCAGGTCGCGGCGGAAGCGATCCTTGTCGAGCTTGTTCTGAGTCTCGATGTCCCACAAGCGGCAGCAGTCCGGCGAGATCTCGTCGGCGAGCACGATGCGCATTTGATCGCTTTCCCACAGCCGGCCGAACTCGCATTTGAAGTCCACGAGCCGGATGCCGACGCCGAGGAACAGGCCCGATAGGAAGTCGTTGATGCGCAGCGCCAGCGACATGATGTCGTCGAGCTCTTGCGGCGTGGCCCAGCCGAACGCGGTGATATGCTCCTCGGTGACCATCGGGTCGTTGAGCTCATCAGACTTGAAATAGAACTCGACAATCGAGCGCGGCAGCGTCGTGCCCTCGTCGAGGCCGAGCCGGGTCGCGAGCGACCCCGCCGCGACGTTGCGCACCACCACCTCGAGCGGGATGATCTCCACCTCGCGGATCAGCTGCTCGCGCATATTGAGCCGCTTGATAAAATGGGTCGGCACACCGATGTCACCGAGCCTCTGGAAGAGATATTCGGAGATTCGGTTGTTGAGGACGCCCTTGCCCTCGATGCGGTCGTGCTTCTTGTTGTTGAAGGCGGTGGCGTCGTCCTTGAAATGCTGGACGAGCGTGCCGGGCTCGGGCCCTTCATAGAGGATTTTGGCCTTGCCTTCGTAGACGCGCCGGCGACGGTTCATCTTTAGTTCCTCACTGACTTGGCCTAACGACTGACAAACGCCAAGCGCGCGGGGAGTGGGAAACCCCAAGCCGCGCGCCACGCAGGAATCGCCATCGCAGGAATCGGATCAAGAAATCTCAGCCGACCTTAGCCTAAGGGGAGGGGCCATACAACGGCCCCTGGGGACGCGGGGGAGGCTTCGGATTGCGTTACCGGGTTTGTTGATTTTCGGGTGTTTCGGCGCTATCACCCGCGGGTCGAGAGGCGGGATTTTCCCCACAATTTCTATGTGCTCAGCCCCTCGCTTGGCGGGGGTGTTTTGGAGGTGTCAGCGGCGATGACGAGCTTTGACGATCGCGAGAAGAGCTTCGAGAGGAAATTCGCCCTCGACGAGGAGCTAAGGTTCAAATCGACCGCCAGGCGGAACAAGCTCTTAGGCCTATGGGCGGCCGAAAAGTTGGGGCTCTCAGGCGACGAGGCCCAAGCCTATGCCCGTGACGTGGTCAAGGCCGACCTCGCCGAGCCGGGCGACGAGGACGTCTTCCGCAAGATCAGGGCCGATTTCGACGAGAAGGGCGTCGATCAGTCCGACCACCAGATCCGCCGCGCTATGGGCGATCTTCTCGCCGTGGCGGTCCAGCAGATCGAAGCCGAGGCCAAGGGCTGAGCCCTGATGCCTGGCGACCGCTTCCGCGAGGCCCAAAAAGCGCGCCGCACGCTGTTCAATGCCTGGCTTACGCTGAACAACCCCTTCCTCATCGAGCTGATCGGGGAGGCGGGCTGGGACTGCATCACCATCGACCAGCAGCATGGCCTCGGGGGCAACGAGGCGCTCGTCGCCTGTCTCACCGCGGCTAGGGCCTGCGGTCTGCCGGCGATCGTGCGGGTCGCCGACAACGATCCCGGCCTGGTCGGCCGGGCGCTCGATGCCGGCGCGCAAGGCATCATGTGCCCCCTGATCAACAACGTGGACGAGGCGGAGGCCTTCGTCCGCGCGGTGAAGTATCCGCCCCGGGGCTTGCGCAGCTGGGGGCCATACCGGGCGCGCCTCGGGCATGAGGGCGACTATTTCACCACGGCGAACGCCTTCACCATCGCCTGCCCGCAGATCGAGACCAAAGGCGCGCTCGATCAGCTCAACGACATTCTCGGCCTCGACGGCGTGGACATGGTCTGCTTCGGCCCCAGTGACCTCTCCGTGGCGCTCACCGGCCGCCTCGACATCTGGGCAAAGGAAGTCCAGGAGGCCATGACTCTGGTGCTGAGGAAAGCCCGCGAGACGTCTGTAATGACTCTGATTTTTGCCAACGATGTCGCCTTCGCCGAGCCCCGCGTTGCGGAAGGCTGGGACGTCGTGGCGGTCGGCACCGACGCCGGCTGGTTCTCGGGCGCCGCCGCCGCGACCCTGGCTGCGGCTGAATCGAAGTCTTAAAGTCAGCCTCTTATCCCCCTCAAACGACTCGCCGCAGCGAGCGCGTTGCATCTGCGCATCACGGGCGCTGTCATAAGGGTCTGCTCACCACTCTGAGGCTGACGCTTGCCGGTCCGTGTGCCAAAATAGCGCCAACGACTGATTTGGGGGCTGATTCATGTCGAGACTGACCCGGCTACTCATGGCCACCGCGATCGTGCTTCTTGGAGGCACCGGCAGCGCATTGGCGCTTCACGCGACAACAGGCGGCAATCTCGCTTTACGCGCGGGCCCGGGTCCGAAATATGCCGTGCTTCTTACCATTCCAGCAGGGGCGCGCGTCGCGGTCGATGAGTGCTCCTATAGCTGGTGCGCCGTCAGCTATGGCGGCACGTCAGGCTACACGACCCGGCGCGGCCTGTTCGTGCGTAGAGCGGTCAATCCAGCCAAGCCCGGGACCGGGCCCGAGGTCTGGCCGATCTACCCGGCTTACCCCTACCGCGCCGGCCATTATCCGAAGGCTGACTGGTATTACGGCATGCCGCCCTACACGGCGATCTCGCCGTCGTTCTACCGTAGGCGCTTCTTCATGATGGCGCAGGAGCGCAACCGCTACCGCTATATGCCGCATATCTTCCGGGGCACCAGCGCCTATGGCGACGGCGGCGGGCCGATCCAGGACGTCGATATCCAAGCGGTCGCGGCCAGCCTGGGCCTGGGCGGCGCCTACGGCGGCGACTAGGCGCGGGGCCTCACTCTCCGAACACGCGCTGGAAGATCTCGTCCACGTGCTTGGTGTGATAGCCGAGGTCGAACTGGGCGCGGATCACCTCTGGTGACAGCACCTTGGTCACGTCCGGATCGGCCAGGAGCTCGGTCTGAAAATCCTTGCCCTCTTGCCACACCTTCATGGCGTTCCGCTGCACGAGGCGGTAAGCGTCCTCGCGGCTGACCCCGGCTGCGGTGAGCGCCAGCAGCACGCGCTGGGAGTGGATCAGCCCGCCAAGGAGCTCGAGATTGGCGCGCATGCGCTCCGGGTAGACCACGAGGCCTTTGATGATGCCGGTGAGGCGGTTGAGCGCGAAATCGAGCGTGACGGTCGCGTCGGGGCCGATCATGCGCTCGACCGACGAATGGGAGATGTCCCGTTCATGCCACAGCGCGACGTCCTCAAGCGCCGGCATGGCGTAACCGCGCACGACGCGCGCGAGGCCTGTGACGTTTTCCGAGAGCACCGGGTTCCGCTTATGCGGCATGGCGGAAGAGCCCTTCTGCCCTTCGGCGAAGAACTCCTCGGCTTCGAGCACCTCGGTCCGCTGCAAATGCCGGACCTCGGTGGCGAGTCGCTCCGCGGAGCTTGCGATCACCGCCAGCGTGGCGAAATAGGCAGCGTGCCGGTCGCGCGGCACAACCTGCGTCGAGATTGGCTCAGGTCTCAGCCCCAGCTTCTCCGCCACATAGGCTTCGACCCTGGGGTCGACATGGGCGAACGTGCCGACGGCGCCTGAGATGGCGCAGGTGGCGACCTCCTCGCGGGCGCGGACCATACGGTCGCGGGCCCGCGAAAACTCGGCATAGGCTTGCGCCAGCTTCAGCCCGAACGTGGTCGGCTCGGCATGGATGCCGTGGCTGCGGCCCACGGTGATCGTGTCTTTGTGCTCGTAAGCCCGCTCCTTCAGCGCGGCGAGCAGGGCGTCGAGACCAGCGATAAGGATGTCGGCGGCTTCTGTGAGTTGCACGTTGAAGCAGGTGTCGAGCACGTCCGAGGAGGTGAGGCCGGAATGAAGGTAGCGCGCTTCCGATCCGACATGCTCGGCCACGGAGGTAAGGAAGGCGATGACGTCGTGCTTCACCTCCCGCTCGATGGCGTCGATCCGCTCGATGTCGAAGCCGCCGCGCTTCTTGGCCGCCGCGGCAGCGTCCGCAGGGATCAGGCCGAGCTGCGCCATGGCCTCGGCGGCATAGATCTCGATTTTGAGCCAGATGCGGAACTTGGTTTCGGGCTCCCAGATGCGAGCCATCTCGGCGCGGCTGTAGCGGGGGATCATCGAAGCGGTCTTGGCCTTTCCGGAAGGGAGGCGAGAGGGCTGGTCTAGCAGAGCGCGCGGGCGCGCTCAAACACGGTCGTCTCGCAGTCTTAAGTTTCGATAGCCTAGATCTCGACGGTCTTGGGCTCCCGCGGCCCGAAGATCGCGACGTAGACCGCGACGGCCACCGCGAGCGCGGCGTAGGACGGGCGCGGCGGGATCAGCATGTCGAGCAGGAACGAATAGAAGTCGTTGAGCGAGGCGAAATAGAGCCCGGTCAGCGTCCAGTCCTGCTCGCTTGGATACGTGGCGTGGGTGTAGATGAACCGCAGCAGGCCCCCAAAGCTGCAAAACGCCACGACGAAGATGAACAGCGCGAAGAGCGTCCGCACGATGAAGCCGCGCCTGGCAGCGAAGCGCTGGCACCACCACGTGACCGCCGCCGCAAGCGCCCCAGCGAAGCCGATGATCCGCACGGTATACTGGGTCTGGGTCGTCATGACCGAATTCATGTAGTCGCCGATGATCAGCGCCCACATGGACACGCCGATGGCGATGGCGAAGACTGCGGCAAGTATGAAGCCGACCACCTTGCTGAAAGTCACTTTTTCCATTGCGGCTTGTCCCTCCGGGCCCTCCGTCGCTGCGACTATGCAAGGGAAATGGGCCGGCTGCAATGCACGTCAGGCGCGGGCCCTTGCCGCTTGCCGCGGTTTATGGTCCGATCCGCCGTCGGTCACAAGGGAGACAGTCGCACCATGGCATTCGATGATCTCGAGGCGGAGTTAGCGCTTCTCATCAACCAGATGGAGAACCAGCCCGAGGATCGGCACGAGCTTTATCTGCAGATCCGCGAGAAGCTGAACGAGATGCGAGCCTACGGCATGCCGCTCCCTGAGGATCTGGTGAGGTTCGAGCAGGAGCTCGAGGCAGAGTTCAAGGCCGAGGAACACGCCGCCAAGAAGCACTAGGCGGGCGGCGCCGTGCCGCTGATCTCATCATAGGTGCCATTCAACCAGCGATAGACGGCGTAAGGCGGCAGATTCGGATCGCCTTTCTTGTCGAACCTGAACTTGCCGATCACCGTGTCGAACGCGTTATCGTTGAGCGCCTTGACCACGGTGGGGGCATCGGTGGTGCCGGCCTTCTCCGCCGCCTGTTTCCACGCCTGGATCGCCGCGTAGGTGTAGAGCACGTAGCCTTCCGGCTCGATGCCCTTCTTCTTGAACCGGGCAACGACCTCGGCGGCAGCCGGGTTCTTACGTGGGTCGGGGGAGAAGGTCATCAGCGTGCCTTCACCGGCAGGCCCGGTTATTGACCAATATTCCTGGGTAACGAGGGCATCGCCGCCCATGAGGATGGTGTCCATGCCCTGATCGCGCATCTGTCGCACGATCAGCCCGGCCTCGGTGTGATAGCCGCCGAGGAACAGCACATCGACGTTCGCCTGCTTGAGCTTGGAGACCAGCGCCGAGTAGTCCTTCTCACCGGCGGTGTAGGACTCGTTCAGGACCTCCTGTTTGCCTGCGGCGTTAAGCGCCTTCTTCACCTCTTCAGCCAGGCCTTTGCCGTAAGCGGTCTTGTCGTCGATGATGGCGATGTTCTTGTCGGCGAAATGCGTGGCGAGGTATTTGCCGGCGACGCTGCCTTGCTGATCGTCGCGGCCACAGACCCGATAGATGTTCGGCCCAGGACGATTGTCGGTGTAGGCCGGATTGGTGGAGGCGGGCGAGATCTCGATAAGATTGCCTTCCGCATAGACCTGGGACGCGGGGATCGAGGAGCCCGAGCAGTAATGCCCGGCGACCAGCGCCACGTCCTCGCCGACCATCTGGTTGGCGATGGCCACGGCCTGTTTCGGATCGCACGCATCGTCGCCGACCTCGAGCTTGAGCGTCTTGCCGAGCACACCACCGGTTTCGTTGATATCGGCAACGGCCATCTCGGCGCCGTTCTTCATCTGTTGGCCGAAAGAGGCATATTGACCCGTAACCGGTCCGACGATGGCGATCGTTGTCGTGTTGGGATCGTCGTTTCCGTTGCAAGCCGCAAGCACCAGGCTCCCGATCAGGGCAGCGATCAACCTGGCCACACGCATCATTGGTGATCTCCCTCGAAAC
>Ga0315554_1002057_pt1 | contig 11767 bp, 10 predicted proteins | sample SalMarSW160370MG_FD_202114 | JGI IMG/M metagenome (GOLD analysis project Ga0315554, IMG submission 202114) | Salt marsh sediment microbial communities from the Plum Island Ecosystem LTER, Massachusetts, United States - Salt Marsh Sediment SW1603-70 ... | reverse complement strand
TGATATTGCAAAAAAAATTAATATCCCTTTTTACGAAGTTGATGCACATAATATTGTCCCATGCTTGTATGTTTCAGGCAAAGAAGAATACGGGGCTTATACTATAAGACCGAAAATCTTTAATAACCTTCCCGAGTTTTTAGTAGAATTCCCTAATATTAAGAAAATGAAAAAAGTTGAAAGCATAAGCAGTGAAGATATAAATTGGGAACGGATTGAGGGATCATTAAAAATAGATGAATCGGTAAAAAAAGTTGATTGGATTAGACCGGGAAGTTATGAGGCATTAGAAATGCTTACCTATTTTCTTGATACCAAGTTTGATAACTATACCAAAGATCGAAATACTCCCGTAAAAGACGGGCAATCAAATTTATCACCTTACCTTCACTTCGGACAAATCTCAGCTCAGCGGGTGGCATTGCAGGTTCAGAAAGCAAATGGAGATAAAGAATCGGAAAAAAGTTTTTTGGAAGAATTAATTGTCAGAAGAGAATTAAGCGATAATTTTTGCTATTATAACCGGAATTATGATTCATTTAACGGTTTTAAGGACTGGGCTAAAGAATCGCTTTCAAAGCATAAAAATGACAAAAGAGAATTCATTTACTCGTTAGAACAATTTGAAAAAGCTGAAACACATGAAGATCTCTGGAATGCTGCACAAATGCAAATGGTTAAAACAGGAAAAATGCACGGATATATGAGAATGTATTGGGCAAAAAAAATTTTAGAATGGTCAGTATCACCAGAAAAGGCTATGAAAATTGCCATATATTTAAATGACAAATATGAACTGGACGGAAGAGATCCAAATGGTTATACCGGGTGTGCTTGGTCAATTGGCGGCATTCATGACAGGGCCTGGAATGAACGGAATATCTTTGGAAAAATAAGGTATATGAATAAAAACGGTGCCCAAAGGAAATTTGATGTTAAAAAGTACATAAATAAATTCTCACCAAATTAAGTGTTTTCCCTATTTTCGCAAAAAAATCACTCTTTTATTAAGTTTTCCGTTAAACAAATGTATATTTTTTTCGAAAATAAAGTTGTAATACTGTATGATCGGCATATTGTCTGAAAGCCAATAAAAATTAGGAAATTAGAATTAAATTACTGCAAAATTGATAAAATGTTCCGGGAAAATAAATTCATTGATAAGGTTACACCTTTTAAATTAAAATACAGGTTAATATATCCGTTAACTTTTTTTATCCTCATTTTCTCGGTTTCCTTTTATATATTTTTTACCTACAGTTTTGAGTCCCAGGCAATTAAATCTTTGGAAGAAAGGGCAAATTTTGTTTTACAATATATTGCCGATGAACTGCCTAATAATCATTCAACATTAGATAATCAGCCTTTCGATGAAAATATAATTAATATCTTTAAAAAGTATAAAATTGAGTATGCCGTTTTATTTAATGATAAAGGATTGGTAGAAAGGGCTTATAATTTTACAAAAGCGGAAAAGAATAAATATATTTTAACCCAGGAAGGAAATCAATTAACAACAGATAAAAAGATTTTCAGAACAGAAACCCCGGTTGTATTGAAAAATTCTTTGGTAGCCAAAGCTTATGTAGGCTTTTCTACTAAAGATTACTGGGAATATGTAATTTCTGTAAGGAAAGAAGCAGGAATAATAAGTTTGATTATATTTTTCGGAGGTACATTTATTCTCTTTATCCTTAGCAGCTTAACCACAATACCTCTGCGTAAACTGACAAAAGGTTCCGAGAAATTAATTAAAGGAGACCTGAAACATAAAATTAATTACTTTAGAAATGACCAGCTGGGTATAATTACCAAGGCTCTTAATTATTTAGCCTTGAATTTGGATAGTTCAAACAAAAAAGTCGAAAGTCTGGACAGGCAATTAAAAGTGATATTCAGAGATAAGATCGGCGAGCTGAATATTGAAGTTAATCAAAGAAGAATTGCCCAGCATTCATTAAAGCAAAGTGAAAAACAATTTAGACTGTTATTCGAAAAAGCACCAATCGGTATGGTGATTAGTTCCCCCGATGATAGAATATTGCAGGTTAACAGTGCTTTCTGCCAAAGCCTTGGATATGCCAAAGAAGAATTGATTGACAAAAAAACTTCCCAGTTTACTTTCCTGGATGATCAGCCTGGCTATATAAAATTACATAACCAGCTGATGGAAGAGGATCTTTCACACATTTATTTTGAAAATAGATTTATTAGAAAAGATAAAAAAGTTATTTATACAATAGTCGAATCGGTTTTAATAAGAGGAGAAGAAGAAAAACCCCACCACTTTATTTCGCAGGTTATAGATATAACCGAGCGAAAGAATGTAGAGAAAGAATTAGTCAAAGCAAAAGAAAAAGCAGAAGAATCCGACAGGCTTAAAAGTGCTTTCTTAGCTCAAATGTCTCACGAAATTAGGACACCGCTGAATGTTATTATTGCCGCTACGCCGATATTGGCTGATGAACTTCCTCCGGGAAATGAAGAGAATGATGTCTTATTGGACTCTATTACTAATGCCGGCAAACGTCTTCAAAGAACTATAGACATGATCTTGAATATGTCATCGGTTCAAAGTGGAAATTACGAACCCGAAATAGAAGAAGTAAATCTGGATCAAGAGTTAAAAGAGCTTACTGAAGAATTCAACCAACTGATAATGAATAAAAACCTGGATTTGAAATTTTACAATAATACCAGAGATCCCTTTATTATTGCCGATAAATATACCGTAAACCAGATTTTCCAAAATTTAATTGGAAACGCTGTAAAATATACAGCGCAGGGTGAAATTATTATTAATTTATTTGAAAAAGATAAACAAAATATTTGTGTTGAAGTTAGAGACACCGGAATTGGCATGTCCCCTGAATATATGAATAAAATATTTACACCTTTTTCCCAGGAAGATACAGGCCATAAAAGAAAATTTGAGGGGAATGGTTTAGGCTTAGCCCTTGTAAAAAAATATGTTGAACTTAATGATGCTGAAATTTCAGTTAAAAGTATAAAGGATAAAGGTTCAATATTTACGGTAACTTTTAAGAGTATTTTATGGCATAGAATGAACCCGGAAAATAACTATCTTCCCAGTGCTGCACTTTAATTAATTATGATACATACCGGTTGACAATTTTCAATTGGCACCTTTACCTTTCTGTTTTGTTAAAAAGAAAAAATTTTTGACGGTAATTTTACCTTGAATCAGAGCATACAGTAAAAATCATTTTTTTATTAACTTAGCTCATAAAAAAAATCAAAAGGTAATTTTAATGAACAGATATAGAGTTTTATTATTTTATAAATATGTAGATGTGGAAGATCCGGAAAAATTTAAAGATGAAAATCTAAACTGGTGTTTGAATAATAATATAAAAGGAAGGATCTTTATTGCTGAAGAGGGTATAAACGGGACTGTATCAGGGAAAATTTCCGATATAGAAAATTATAAAGCAAACTTAAAAAGTTATAAAATATTCGAAGATATTATTTTTAAAGAAGATGAAGCTGCAGATAATGCCTTTTCAAAAATGCATATTAGGATTAAAGATGAAATTGTAAATTCAAATTTAAAAGGGACGTCATTAACAAACGGCGGGAAAAGATTATCACCGGATGAATTGCTGAAGCTTTATGAATCTTGGAAAGGATTTTGTTATTGTAGATACGAGGAACTGGTATGAAAGTAAAATCGGCAGGTTTAAAAATGCAATTACCCTGCCGATGAAAAATTTTAGGCAATGGCCTGAAGCTGCGGAATCATTAAAAGAATTTAAAGATAAAACAGTAGTTACATATTGTACAGGTGGAATCAGATGCGAGAAGGCTTCCGCATTCTTGGTTGAACAAGGATTTAGAAATGTATACCAGCTCGAAGGCGGTATAATTAATTATACAAAAAAATTCCCGGATACTTACTGGGAAGGGGGCATTTTTGTTTTTGATGAAAGAAGAGTTGTTGAACCGAACTCAAAAGATGAATTAAAATATATTTCAAATTGTTATTTCTGCAGTGAACCTGCATCATATTATATCAACTGTCATAATTTAGACTGTGATAAAATTATTGTTAGCTGCCATAAATGTAAAGTTGAAAACGATTACTGCTGTTCGGAAGAATGCAGGAATGCACCTAATAAAAGGGATAAATATTACGGTTAAAGCATGCAAAAAATAATAATAGGCAGTATACAATATTTCTTGATTGCCTACTGCCCAGCGAATGATTCCTTATTGGTTTTACCCTTTCCATTCTTTTAATAACTTTTCCATCTGATCAAAATCAAAAGGTTTATTATCCATTTGATTACCAAGCTTAATTGCTTTTTCCATTGTTGTAACAGCTTCATCCTTATTGCCTGTCTTTTCCAAAAGCCTGGCTTTAATTCTTAAGTTCCAATAATTTTCATTAATTTCTGTTGAAGCGTTTATCCAGTTCATGGCTTTATCCAGGTCTACATTATTTTGTAAGCAATATGCGGCAGCCTGCATGGGTGTTGACCAGTCAATTTCTTCCTCCGCTTTTGCTAGGACAAGTTTTTGAGTTTCCGTAGTAACTGCAAATGAGACTCTCAGCTTATCCCAAATTAAATTTACAATTGATGAAGTATCGGTTACATCGGTAAATGTGAAGATCATTCTTTCGGTAAACGGGGCAGGTTTAGGTTTCACATTTATTTTTAAAACAACATCACCTTCCTTAAACTCAGAGCTTCCCCCTGCCTTTGTATTACCGCTGAATAGAAATGTCCATTCATTCTCTGTGGGTATAGTATGTATTCCGTAAGTTCCTGCAGCAAGCGGGTTCCCGTTTATTTTAACAGGGTCCGAAAAAGTAATTGATGTAACCTCATTTGCACCTGTTCTCCAGACTTTATTATAAGGTACTAACTGTCCCCATATAATCCTGTTCTTAACTCCCGGGCGGCTGTAATTTATTGTTACATCGGTAATACCAATGGTTTGAGAAACAGCTGCACCTGGACTTGGGCGGGGAGTTCTAAAACCCTGAGCAATTAGAATTTGTGAAAAAACAAAAATACATAAAACCGGCATAATCCCTGTTCGGGTAAATAAGGTCTTCATATTATTTTTCCTTAATTTTGTAATTGAATTATATTATTAAGCTTGAAAGGATATATTGAAATTAGATATCGTTTTAGGTAAAGTCAACAATAAAATCGGAATAAAATTGTCGGCTAATTTATTAAATTTTACTTATAGAAGATGGAATTAAAAGAATATTCATATAAGGATACAATAAAAAAATGGCTCCCTTCATTTATAATTCTGCCTATTGCTGTTTACCTGGTTCTAAACAGGGGGCACTATACCTGGATTGATAATGCCGATCTTGTAATTCATGAAGCCGGGCATGTTTTCTTTATGTTTTTCGGAAGTTTTATTCATTCTGCAGGGGGTACTTTGATGCAAATCATTCTTCCTCTTTTAATTGCATGGTACTTCTTTAGAAATTCATACCGGCTTGGAGTTCAAATTAGCTTATTGTGGCTGGGACAAAATTTTGTAAATATCAGTGTTTATGCTGCAGATGCGAGAGCAAGGGTGCTCCCTTTGTTAGGCGGAAATAAAGCCGGTCATGATTGGCACTATATGCTTGGAGAACTTAATATCCTTGAATATGATCAGACAGTGGGATATTTCTTCCTGGGAATTTCTATCATGGTTTTCATTACTTCCTTATTAATGCCTCTTTTAATTCGTGAATAAATATTATTTTCGACATTTAGATTTTAAAAATTTCATGATTGGAATTATGTCTTCATACTTAACTATAATTTGTATGCTGCTTTCATTAAATACGGCATTTGCGCAGGAAGGATTAATAAAATCATTTTACGATAACGGTAAATTGAAATCGGAAATTAATTATTCTAATAATGTTAGGGAAGGTGAAGCAAAATTTTACTATGAAAACGGGAATATAAAAGAAGAAAGAAATTATGTTAACGGGAAAGTGGATGGCCTGGTTAAAAAATATAATAAGGAAGGAAAACTCGAGGAGGTTTTCAATATTGAAGACGGGAAACGGGAAGGTCCAACATCTTTATATGATTCGGCAGGTGTCTATCTTTCGGATATAAATTTTGAAAACGGGGTAAAAGTTAAAGACACTTCGGAAGATGAAGAGTCCGAAGTTGCGGTAAAGGGGACGCAAAAAGCGGAAAATAAAATACCCGTTAAGACAACTGCACAAAAAAATAATTCTTCTTCAATTCTTCCGCCAGTTGAAGAAGAAGAAAAATATGAAAGTGATCCTGCATATTATCTATCGGCAGAAGTGATGCCGGAACCTATCGGCGGGTTTGATGCTTTAGAGAATAGGATCTTCTATCCTTCCCTTGCTAAAGAAAAGAAAATTGAAGGTACAGTTGAAATTTTAACTTTTATAAATAAATATGGTGACGTAACTAAAGCTGATATTGTTAAAGGAATAGGTTATGGGTGTGACGAATCTGCGAAAACGACGGTTTTTTACAGTAGGTTTAAACCGGGTTTAATTAAAGGAAAACCTGTAAATGTTCAGATGGTAATTTCTCTTGATTTTAAATTAAAAAAATGATATTCCATTGATACCCGTTATTTATTATTTTTATCTATATAATTATAATATTTTTATGGAAGATGAGATAATTAAACAATTTATTGAAAACATTTCCGGGTTGAACGAATTCATTAAAGAAATGTATTTATTTGGATCAAGATGCAGGAACGATTGGAAACCGGATTCTGATTATGATATTCTTATTGTTCTTGATAAAAAGGATCGGATGATTATTGATAAGTTGTATGATGTAGTAATCGATATCTTAATCAATACGGGCAGATTAATTTCTTTGAAAATTTTCACGCTTAAAGAATTTAATCGCCTTAAATCAATGCACACACCTTTCATTAGTAATATTTTAAATGAAGGTATAGGGATTGGATTCAACAACTAAAGAGTTAATAAAGGGTTATTTACAAAAAGCTGAAAGAAAATTGGAAGTTGCCCGGAAACTTTTTGATAGTGAAGACTATGATGACGCAATTTCGAGAGCTTATTATGCCGTTTTTCATTCTGCTCAGGCATTACTTTTATCTGAGCGACAGAAGGCAGAAACACATAAAGGTGTTGTTACTCTTTTTGGTTTATTGTTTGTTAAAACAGGGAAGTTCAGTAAGCAATTAGGTAAATATTTGGCGAAATTAAAAGATGATAGGGAAAGCGGCGACTATGAAATATTTTCTTTTATTGATAAAGATACTGCTGGTATTTCTTTAAAGGGAGCCAGAGAATTTCTCAATGAAACAAAAAAGTATTTAAATACTTTAAGAGTATTATAAATAAAAACCCCATTCTTTTTGTTTTTTTATTCCACTCATTTTGATCACATCAATAAAAAGCAGTTATTTTTAACATCAATAACCCGTAAATTGGCAATTGTTTTTTCCAATATTAAAACTTATTTTTCAATTTCATTTCTTAATTATAAAAATATTAAAAAGATGTAAAATAAATTTTTAAAATCGTGTCACTTGAAATTGAAGGGAGGTTAATATGCTAAGCCAACTACTCCAACCGGAAATAAAATCGCTGATAGAAGACAGAAAACTTAGCGAGTTGAAAGAAATTTTAAGTGACTGGACTCCTACCGATATCGCCGAAGTATTAAAAGACTTATCTGAAAAAGAACAGGCAATTATCTTTCGTCTATTACCCCGCGACCTTGCAGCCGACACATTTGAATATCTGGATTTCGATATGCAGGTAGAGCTGCTTAAAGCAATGGGAAAATCGGAAGTTGCATCAATATTAAATGAAATGTCCCCCGATGATAGAACAGCTCTTTTTGAAGAACTGCCGAGTACGGCTGCAAAACAATTAATTACACTCCTTACCGCAGATGAAAGAAAGATAGCGCAGACACTTTTAGGCTATCCCGAAGATAGTGTCGGAAGGTTGATGACCCCGGATTACATTGCAGTTAAACCGGAATGGTCGATTCCGGAAACATTAAATTATATAAGAGAAAACGGGAAAGACAGCGAAACTTTAAATATTATTTATGTGGTGGATCAAAAAGGGAAGTTAATTGATGATATTAGAATTAGAGATATTATTCTTGCTCCTTTAGAGAAAAAAGTAATTGATTTAATGGATGAAAATTTTGTGGCTTTAAATGTTTTTGATGACCAGGAAAAGGCCGTAGAAGTATTTAAGAAATATGATAGAATCGCTCTACCGGTTTTAGATTCATTTGGAGTATTAATAGGAATTGTAACAGTAGATGACGTCTTTGATGTTGCAGAAGAAGAAGCCACCGAAGATATTCATAAGTTAGGAGGTATGGAAGCATTGGGCGAACCATACTTAGCAATTTCTTTTATGCATATGGTAAAAAAGAGAGCCGGCTGGCTTGTACTTCTTTTTATAGGTGAAATGCTCACGGCTACTGCAATGGGATTTTTTGAAAAAGAAATTAACCGGGCTGTTGTCCTTGCATTATTTGTTCCGCTTATAATTTCAAGCGGAGGCAATTCAGGTTCCCAGGCTTCAACTCTGGTTATACGTGCAATGGCTTTGGGTGAAGTTAAATTGAGAGATTGGTGGCGGGTTATGAGGAGAGAAATTATGTCCGGGCTTTCTCTTGGCATTGTTTTAGGGACGGTTGGCTTTTTAAGAATATCTTTATGGTCGGCTTTTTCCGACATTTACGGACCTCATTGGGTTTTGATTGCTGCTACAGTGTTTTTTTCTCTAATCGGGGTTGTTCTCTGGGGAACATTATCCGGTTCAATGCTCCCGTTTATTTTAAAAAAATTTGGTGCTGACCCTGCAACGTCATCCGCTCCCTTTGTTGCCACAATAGTTGATGTAACAGGGATAGTAATTTATTTTATTGTTGCTATTTTATTATTAAGCGGTTCAGTGATTGTTTGATTGGGAGTATAAAAGATATCATTAACCAATGGATTCATCCTTGGTTTAAAAGGAAAAATTATTACTCACCTTTAACCGTATTCCCGTGTGGATACTTTGGATAATTTATAAAACCAATTATAAAAAAAGTTAATATGTCTGTTCGTTCGGCATGCAAAGACTTTGATAAAATTAGTCATAATTCGATAGGCTTAGCCTAACATTTAAGTATATTTTTAGCTAACCTTATAATGGGTTTTCATAAAAATAAATTATTTAGTTAAATATAATAACCCACCCCTCGCTCGGATTTTAATGCATATTCTCATTTTATCATAGGATTATGAATTATGTTAAATCAGCATAAATCTATAAATTTGTTTTCAAAAAATTAAAAAAGGTAACCTTGAAAAAAATAATATCTGTAGTAGGAGCAAGACCAAACTTTATGAAAGTGGCTCCAATCCATAAAGCATTTCAAAAGTATAACAGCGAAGTAAAACACCTAATCTGCCACACCGGACAGCATTATGATAAGAAAATGTCTAAGATATTTTTTGAAGATCTTGAAATGCCCCGCCCGGATTTTTACCTTGGAGTAGGTTCCGGTTCACATGCAGAGCAGACAGCAAATGTTATGATAGAATTTGAAAAAGTTCTTTTGGCAGAAAGTCCTGATTTGATAATTGTAGTAGGTGATGTAAATTCTACCGTTGCCTGCAGTCTTGTAGCAGCAAAGTTAAATGTTAAAGTAGCCCATGTTGAAGCGGGATTAAGAAGCTATGACAGGACAATGCCGGAAGAAATAAACAGGCTGCTGACGGATGCAATCTCGGATTATTTATTTGTATCGGAGAAAAGCGGCTTAACAAATTTAAGGAATGAAGGAATTAAGAAAGATAAGATATATTTTGTAGGTAATGTAATGATTGACAGCCTGGTGCATTACTTATCCAAAGCAGCAGAGTCAACTGTACTGGAGGATTATTCATTAATCCCTTCAAAATACATATTAGTAACACTTCACCGCCCGTCGAATGTAGATTCGGGAGATTTCCTGAATGATTTAATGCAATTGTTTAAGGACTTGTCTGCCGATAGGCAAATAATATTCCCGGTTCATCCGAGGACTAGAAAAAATATGGTAGAAGCAGGCTACAGCAACAGTATGAATGAAAATATTATTTTAACAGAACCCATCGGTTATATAGATTTCTTAGCCTTAACAAAGAATGCGGAACTGATAATAACCGACAGCGGCGGGATCCAGGAAGAAAGCACATACCTTGGAGTTCAGTGTATAACTGTAAGAAATAATACCGAAAGACCATCAACAGTCGAATTAGGTACAAACCAATTAATCGGAACAGATTTAAACAAGGTGGAGAAATGTGCGATGGAGATTCTTTCAGGGAAAATTAAGAAAGGGAAGATCCCTGAATTGTGGGATGGAAAAACATCGGAGAGAATCGCGGAAATATTATTAAATGAAAATTGAAAGTATTCATTAATCAATGGATTTAGAATCCGCTGTACAACAAGTAAAAATATTAACCACAGAGTACACAGAGAAGACCCAGAGGTAACAGAGATAAAAATCTTCCTCCGCGTTCTCTGCGCCACCTCAGTTAACTCTGCGGTAAAAAACCGCGTTGTTAAACAATTCTAAGAAATATTAACCACAGAGTACACAGAGAAGACCCAGAGGTAACAGAGATAAAAATCTTCCTCTTCGTTCTCTATACCTGCTCAGTTAACTCTGCGGTAAAAAACCACTTTGTTAGACAATTCTAAAAAATATTAACCACAGAGTACACAGAGAAAACTCAGAGGTAACAGAGATAAAAATCTTCCTCTGCGTTCTCAGCGCCTGCTCAGTTAACTCTGCGGTAAAAAAACACTTTGTTAAGCAATTATCCATAATATATTTTATGTATTCTTCTTAGGAACCGTAAATAATTATTATATTTACGTTTAAAGATTAAAACAAATTATTAAATAGGTAAAATGAATTTATCATCCAAAATAGAAAATAAAACAGTAGTTCTGGGAGTAATCGGTCTGGGTTATGTAGGTCTTCCTCTCGCAGTCGAGTTCGGGAAAAAGTATAAAGTAATAGGCTTTGATATAAATGAGAAAAGGATAAAAGAATTAAAAGCCGGGAAAGACCGGACTCTTGAAGTAAGCAGCGGAGAACTTGCTGGGGCAGAGAAATTATCATACACAAACAAGCTTGAAGAATTAAAAAAAGCAGATGTTTTTATAGTAACGGTTCCAACCCCTGTGGATGATTTTAAGGTACCTGATCTTACACCGGTGCTGAAAGCAAGTGAGACAGTCGGCAAGGTAATAAAAAAAGGGGATGTGGTTGTTTATGAATCTACAGTATATCCAGGCTGTACGGAAGAAGACTGCGTTCCGGTGATTGAGAAGTTCAGCGGACTAAAGTATAACAAGGATTTTTATTGCGGCTACAGCCCGGAAAGAATTAACCCCGGGGACAAGGATCATAGAGTAAGCACTATTAAGAAGATTGTAAGCGGCAGTACGCCGGAGATAGCTGAAGCATTAAATAAATTATACCAGAGTATTATTACAGCAGGTACACATTTAGCACCATCAATAAGAGTTGCTGAGGCAGCAAAAGTAATTGAAAATGCGCAAAGGGATATAAACATAGCTTTCGTAAATGAATTATCGAAGCTGTTTAATTTAATGGAAATTGATACACTGGATGTGCTGGAAGCAGCGGGCACAAAGTGGAACTTCCTGCCGTTCCGCCCCGGGCTGGTTGGGGGACATTGTATAGGAGTCGACCCGTACTACCTGACACATAAAGCAGTG
>Ga0315554_1002052_pt1 | contig 11805 bp, 8 predicted proteins | sample SalMarSW160370MG_FD_202114 | JGI IMG/M metagenome (GOLD analysis project Ga0315554, IMG submission 202114) | Salt marsh sediment microbial communities from the Plum Island Ecosystem LTER, Massachusetts, United States - Salt Marsh Sediment SW1603-70 ... | reverse complement strand
CGTTGACCCTGGGAAATTTGCATACGACGATTCAATGATTTCCATCGGCTATTACAGTTCCCTTGTGCTTGATTCAAACGATAATCCCCACATAAGCTACTATCATAAAACGGATGGCGATTTGAAGTACGCTACTTGGAATGGTTCCGAGTGGAGTGTCCAAACTGTGGACTCAGAGGGAGATGTTGGTTTAGACACTTCTTTGGCTTTAGACTTCAGTGGAAACCCGCACATAAGCTACCGAGGCGATGCTGGCCTAAAGTATGCGGTGTGGAATGGGTCGGGATGGGACATTCAAATCATAGACACAACAGGAGAGCCAAGAGCCGCGGTTGGAGCTTATTCATCTCTTGCCTTGGATTCCAAGGATAAGCCGCACATAAGCTACATCGACAATTACAGAATTAATCTGCTGAAGTATGCTTTCTTGAATGGGTCTTCATGGGAAATTCATGTTTTGTCCGAACCAGTTCATGGCGGCTATTCCACTTCTATGGCTTTAGATTCCAACGACATGGTGCACATAGCGCATGGTGATTATACCAGTCACGTTCTCAACTATGTCTTCATAGACCCCACGGCGTTACCTCCACCCGTTCCAGCACCTGACCCCGAACCGACAACTCCACCCAGCCCTTTCACTACATCTGCATCACCCGCAGGAACCGTTAAAATCATAGACTCCCTAGGAAACACTGGCACATATACTTCATTGGCTTTGGATTCCGAGGGTAATCCACACATAAGCTATTGTGAAGGAAATATTTTTTTGAAGTATGCTTACTGTGATGGCACTACGTGGCACGTTGAGACGGTGGATTACGATGGATGGCCGGGCCTCTACTCTTCTATTACTATTGACCAGAATGACAACCCATGCATAAGCTACTATGCCAATTATGATAGGGAATTAAGATATGCTTCGTGGAACGGTTCAGCTTGGAACATTCAAGTTGTAGATTCGCCAGGTGGCGGTTTTACTTCTCTTGCAATAGATGCCGAAGGCAATCCACACATAAGCTATTTTGCCGGAGTAGAGTCTGAATTAAAGTACGCGTCATGGAATGGCTCATCTTGGCGTGTTCAGACCGTGGATTCGGAAGGGTGGGTTGGCGAGTGTACGTCAATTGCCCTCGATTCCGACGGGAACCCGCACATAAGCTACTACGATATACAACAGGGCAATTTAAAATACGCCAGTTGGACCAGTTCAGGATGGCATATTCAGACTATAGAGTGGAAAGGCAACGTTGGCTGGTCTACTTCTTTGAAGATAGACTCAAACGACAAGCCACATATAAGCTACCTTGATGGATCCAATGAAGTTTTGAAACACGCAGTATTGAATAATAACAGCTGGGATATTCAAGTTGTAGATTCAGTAGGAACTGCGAACTACCAAACTTGGCGTAACTCCACGTCTCTTGCCTTGGATTCCAATGAATACCCCAGAATAAGCTACTTTGACGGCGAGAATAGCATTTTAAAGTATGCTTTGTGGAATGGGTCTTCATGGCTCATCCAGACCGTGGATTCAACATTTAATGTTGGTTGGTTTTCATCTCTTGCACTGGATTCAGACAACAAGGCACACATAAGCTACTACGATGCTTCTAATAGAGATTTGAGGTATGTCTGTTCGCCGAACGCAACAGGTTTTTCCACCCAGTTTACAACAGACCCATCGACGACCGAGGACAACCATTCTCCTGAACCCTCGCCGTCGCCTGACCCATCGTCAACTCCTAACCCCTCGTCTGACCCCTCACCAACTCCTCCGTCGCCATCCCCCTCATATAATACATCTAAAACGTCATCGTCATCCCTCACCACGGACCCAACGACTATAGCCTTGGCCCCAGAGTTTCCACCGTGGATAGTTCTCCCTCTGGTCATGATAGCAACTCTGGTTGGAGGGCTAATTTACAGAAAGAAAAACATGAAGGGAGGTGAAGCCTAATGGCGACAAAAAAAGCACCCTTATACATGGTAACGTGGCGGTGCACCAGAAGATGCGTAGGCAACTGCCTATACTGCAGTTACACGCCTGAACACGCAATAGACGCCGAGGTGAACACCAAAACTGCGTACAAAATAATCGACGAACTTTACTATTTCGGAGTCCCATGCTTCGGCATAAGCGGCGGCGAACCCTTATTACGACAGGATATTTTCGACATCATAGAATACGCCAAAAAACTGGGTTTCGGAGTAAGCCTGATAACCAGTGGCTTCGTCTTCGACGAGAAAAGGCTTAACAATCTTGTGCGAAACGAGGTTTACACTGCGGTCAGCATAGACGGCACCAGAGAATCAAACGACAAGATAAGAGGAAAAGGAAGCTACGACAAAGCACTTTACGCCATGAAAAAACTCTCAGAAAACGGCATCCTAGACTGCATAGTCACCACCATGACAAAATACAACATCAAAGACATGGAGCACCCAACAAAACTGGCTGAAGAGTACGGCGCCCGCATGGTGGTTTACCACAACCTAGTGCCCGTAGGACGCGCAGGCTCCAACATGCCTGACCTGGCGCCTTCGCCCGACGAGTACGAATGGGCGTTCAACAACATCTACGATCTGCAGGTGAAGTACGCGGGAAAAGTCCACGTCAACGTTTACGCGCCCTTCTACGCCAGAATCGTACGCCAAAGAAACCCAACAAACTTCTGGGACTGGTTCCAAAACCGTTTTCTGGGCAAGTGCACAATCGGCGGAAACTACATCAGCATCACGGAGAACGGCGACTACAGGTCATGCGGTTTTAACGAGAATTACAGGCTGGGCAACGTGAAGTACAAGGGTTTGAAGGCGACTTGGGATGAGCTGCAACGCTCTGAGCTGCACCTGAAGCTGAGGGACAAAAGCAACATCAAGGGCAAGTGCGGCGTGTGCGAGTACCGCGAAATCTGCGGCGGATGCAGAACACGCGCCGAATACTACACGGGCGACCTCTTCGAATCAGACCCAGCATGCGCATACGTACCAAAAGTACTCCGAGAAAAATGAACCGACCAGCACCGAGGGGAGAATTGGAGAAGCGATTTGCAAAAGAAAGTGGGCTCATGAAAAAAGCTGTAACATTAACTCTGATCTTAGCACTGTTGTTTTCAGCGGTAGCTGGAACCCATCTTGTTAAAAAAGCTAGAGCAGAAACGATAACTGTTCCAGATGATTACGCTACAATCCAAGAAGCACTCAACGCTGCTAATGATGGAGACATAATATTCGTTAGAAGCGGAATTTACGAGGGTCCTATAAATCAGACGCTATTGATTAGCAAGCCGCTTTCGCTCATAGGCGAAGACACAAACAGTACTGAATTAAGCCTACATCCGCCTTTGGTGCCAATGAGCATCTTTACCTACACGTACATGGGTTATTCTGAGCCAATTAGGATTGCTGCCAGCGATGTTAAACTCTCAGGTTTTACAATTACCACCGTCGGCGGAGGCATTTCTGCAACTGGAAATGGAACCCAAATAACAGGTAACATACTGAGCATGGGCGTTTCTGCAACGGGAAACAGAACCAAAATAACAGGCAACATCATAAACCAAGGTTCTGGCATAATCATGAAGGGAGATAACAACGTAATTGCGCAGAACTCCGTGTTAGCGGGATGGAACAGTTACATCTCCTGCACCGGCTCATTCAACTTTATTGAAGGTAACAGCATTGTGGGGAGCACTAGTTCCGAAAGCTTAGACCTAGATGGGTCCTTCAACGTAATTTACGGTAACACCCTAACGGACTGTGGTAGCATCGCGGTGGGAGCGCCCCCAGTTTCTGTGGAATGTGAAGGAAACATCATTGCTAAAAACAACTTAACCAACAGTAGCGGCATCCACATTAGAGGCTCAAACAATATCGTCTGTGCAAACAGAATAGCCAACGGTGGCGCAGCCTTAGAAATATTCAGGGGTGACAACAACACATTCTACGCGAATCACATAGTAAACAACACGTTTGGGGCAAGGGTAGGATTCGATCAAACAGACATATCCCGCCAATCTGGACCAAGCGCAGCTCAAAACACCCTGTATCATAACAATTTTATAAACAACACCCAGCAAGGCATTGACTGGAACTGGCTCGGCACCAACTCTTGGGATAACGGCAAGGAAGGGAACTACTGGAGCGACTACAATGGCGCGGACTGGAACTTTGACAGTATAGGCGACGTATCCTACAAATTAAGTGAGGCAATCAGCTTCTATGCACCAAGTACCCAAGGTGCGGATCGTTATCCGCTTATGTCTACTTTTGACGTCGACAGCGTAACCGTTGAGCTGCCTGAGTGGGCATCTGCATTACAGTCTCCCCCGCCTTCTCCTTCCCTCGAACCTGATTCAAAATCAGCGCCTTTTACAACAGCGTTAGTCGTAGCTTTGGTAATCACAATCACTGTTGAAGGCATAGGTCTCTTAATCTACTTCAAGAAACGTAAACGCTAATTGAACTGTTGTCTACACGGTTTTTATGGAAGAAAAGCCGCGATCTACGGTTTTTTAGACTGGAGCATCATGCAACCATATAAAGGTATAAGTGCATTTTAGTATTGAGAAAAAACTGGGTGACTGTTCGCTCATGAATAAGAAGCTAATCCACGCCTTAATCGTGCTGCTACTGGTTTCCATGTTTCTGCCTATCTTGCGGTTTCCCGTTGCGGATGCAAGTGAAAACGAGTGGGCAAGTATGACGCCTATGCCTACTGCACGGGGCGGACTTGGCGTTGCCGTGGTGAACGGAAAGATTTACGCGATCGGAGGTGTGAACAATGATACGCAGCTTGCGGTTAATGAGGAGTATGATCCAGCAACCGATACGTGGAAGACTAGGGCATCGATGCCGACTGCCCGAAGCGGTTTCGCCATCGCCGTTTATCAAAGCAAAATTTACGTGATAGGCGGAACGGTCGGGACTGGCGAAAACGTGGGGTTCACTGGAGCGACTGAAGTTTATGACCCAGCAACGAACACTTGGGAAACTAAAACTTCCATGCCCACGCCTAGAGCGGACTTTGATGCAAATGTTGTAAACGGCACGATCTACCTGATTGGCGGAAAAGACTATTGGGAAGACGGACCATTGTACCACCAGCTTAATGTAACCGAGATTTATACCCCAGTCTCCGATTCTTGGACTACGGAGACACCGATGCCTGTCCCTGCTTTCGGTTACGCGTCTGCGGTGGTTGAAGGAAAGATTTACGTGTTTGGAGGGGCACGCCAAGTCTCAGATGAGTTCAAGAATCTTATATCTGGTAGTTCCACCCAAGTTTATGACACTGTAAACCAAACGTGGAGCAGCAAGGCTAATCTTCCCGCCAATCGAAGTTACGCGGCGGCGGGAGCAACCCGTGGGCTCACAGCGCCTAAGCGAGTGTATGTTGTAGGCGGGTTCGATCAGTTCAATTACATTAACTTGGTTCACGTTTATGATTCTGAACGCAACGTTTGGAGCCTCGGAGTCTCTATGCCCACTGCTCGGGGCTACTTGGGACTCGCGGTTGTGGACGATGCCTTGTACGCCATCGGAGGGTTTGATGGCGAGAATTGGCTGGATGCCAACGAACGGTACCTGCCTGTTGGGTACGGGACTGTGCCGCCTGAGCTGCGGGTTTTGTCTCCTGAAAACGTGACTTACACTTCAGACAGCGTAGAGCTGGTGCTTAGTGTAAACAGGCCGACGACTTGGATCGGGTACAGCTTGGATGGCAGGGTGAACGTGACGGTTAAGGGTGACGCAGTGTTGTCCGAGTTGTCTGAGGGGCAGCACCGTTTGATTGTTTACGTTAATGACACTTTCGGAAACTTGGTTTCCTCGGGTGCGGTTTACTTTTCTGTAGACACGCTTCCGCCGCGGCTTGTGGTTTTGTCTCCTGAGAACAGAAGTTACGGCGAAAGTGACATTCAGGTGGCTTTTACGGTGGATGAGCCTGTTTCGTGGATAGGCTACAGCCTGGACGGGCGTGATAACGTGACCGTCACGGCGAACGTTACTTTGGCTGTGCTGCAGGATGGCTCGCATAACATAACGTTTTACGCCACAGACATTGCTGGACACAATGGAACTTCAACGACGGTTTACTTTAACATTGCTCCGTTCCCGACGGTTTGGGTTGTAGGAGTGGGAGTGACCATAACCATAGGCGTCGCAGCGGCATACCTGCTACTTAAACGCAGAAAAACGATTTCGATAAAAACAAAAAAGTAGCTCGCCTTTACGTTTAAAGTAGAGGGCTTTTCTTTTGAAGTATAAAGGTTTTTCAGTTGGCTTATTGTTTGCGGTATTCTTTTATCGGCGCCAATGGTATGGTGAAGGTTTCAGTAACGCCGTCTATTAAGCGGATCTTGTCGCCTACGAAATGCAACGCGTTCGCGTTGGTGTCTGCTTGAAACAGTACCGCGAAATCCCATTCTCCAAAGACTTGATACGCCTCCTCAAGCTTCACGCCTTCCATAGGTTTTTCGCTGAACCCCATCAGAGGTTCATACAGTTTCGCAGCCATGTTAGGACTTAGCTTAATCATCAACAAATATTTCTGAACGGATTTTGCCATGACAAACACCAAAGAACAGTTTAGATGTTTCTTATTAAAAAACGTGACGCTTAAACACTTTCATTGAGGAATGTCTCGAAGGCTTTATGGGTAAAGGTTTTACGCAAATCGTGCAGATACTGGCAATTTTCCAAAAAAATGCTTAACTGTAATGTTGTTAAATGTTTATGTGAGCCGTAAGTTCTTTGATGTGTATTTTTGTTGATCGAGTATACAATAACGTTTATTAAGATTTACGATATAGTTTCTGCTGAGCACTGCAAAAAAATGGATGAAAGAGTAACTCTTGCATTACTTCTTATCGCCAGCTTAGTACTCGGTCTCATTGGTGGAATAGCAGGCGCTTTCCTCTTCGCACAACCTGGACCTCAAGGAGAGCAAGGACCACCTGGCCAAGACGGGTCAGATGGGCTTCAGGGAGAAACAGGACCTGCAGGACCAACGGGACCACAGGGTGCACAAGGGGCGACTGGTCCACAGGGTGAGCAGGGAGCACAGGGAATTCCGGGAACAGACGGAATCAACTCGATTTTACAGATAATTCAAAACACAAACACCACGATGCACGACACCGCAAACTACACCCTTAATGACTGGTCTAACATGTCGGATTCTGACTCTTCGATGATGATAACCATTGATGTTCAACAGGATTCCAAACTTCTCGTTCAGTTTTCAGCATCAGTGTCGCTGGAGCCTCCTGAGTCTTTGCGGACGCGGATAGTTGTGGATAACAGCTTAAACAGCACAGAGTCCGTCTGCTCGGTGGGTCCACCAAGCGCTGGAACCTTCAAGTTTCCAAATCACATCGAATTCCTGACAGATCCGTTAGGTAGCGGTTCACATACGATTCAGGTGCAGATATTTCGAGAAAACGGCTCACCTGTAATATTGGACAGAACGCTCACAGTCATGGAAATTGCAAGTTAATAGCAAAATAGCTACCTAATCTAAGGCACGGTTTAAAGGGAAAAATGTCTATGAAACTATTCAGCCGATTAGTTTGCTTCTTAATGATTTTTACCTTACTAATTTCTGTGATAGCTACCGTGCAAGCGGCAACGGAAAGTCTCAACGTTCAAGCTGGTGAAGACTTAGTTCGGGAATTATCTCTTTCAGCGGAAGATCACGTACGAATATCATTCACGGTTCTGAGCCAGTCTCCCAGTTCCTTCCGTTTCTGGATTGTTTTCCCCAACGGCACCACAAGAAACTACGAGGAATCCACCAACTACAACATCAGCTTCGCCTCAGATGCCCAAGGTGAATGTGAACTGCACTTTGACAACACTAACTCATCCAGCGCTCAGCTTGTAACCCTGAACTACGAAATTGAACATTACTATTTTGGAATTCCCGAAATACCGTTTCTGATAATAGTGATAGGAATTCTTTTGTTATGCATAGTGGCAGGGTACGTAGTAATGGGCAAATACTCGTAAGAATTGCATTAGCGGGTTAGCCATTTTTTGGGTTGGGTTAAATTTTAATCCACGACCCTCATCGACTACGTGATCTGTAAAGGAGGATCGCGGCAGTTAAAACGACAGCAACAATAATAGCGCTTATTTTAGTAAGTGTAAATATTGTTTGATTTCCTACTTACTTCAAATTCACAAACTTTATTTTTCTATTATGAGATTTTAATTCAGTGCATTGGGCAAATTGCATTAAAAGAGGAATTTGAGGAATTTGACTACTCAATTAATAGAGTTCAAATGCCCGCTTTGTCACTCTTCTCTGGCAAGCGATGATTACTATCGAGCAATTGAGGAACTAAAGAAAAAAGTTTCTGAAACATATGGTGAAGAATACAAAAAAGCTAAACAAGAATACGAACAGAAACTTTTGCAAGTAAACCAAAGTCATAAAGATGAAGTTGCCGATCTAAAGAGGTTATTCGAGGAAAAAAGAACAAACCTCAAGAAAGAAATGGAGGATACCTATAAACAGCAACTTTCAGAGCTAAAGAAAACCTATGAAAAAATCAACAAAGACAGCAAAAGACATTTCACTATTCTTGAAAAGAAACTCAAAACTGAAGTGAAAAAGGAACTGCAAGAAAAAGAGAAACAACTTGCAGAACTAAAAAGAGAACAAACTCGTTTACGAAACCTCGCTTTTGACGAGGGCAAAGCCAAAGCTGAAATTGAAACCGCAAGATTGAGAAATGATGTCAAAGAACGAGACATACAGATAAAACGATTTCAGAATGAAATTGAGCAACTGAGAAAACAGCTGTCGCGAAGCCAGTCAGAATTGAAAGGCGAAGCTGGAGAAATAGACCTTTACTTTAATCTTACCCAAGCATTTCAGAGGGACTTTTTCACTCGACAAAAAAGGGGTTTAGCTATGGGCGACATTGTCCAACAAATTAGAACAGCCACAATGACAATAAACACGCCTATTGTGTATGACAATAAACAAGCCGACAACGTTACTAAAAAAGACATAGAGAAAGCGAAGAAATATAAGGAAAAACATGCAACGGATTACGTTATTATAGTTTCAAGCAACTTGCCAAAAAAGGCAGTCAAAAACGGATTTTTCGGCGAAAGAGAAGGAATTTTGCTCTGCCATCCATGTATAGTTGTTGATGTTGCTAAACAAATACGAAGAGCAATAATCGAGATCGCCAAACAATCGGGCAGTAGAAAACACCGTGAGGCTAAAGAGTCAAAGTTATACAATTACATAAGAAGCCAAGAATTCGTAGGAACAGTAGAAAAACTACATGACATCTATCAGAAAATGGCCGATATACAGGACAGCGAAGAAAAAGCTCATGGAAGACTATGGAAAGAGAGAAAGAAATTGCAGTCACAAATAAACGATACTTATGTCGGAATTTCTAATGGAATAGACTGCATTATTCAAGAAACACTTCCAATGCAAGAACTGATAAAAGTGCAAGCAAAGCAAGAAACAGAAGAGCCATCCCTGCAAAAAGTCGATACGCGTTTAGTCAAGAGGAAGAAGAAAAAGTAATAGTTGGAAGCAGAATTCCCCACAAGGCAGGTATAGCAAAGACAAAACCCGCTTGATTCTGCATTAAAACAAAAACACCGATAGCTAGGAATACAAATAAAATTATGAATGAAACAGCAATAGTCCAAGACTGTCGTGCCATTTAAGTTCAATTGTTATTATGCTTGTTAAGACTATATCAATTATTTTCCATAATTAGAACGAAGGCTTGCGCTGCTTTAGTTAGGTTAAGCGTACGTAATGCCAATTTTGTATTCGTTCTTTCTTAATTTCAAATTACGTCTAGTTATTTGCTATATCCATCCAAAGATTTGAAGAAATTGGTATATCATAAGCACAAGTACTATAGCGACAATTATTATCAAGAATCGGAAGAAATTGCGCCTTTCTTGCTGGATTTCTGGTGATAGCTTCCACCAAGAGAAGATTATATTTCCAATGGACAACAAGATCGAGAATATTGCAATATTAATTGAAACTAAAGCAAGGTTTCTTGTATATTGAGCTGATTCCCTTGACTCTTGAACATACCGATTAACTTCATTCATATATTCTTCATTTTTCTGTAGAAAATCCTCCCATCTTTCGTCTTGGGCTTTCTGGTAACTAGGCATTACATCAAATGTAAACCTAATTTTATTATAATCGAAAGTATATGCGTCATTAGCTAGATATCTGTAATAAACTATTGGAGTTTCGCTTGAAAGCGATATTGCATAGGTTCCTGGAGTTTCAAATAAATACACATTATATTCATCTATTCCGTGCACAGTTATATTTGGAAATAGAAATAGAGTTTCATTAGGTTGAAAAGATAAAGAATAGGTTCTCACAGCTCCAATAATTTCTTCAGTCGGATTAAATACCTCTACTCTAAAAGTTGCATTAAGGGCTGTGGATCCCATGTATTTCATAGTTATGTTGTAAAAGAAATAGTCTCCCACATAATTGTAATCACTTCCTGACCCTGTTAATATATTAAACGCTACATCAATTCGTATTTCTTCCTCTGCTACACAGCTACTAATTGAAAAAAGAAGGAGAAAACACAAGCCAATTAACAAAGCAATGCTTTTCAAGTTTTATCAACCAATAAAGATATGTTAAACCATCTCTCTTAATGTTTGCCGAGAACAATCCCAACTATTTTTATCGTTTTTCTACTTCTTTTGTGTGTGCGCGTGTTGTGTGAGAGTGTGTATGAGTAAGAGCGAGCGTAAGCTAGGGAAAGAAGGAGAATGAACGTATATGCGTAAACGTTTGGGTTTGGGATTAAAATTTAATCATATTTCAAAATTTATTTTCACCGTCAGTTACCCATAAGGGAGAGGCAGGCTTCTCACACGGTTATAGCAGCCTTGGTTCTCTTCTCGTTTCACTCTATTTATAGAGGGGCTATAGTCTTTTCCGAGCACTAGAGACAGCCACTGGAATACGCTTATATAATTTCTTTTTGTGTACTTTCCTTGGAGAACTGCAAATGAACGCTTCTGCATCGGGCTTACGCTTTTTCAACACGTTCACTCGTCGTAAAGAGAAGTTCGCTCCTTTAGAACCGGGCAAGGTGCGGCTGTACACGTGTGGACCCACAGTTTACGATTACGCGCATATTGGCAACTTCCGCGCCTTCCTGTTTGAGGATTTGCTTAAACGGTGGCTGGAATACCGCGGCTACAAGGTCACGCACGTCATGAACATCACGGATGTGGACGACAAAACCATTAAGGGCAGCCAAAAACAGCAAATCCCACTCGAACAGTACACTGCGCACTACACACAGGCGTTTTTCGAAGACATGGAAGCCTTAAACGTCAAACCAGCCGATTACTACCCGAAAGCCACAGAGCACATCCCTGAAATGACAGCGCTGATAAAAACGCTTATCCAAAAAGGCTACGCGTACAAAAGCGAAGACAACTCAATCTACTACTCCATCGCCAAGTTCAAAAACTACGGCAAACTCAGCCGCATCAAACCACAAGCGCTCAAAACAGGAGCAAGAGTAAAAACAGACGAATACGACAAAGAAGAAGCACGGGACTTCGCCCTCTGGAAAGCATGGACCCCAGAAGACGGCGATGTTTTTTGGGAAACCCCGCTGGGCAAGGGCAGACCAGGCTGGCACATAGAGTGCAGCGCCATGAGCATGAAGTATCTGGGCGAAACCTTCGACATCCACTGCGGCGGAATCGACAACATGTTCCCGCACCACGAGAACGAAATCGCGCAGAGTGAGGCAGCCACGG
>Ga0315554_1002048_pt1 | contig 11818 bp, 8 predicted proteins | sample SalMarSW160370MG_FD_202114 | JGI IMG/M metagenome (GOLD analysis project Ga0315554, IMG submission 202114) | Salt marsh sediment microbial communities from the Plum Island Ecosystem LTER, Massachusetts, United States - Salt Marsh Sediment SW1603-70 ... | reverse complement strand
GCCCGTGAAAGTCATTGTATTCTTTAAACCAGTCGATATCTATCATTAAAACGGATAAATTGTTATCGTAACGCTCAGCTCGCTCAATTTCTTCCTTAAGATCCTCCTTTAGTTTCCTACGGTTATAACTTCCTGTAAGACCGTCGGTTATGGCATCTGTGATGTCTTCGAAAACTTCTAAAATATATCTTTTCCCTCTTAATTCAATTGCCTTATGTTTTATTGTAACAATTTTACCGCCAAAAACGCCTTCCGCTTCAATTATCCTGTCATCTCCGGGCTCAAGCTCTTCTTTTAAAGGACAATACTTACATTGAACCCCTTTATCTTTATATACTTCAAAACACTTTTCTCCGGTAGCATCCCTGCCGACTTTGTTCTTAAGCGCCTCATTCATGTAAAGTATATTAAGTTCTGTATCGACAATATCTATAGGTATGGGAAAAACCTCTAATATTAGCTTAAAGTCTTCCAGCCCTATTTTTTTGAACTTAGAACTGTCTAAATCGCCTAATAAAATTTTTGACCCCCTGTTTACTGACTATATAATAACTATAAGCATTTTTTTTGAATAAGTCAATAGTGAAAAAATCGTACACCCTAAAATTGACCATCAATGGCCAATTAGTTATTAGTTAATTAGTAAATTGATTTATTAGTAAAAAAATACTAAACCAACAAATCAGTCCAATGTCCAAAGTCCTGAGTCCATTGTCAAAAATTAATACCAGAACCTGGTACCCGGTATCCGGTATCTAATACTGCCTTGACAAAAAAAGCGATATTTCTTATATTTATATACAATGAGAGAGAAAATTCATAGAAGATTAAAAAATTTCGCGTTATATGGCTTACGCTATTCCTATCTTAGACTGCTAAACAATTTTGGAGACAAAATAAAATTCATTTCTCCCGATTTAATGAGTCTTATAGCCTTCTTCATTGCTATGGGCACAGGTTTCTTCTATTATAAGTCAGGGGAAATACCTGTTTTTCTTCTTTTAAATATAGCTTTAATTTTTCTCGGAATTACCTTAAACACATTAGTCGAACTGCTCTCAATGAAGAGAGCTGAATTTACAATTATAAACGAGATTATTTATGCTCTACCTGATAGATATGCCGATCTTTTCGTTCTTATCGGTATATCCTTTTCTTCTTTATGCGATATCAGAATTGGGATGATTGCTACTGTAACTGTAATGCTTATCAGTTATTCAGGTATCTTGGGCAAAGCCTTAGGTGTATCCTGGCAACACCAGGGTCCGATCGATAAGACAGATAGATTAGTCATCCTTATGGCAGCATCACTATTACAGTACTTGCTAAGTAAAGTCGGCACTCCTTCTGTTTTTATTCTGGGAAGAGAATATACAATCATAGAAATATGTATGATAATATTTATGGTCTTCGGACAAATTACAATCCTAATGCGTATAAAGGGAATACTCTCAGACGTAAAAAAAGTAAATAGAGTTCTGTATCGAGAAGACTCCCCTAAGGAATAAAAAAGTATCTTACCCGCAACAAGAAATTTTATCTCACACGGAGCCACAGAGAACACGGAACCCCTCCCCACACACCAAAACTTCTTGCGTTTATTAAAACCTAACCCACAACCCCATTATTCACATGTAGACATGTAGGGAGTGTAGTTTTTAGTCAAAGCAACAATTCTTTTCTTTATTCGTGTTATTTGTGAGATTTGTTGTTTCTCTGTGTCCTCCGTGTCTCAGTGTGAGAATTAATGCTCTTGACTTTTTCCCTCTGAATTTTATCCTTAAATCAAATGAGTGAAAATAACCGATTAATTCGTCTCCTCTCCTCAGCGGGCGGAGGAAAAACATACCGCCTTTCCACGCGGTATAAAAATTTACTTAAAGAAAACAATCAAAATTTAAAACAAACTCTTGCCATAACGTTCACGAATAAAGCTGCAACCGAAATGAAAGAACGAATTCTTGGATTACTTAAAGAAGAAGCCCTTATAGAAGGAAATAAGCATTCTCAAGAATTAATCGATTTCATTCTCGATAACTATAGCGATTTTTCGGTCAGAACGATAGACTCTTTTGTAAATTCACTCGTCAAAGCCTTTTCGATTGAACTCGGAATTACGCCCGAATCCGAACTCATCATGGATTCCAACTACTATAAAGATTTTGCCACATCATCGATAATTCAATCCGTAGAGCAGGACGAAAATCTCCGTAGGAAATTAAGCGACTTTATAATAAATAGAATCGAAACCGGAGGGAAAATCAGCTGGGACTTCCATGGCACATTAAGGAAAGGAATGGACAGAATAGAAAAGTATGAAGGTAATGAAAACCTGACTTTCAGACCCCCGCCGGAGGACTCAACCGAACTGGATAGGGCAATCGCGATCCTCTTCAATAAATCGATTAACCTCTCCGAAAAAATTCTCGAATATTCCGAAAATCACGAAGGCATACACACAAGATTCCTGGACACCCTTCAAAAAGCCGTCAAAAACAGGGATATAGATAAAATATTAAAAAGTTCTTACGTCAAGAAAGAAAGCACGGAAGCACTAAAAAAGAATTTCAAAGATAACCCTGAAAATTTTTCCGTTCTCTTTAAAGACTTAAAAAAATCCATTTTCAAGTATTATGAACTCAAACTGCTCAGGGAACACAATTACCAGATAGATATTTACGGGGCTTATCACGAAACATTAAAGAATATAAGAAAAAAACAGCGGGTTAGATTCATAGAAGACATTAACAAAGAACTAAAAATCCTGTTCGAAGAATTCAGTGTACCGTTTATTTTTTACAGAATAGGAGAAAAATTCCTACATTACCTTGTAGATGAATTCCAAGATACAAGCAGAAACCAGTGGCAAAATCTTGTTCCTCTTATCGACAACGCTCTTTCCGAAGGAGGCTCTTTCTTTTACGTCGGAGACCCCAAACAGGCGATTTACCAATGGAGAGGAGGGGACGTCGAACTTTTCGGTATTCCTATGGAGGAGTTTGCTTCAGTTGGTACGGACGAAAAAAACTCTGAATATATTAATGAAAATTACAGGAGCACACCTGCTATAATCGATTTTATCGGAGAGGTTTTTTCCTGCCTGCCCGGAGAAATCAAGCGCAAAATGGGTCAAAAGAGTGATTTTTATTCTGACAAAGTTAAACAAAAAATACCAACTACTAAAACAAACGAAACCCCGGAAGGTTTTGTTTCAATAACAAAAATCCACCCGGAAAGTAAAAATATAGAAGATATTTTTAAGTCTTCGAATAACCAGTTGGAAAAGACAATCGATAAAGTGCTTTCCCGCGGATACGAAAAAGGAGATATCGCAATTCTGGTACGGCGGAACGCCGAGGCAAAAGAAATAACGCAGTACCTGTGCGAAAAGGGCTATCCCGTTGTTTCCGGTGAAACACTTTACCTTTCGAGCAACCCGGCAATAAAAGGAATTCTCTCCATGCTGAAATTCCTTGCGCATCCTCTTGACAACACTTCTTTTCTGGGTTTTATTACCAGCCCCTTCTTCGGCAAACAAACGGGACTGGACGAAAAAGATATAAGAAATTTTGCAGAAAGCTGTACTACAGAAATTCCATATTACATTCAATTTAAAAAGAAATTCCCTGGAATCTGGGTGAACTATATAGAAACGTTCTTTACTCACGCGGGGTTCTTGCCCGTTTACGATATCACAAGCGATATAATAAGGGTCTTTAATATACCCGAAAATTGTAAAGGTTCGATTAGTTTTCTCGAATCTTTCCTCGAATTTACCCATAAGCTGGAAGAAAAATCGATAACATCCATAGAAGGAATGCTGCTCGAGTGGGAAAAAGAGCAGAATTATGATAATCCCCCGTCGATCCTTCTGCCGGAATCAGCAGAAGCCATAAAAATAATGACAATCCATTCCGCGAAAGGTTTGGAATTCCCCGTCGTTATCCTACCCTTTATTTATATCCCAATCGACAGGGATAAAAACGAAGTCGTTATAGAATATAACGGTATAAAAAGGATTATAAAAATCAAAAAGGATATTCTTCCCGAAGACAACGAAGAAATGAAAGAAGAAATCAAAAGAAAAATCACGGAAAAAGAACAAAACGAAACTTTCGAAGAAATCAATAATCTCTACGTGGCGCTGAGTAGAGCCAAATACGAACTGCATGTTTTTTTGCCCGAACAAAAACCTCAAAATTATTCGGACATATGGAAGGAAGTGCTTATAGGGCACATCACAAGCGACTCATATCAAAAAGGAAAACAGGAGCAAAAAGTACCGAAAGAAAACACAAAAGGCGGATTACCTTTAAAATATTTACAGATGAAAATAGAAGACAGGGAAAGCGTGGAAAAAGCTTCTTCAAGATTATGGATGAAGAAAAACGATATATACGTCTTAATGAATAATAAAATCAACGAATCCCGCAAAACAGGAGAGATTCTTCATAAAGTTTTATTCTACATAAAGGATTTAAGTGACCTTAAAAACATCGATGCCATAATAAATAGGGCTTTAAACGAATTTGCCTTCCCCGGAGAAAAAGAAGTTTTCCGGGAAAAAGTAAAAACGACTATAGAAGAAATATTTAAAAAAGAGGAAATAAGAGAATGGTTCCTCCCGAGTAGTGAAGCCTGGAGAGAAAAAGAAATAATTTCAACCGAAGGTAATTTATACAGACTTGACAGAGTTGTCTTTAAGAACGAAGAAATCCACATTATCGATTTCAAATCCGGAGAAGAGGAATCCTTATCCGAATGGGAAAAGCAGCTAAAGAAATACAAAGAGGTTTTAGAAGAGTATTTCCCGGATAAAACAATTAAGACGTTTATTGTAAATCTTAATTCTCAAGAGGTTTCGCAGATTGAGTAAATTATTAAGAGTTTCTTTCTCTGAAAACCTCATTGAATCTGTAGGCGATAATCTCCGAGAAAATTTCGATAATAGAGATTTTTCTTCCGCTTGTATCGTTTTCCCGGGGGAAAGACCTTCACTTTTCCTTCTTGATTACTTAAAGAAAAAAATCCCCGGCGCGTTTATACCACCTTCGCATCTTTCGATAAACGAATGGATGGAATACCTATTTGGTTTACTGCGGGATGAAAGAACACCAAAACCAAAGGGAGACTTTGACCTTATTTATTTACTATATAGAGCAATCGTCGAAAGCGGACTGGATGAAAAAAGTCCTCTTATGAAGTTAACCGGTTCAATCAACAACTATATCCACTGGGGAAGCCGTATCCTCAAAGCGATGGAGGAATTCGAAATCCAGTCCGGAAAAGAGATAAACACAGGAGAACTAACCGATTACGATGAACTTTTCTTAGAGTGGGCTAGGGATTTCTGGAAGCACTTCGTGCTTATCAGGGATAAGTTTTATTACTTACTAAAAAACAACAACCTAACTTACAGGGGTGAAGTTTATCGCTTCACATCCGAGAACATAGAAAAGATCACAGATCTAATTCAGTTCAATAAAATTATTTTTGCCGGGTTTTACGCTTTGAATAAATCCGAAGAACGCATGATGAAACACCTTTTCTTGTCCGGAAAAGCCGATATAATAATTCAATCCGAAACCGTTGAAGGACACGTACCAACAACCTCTCCCTTTCATTTCCACAAAAAATGGGAGCAGGATTGGGGGGTAAAATTTACCGATATCAATAATAAAACTGCAACCGAAAAGCCTCACCTTGAAATACATCAGTGTTTCGATACGCATTCGGAAATGTTGACCGCGGAAGAAATACTCTCCGCTTTCAAGGAAAAGGGCAGAAACACGGCAATCGTCTTACCGGATTCGGGTTCTCTTATTCCTCTGGTATCCGAGATAATCCGGACTAACAAAAACGACTTTAACATAACGATGGGATATCCCTTAAAAAGAACTTCGCTCTTTAACCTGCTTAAATACGTTTTTTCTCTGCAGAGAACAAAAAAACAAGATAAGGATAAGACTCTTTACTATATCAAGGATTATCTGAATTTAATCCAGCATCCCTGGATAAAAACCATTAAAACCTCTGAAGGTAAAGAACCATTCAGCGTTCTTATCAACCAACTCGAAAAGACACTGGTATCGGTGAACAGGAAAAAAGCAAGAAATTTCTTCTCTATCGCTGAAATATTCAAACTAATCTCGAAAGAAGATTTCAAAAAACACTTCGAAGGCGAAGAAACATTACCTTTAATGATTAATTTACTCGAAAAAGTACACGCCCTTTCGATCGAAACTTTTAGCGACATAAAATCTTTAAAGGAAGGCGCGGAGAAATTATTCGACTTTATCTCCTTTATCTACGAAAATTCCGAAATAAGAAGATACCCTCTAAACAATCAATTTATCGGAACTGTTTTCGAGAAACTCGAAGAATTAGAAAAATCTCTTTTCTCAAACGTAAAATTCGGGGACAGCCTGGACATCATCACCTTGCTTGAAAGCTATCTTTTATCTATCAGAATACCCTTTATAGGAGAACCTCTTAGAGGAATCCAGATTATGGGTATGCTTGAAAGCAGAAATTTGAATTTCGAGCAGATCATATTACTCGACGTCAACGAAAATATCATGCCCGGCTCGTATAAATTCGATCCCCTGCTCCCGCATGGACTGCGAAAGCTAATAGGTCTTCCCGGCTATGAAGAAAACGAATCTATCTACGCGCATAATTTCTACAGGCTGATAAGCGGAGGTAAAAAAGTTCATCTAATCTACAAAGAAGGAAAACTGCGCGACGTAGATAAAAACATACGTTCGAGATTTATCGAGAAGATTCTCTGGGATAAAGAAAAAAACAAAGAAAATCAAATTATCGATAACAGAATTTTTAAACCGTCTGTAGAAATCCCGGAAGAAAACAATATTAAAAAGAGCGAAAAGGTTCTCTCGAAACTAATAAGTACGGAGTACTCACCAACGAAAATAGACACATACATAAAATGTCCCCTGCAGTTTTATTACAGGTACGTTCTCGGTCTCGAAGAATTTATGGATATCGAGGAGGAAATCGAGAGAAGCACGATAGGAAAATTCATACACGATTTCCTGAAAGATTACTACAATCAATTTACCGGTAGAAAAATTCAAATAGACATATCCGACTTCACGCGAAAATTAAAAGAAAAACTCGAAAGAGAATTCAGTGAAGGAGGAGGGCAGCTCATTCTGAGCGATATCATAAACACTACTTTAAAAAGATTTATGGATTATGAAATAGAGCGTTCAGAGGAACAGGACATCTACATTAAAGACCTTGAAGAAGCACTCTCTAGTGCATTTGAAGTAAAAGGCAACGCCTTTAGACTTAAGGGAAGGATAGACAGAGCGGAAGAGACCGGCGGCACCTTTCATGTAATCGATTATAAAACCGGAACCGTAACAATGCCCGCCAAAAGCCTCGGAAGCGAAATCGAACTTGACAGAAATATAATAAAGAAAAAAATAAGAACCTTACAATTACCTATATATGTTTATCTTTACTCTAAAGCAAATAAAATATCAATCGACAAAATTCAGGCTGAAATTTTTAACATAAGAAAACCGCGCGAAAGAAATATCCTCCCTGTTGAAAACATTGAATTATTCCTTGAGGCATTGGGTTTTATATTAAACGAAATTACGAATCCGGATGTTCCTTTCGTACCCGATGCAGGCGATTACTGTAAATTCTGCCCGTACCGGTTGATGTGTAGTGAGGGGTAGCTCTCAACCACCACCCGAAAATTTGAACCACAAAGTACACAAAGACCACAAAGTTTTTGTTTTTTTACTAAATCCCAAATCCTATTGATTGGCTCAAGACTCAATTACTCACAAAGAACACAAAGATTTCTATTGTTGTTTTTCCAGATTCTAACTAATATCTACTTATTCCCAACTACCGCTTTTTTCGGAAAACTGGTTATATTAGCCGGCTTATCCTTCATGGCTTTCCACAAATCTAACTTGAGCTGCATATTAAGCCAGCTCTCAGGACTGGTATTAGTCGCTTCACCAATCCTAACTGCCATCTGCGGACTTAATGACGATTTCCCGTTAATAAACTCATAGAGAGCTTTCCGACTAACCCCTAAATCCTTTGCTGCTTCGGCAATCGATAATCCTAGGGGTTTTATTACATCCTCTAATAAAACTTCACCCGGATGTGTTGGTTTTCTTTTCTTAGGCATTTTCTATCACCTCTTTTAATGATAATCCTTGTAGTCGACCATAATCGCATCTTCACCTTTAAATTTAAAAGTTATTCTCCAATTTCCGCTTACCCATACCGAATAAACATCCTTGTTCTTCCCCGATAATTTATGCAGCTTATATCCCGGAAGATTCATATCTTTTGGGCTAGTAGACGCATCCAGACGGTCCAATATTCTCGCAATCTTTTTTTCGTGTTCAGGACTTATTCCTTTCTTATTTCCGTCTTTAAAAAACCGCTCGAGCCCTTTATGCTTGAATGACTTTATCATTATTTATATCATAATATGTAACCTGTCACGTGTCAAGTGACAAATATTATTTTTTCAAATTAATTTATATGTAGAACATAAATCGTAAAATCGTTAGGTGGTTTGAAAAAATCCGAACCAACAAACTAACGAATTGGTCCAAAGTCCTAAGTCCGAAGTCGAAATTCAAAATTCTTGTCCTTCATATTTTTTGTTGTTTTTAATTCAACATTCAAAACTCATAACCCATATAGTTCATTTTTTTCGTTTTTCATTCAACATCCAAAATTCATAATTCAAAATTAGTGAAACCCTTCCGCCATTGATTTTATTTCAAAAAAAAGTAATATTTAATGAAATTAAAAACGAAGAATTCGTTAAAAAGGGAGATGTTAGATGATTAAAAAATTAAAGTATTGTATTTTTTTGTTTTTCTTTAGCTGTATCAATCCATTAAATGCTCAAGTAGAACAATTGGAAACAGGATTCCTGCAACCGGAGGGCCCTGTTTGGAAAGATGGAGTTGGCGTTTTATTTAGCGATATCAGAGCAAATAAGATATATTGCTGGTCGCCCTTTGATAGTTCACTTACTGAGTTTATGAATCCATCAGACAGTTCAAACGGCTTGACATTCGATTTAGATGGCAATCTTATTTTGACTCAAATGGGAAAAAGACGCGTTTCACGCAGAGAATCAGATGGCTCAATAACCCCGCTTGCTGAAACTTACAACGGGAAGAGATTCAATAGCCCGAATGATTTAATCGTTAAATCCGATAGCTCTATTTTTTTTACCGATCCGGATTTTAACACCCCAGTTGGACAACCAAAAGAATTGGATTTTCAAGGTGTTTTCAGAATAGGCAAAAATGGCAATATTCAAGTATTGGATAGTACGACATTCGACAAACCAAACGGTATTTGTTTTTCACCCGATGAATCGAAGTTATATGTAAATGAATCACCTCAACGGATAATTTACGTCTGGGACGTCGTCGATGATTCAACAATCACAAATAGAAGAGTCTTTTTCACGATACCGGGTATGGGCTATGCCGATGGAATGAAAGTGGACGTGGAAGGAAATCTTTATTGTACCGGACCGGGGGGCGTATGGGTTATATCGCCGGATGGTACTTGTATCGATACAATTCTTGTTCCGGAAAGTCCGTCAAATTGTAATTGGGGGGATGAGGATAGACAGACATTATACATAACTGCAGGCTCAAGCTTATATCGAATTCGTTTGCCACTTGGTTCTATAAAAGATCAGGGCCGCGTTCCCGGCAAATCATTTGAATTATATCAGAATTATCCTAATCCGTTCAATCCATCTACAAAAATTATATATACGTTTCCGTCATTAGAAAAAAGTATCGGCGTGTCCATACGAGTTTATGATTTACTTGGGTGTGAAGTTATAACATTGATAGATGGAATAGAGGAGGCGGGTGAACATTCGGTAGAATGGAACGGCACAAACTCAGCCGGACATAAGGTGGGAAGCGGTGTGTATCTTTATCAACTGAAGAGTAATAATGGCTATGTTAATACAAGGAAGATGACTCTATTGAGATGATGAGATTGTATGACTCTGAAATTACGAATCCGGATGTTCCTTTTTCACCCAATCTTATTTACAGTTCTTCTCTAAAACTTTTACAGAAAGATAAAAATTCTTTAAGTTCGGGAGCAATATCGGCTATATTCTGAAGGACCTTACTACCTTCTTCCCTACGGAAATCATGGCTTTTCACTTCTATTTTCTTCTTAAATGAACAACTGAATGCTATTGAAGATGAGGTAGGAAAAACCACATAGTAATCTACAGCAAGAACATCCGCCCCAAGAGACTTAAATCTATTCTCGCAACTCGCGATATATCCCTTATTTCCGAACGGCATAACAGTATCGATTACAGTTCTATCACTTATATTATCATCTACTAAAAATCCATCAATTAAATCTATAAGCTCATAATCGGCTGGAAGGTCGTGCAAAAAAAACTCCTATATGAGTACCTGTTGTTTTTTCTCCGTAGAAAATCGCACAGTTACCTATTGGCAGAGGATGAGGCTCCCAGCGTGAATTAAGAGGAGAAAATGAATATTGAGGAAACTGTGTAAGAACCCATCTCCCCTCAATTTCTTTGAAATGTTGAGTCCGGGCACATCCTAAAGAAAACAGCAAAATCATTATACTAACAAAGCCAAAGTTTTTTCTATATTTCTTCATATCTTAATACTTTACCCCCTTTCTGATATATATAAAAATTTCACCTATATCGCAGTTAATGTAAAATTATTTAAAAGTTATGTCAAGGATTTTTAAGCCGTTGATTGTTTTTACTAAGACCTAACACCCAATGTTCTACTTAACCACTCAACCATTTAATATCTCAACTTAGATTCGAAGAATCTATGAAATGAACGCAGATTTACAGGATTCCCTTTTCTTAAACTCTTATAAAGTTTATATAATATTTCCCTAAGTTTACACTTTTGTCCCGGACAAAAGTGTAAACTTAACGGTTGAGGTAGTTCTTTTAATACAAACGCTTGTAAAATTCACAAATACTTGTAAGATTTATTTATGGAAAACGGAAAACTTGAATTAAAAATTCTAAAAGGAAATGAAGAGAATATAGCCGAGGTGCAGAGAATATTGGAGGAAGCTCCCACATATTGCATCAATGTTTCTGGAAAACCTGCCTCTCCTGAGGATGCAAAAGAAATCTTTTCCTCAATCGCTCCTGGAAAAGAATACGATGATAAGTTTGTTTTTGGAATATATCTTAACAATCATTTAATAGGATGTATAGAATTGTGCCGCGGATATCCAAATGAAACAACTATTATGCTTGGACTCCTTTTGTTATCAGAGAAATATCAAAGAAAAGGATTTGGGACACAGGCTTACAAGAAACTCGAAGAGATAGTAAAAGAGTGGAAGAATTTCGAGAAAATAAGAATCGGAGTTCTTGTATCTAATCAAGAAGTACTCCCTTTCTGGAAGAAAATGGGATATAAGGAGAAAGCTATAAGTCCTTATAAACACGGAGATATCGAAACGGAAGTAATTACACTTGAAAAACCGGTTGATTGAATAATAAAGTTTTTTCTATCTTTTTACTAAATCCCAACCCCTAAATCCAAAATCCTAACATAACCATTTGACTATTTTTTTATTTAACAATTTAACTTAGATTCGAAGAATCTATAGAATTGTCCAATGTCTAGGGCGTGTTGCCCAAATAGAGTATGCAAACAGAAAAAAACATAGAAAAAGGGTTCACATTTCCACTTTTTAATATATATTTATTGTTAAGAATCAAGTAAATATAAGTATTTCCGATGAAAAATAT
>Ga0315554_1002045_pt1 | contig 11836 bp, 10 predicted proteins | sample SalMarSW160370MG_FD_202114 | JGI IMG/M metagenome (GOLD analysis project Ga0315554, IMG submission 202114) | Salt marsh sediment microbial communities from the Plum Island Ecosystem LTER, Massachusetts, United States - Salt Marsh Sediment SW1603-70 ... | reverse complement strand
TTCTCCCTATAAGCATACATTTGTGATTACACACTGTAACGGTGCGGCTGGTTATCTTGCGCCGGAGCATTTGTACATAGAAGAGGGGTATGAAGTCCGAAGCAGCCCCTTCGGTCCTAAAGCAGCATCGCTCGTTGTAAAAGAAGCTGTGCGGATGCTGCACGGATTGTAGGATAGGTTTAGTCCTTTTAGCGATACTGTTGTTTAATGCATTTCAACCGTGCAGGTCCCGATACCACCTCTGTAAAAATTAAACTGTACGTTGGGATGGTTTGCCAATAATGACATCGGCACGGAGCTGTCTGTTATTTTCTTGCTTATCATCAGCGTGGTCAGCCGCATCCCGAACGGATTGTCGTGTGCGCCTGCCTGCCAGATGGAGACCGATTCGGCCTGCCAGGTCTGTACAGGCCCGACTGTAATTGCTTTTGTTGGCACCCCGGTCACAACTCCGCCGCCGCTTGTACGGGCGTTCTGCATAACGGTTACAGGATGAAGCTCAACGACACGCGTGGAAAGTTTACAGTATTCCTCAGGAGATGGCGGTGTTTGGTCGTATGGTTTTTCTCTTTTGACCGGGTCGTTGAATGCCCAGTGTTTTATATCGCCCTGACCGCCCTGCATAGTTGCGCACCTAACGCCTTCCCAGCTTTGGACATATTCCGTCACGTCGGCTTTCGGAAAGTGCAGATTCGATTCCGGCATACTTAGTTTTTTATCGATTCGATTAAAGCAGAGCTCCTTATCTGCCTTCGCGAATGACAGCGGATGATTTTCATCCACTTCTTTATCATCCAGATACCACTCATCCATTCCCCAGAAGTGTGCGTTTTTCAGGTCCAGTTCGAGCTCATTGACCAGTCTTGCCACCAAAGGCAATTGTTCGGTAGGGCCGATTGGTCCGCAAATTCCCGCCGGATTATCCGCCGTTGACTGTCGCCAGGCCTTGATATACTCCAGGGCCTCTGCCAGATAAAAATCCTCCAGCGTATCATAGAAGACTACCTGGAAACCTTCCCGTGACAGGCCGAGCATATCTTCAGGAGTGAGCTTGGCTGCTTCATCTAAAATTTGGTCATCAAGCGTTGTGTAATCCCACCATTCGGCCGCTAATATGCTTAATTTCCGTGCCATAATTTGCCTCTCCTCAAACTAAGTGAACCAATTCCCCCAATTCTTTTTTTAGTATGTTATCCTGTGGATAGGCATGACCCAGGTGTTGTCGAAAACCTTCTGCGTACTGTGCGCCTATCATACTTCCCCGCGACATAGACCACCTTTTCATAGATTCCACGTACTCATCCATATTGTGATGTGCTTTTAGCCAGTTTCTCTGGCTCTCGTGACAGCAGAGCATCTTTTCTTTGGTCTCAAAGGCCGAGCTTATATCTACAACCATTTGCGGCTGGACTTTTTTACCAAAGATGTCCTTACCTTCTGCCGGGTCCATATAATAAAGATAAGGCACGGGTTCAAAGGACTCTACGCCTTCTATTTCGATATTTCGAACTCCACCTGCAAAGCATGCCGTCATTGCTAATTTGCCCGCCGTTGTATGGTCAACCATATAGTCTTCAGGTGACAGTGCAAATACAATAGCAGGCTTTAATTTCCTGACAAGTTCGATGGCCTTGAGCAGTGTCGGCCGGTCGTACATAATAAAAATATCATCGCTCTCAAGACAGTGGTATTGACCGTCAAGGATAGCCGCCGCCTTTGTAGCTTCGGCCCTGCGTATTTTACTGATTTCCTCGCGTGTATATTCAATCGTTCCGCAATCTCCGGGCGTCATCGTTGAAATGTGTATTTGCCACCCCTTTTGTTGTAATAGGGCCAATGTACCCGCGCAGAAAAATTCTGCATCATCCGGATGTGCGCCAAAACTTAAAGCAACTTTTGATGACTCCATAGTTATAGTATCTGTGTTAATGTCGGCAAATCAGAAAATATTATTAGTCTTTAAAAGCGCTCAGTCTCTCGGCAGCTTTTTTAATATCGCCAAATCTGTCATCTCCGGCTTCCCGTTCAATTGCCAGCGCTCCCTTAAAGTCTATTTCTTTCAGGGTTCTCAAAAAGGCATCGCTGTTGACTTCGCCTTCGCCCCAGGGGACTTCAGCGCCCCACGTACCGGGAGTTTTGGTACGCAGCGCATCTTTAATGTGGATGTGCCTGATCCATGGCGCCAAAACTTTTACCGCTTCGAGCGGGTTACCCTTGTTGTAAAGAATCATATTCGCCGGGTCGAAATTCACTCTGAGGGCCGGGTGGTCTATCTCTTCGAGAAAATGCTTTAGCTCTTCAGCCGTCTCCTGCCCGGTCTCCAACAGAAATTTTACGTTCTTTTCAGCCGCAGCATCAGCCAGGAGACGCACGCGGTCATAAAACTTCCTGGCGTATTCCGGCTGCGTATGGTCAATGAATCCGGCGTGCATCAGAATGTACTTGGCACCGAGCTGTGCGGTCACGTTGATTGCTCCCAATGCCAACTCGCGATTTTCCTCCCAGGATTCGTCCGGGCCAATTCCGCCGGTTTTTTTGATACTCTCCAGCGTCGAGTAATCCTCGTATGGAAAATCTATCATTGTGCTGCTTATCGTCCAGTCCTGTTTTTGTACAGATTCCAGATACTGTTCGCCGCCTTCCTGCACCCCTGCCCTCACCGCCAGATTCACATATCCGATATCCAGCTTTTTCATAGACCCGGCTAATTCATTTACATCCTGCTTCAGCGACCAGCTACAAACCGAAACAGGCCAATCGTTACATGTACGCATGACAATAATCTCCGTGAAATATTATTTTACCTTACGATGAGTTCCAACAGTCATTCTTCCTTTATTAAAGTGAAACAGCTTTGCCCATTCTCATTGATTCTTTTTCTGCCTCAACTATCCTGACTGAGTCACGTGATGCATCCAATGTCGTAATGGGCGGTACGTTTTCTCCATTTAGTACTTTTACAAAATGGTCGATTTCTAATATATAACCGTCTCCTTGCTGTACCTCCGGTGTAAATGCCTCACCCTCGGCTGGGCAAACCTTAAACGCCGGCTCCCGCGTGCAGTCATAGACAATTGTTGCTTTTTCCTGCACGATATTGAAGCTCATCTCAAAACCGAATGCCGGCATCAATGCCCATCCCCCCTCGGCGGTAATCACACTATCATCATCGTAAAGATATTGCGAGACAACGTGCCCCAATCTGCCTTTACTGTTCTTACCGCCGAAACTGCTGACCGCCCGGGGCATACCGAACACATATTGCACATAATCTGTATCGTGAATATGCAAATCCAGCACCACTCCGCCGCTTCGCTGCTCGTTCATTATCCAGTTTTCATAGCTCCACGTCGGCACCGCAGATAATCTTTGGAAAGTTGCAGCGATCACCTTTCCGTACTCACCGTTGGCTATAATCTCTTTTACCTTGGCATACTCCGGCCAAAAACGTACACAGTGTCCGATTTGCAATACCTTTCCGCTGGACTTCGCGGCGGCAATCATACTGTCGCACTCAGCTACATTCAGCCCCATCGGTTTTTCGCACAATACGTTCACCCCGGACTCCAACGCCTGTGTCGTATGTTTGGCATGCAGATACGTTGGCAGCGTCAGCGAAATGCCGTCCAGTTTCTCTTCTTCCAGCATCTTGGCGAAGTCGTGATAGATATTGATTCCGGTGAAATCGATAGCGTTTTCCGTCCCTTCGATGTTTCCGATTGTTTTTTTGCAATCTTCAACGATGTTCTTGTTGGCATCGCAAATGGCCACAATTTGTGCATCGTCCCGCCCCTTCCAGCACCGGTAGTGCATCTGCCCCATAAAGCCTAAACCCGCAATTCCTATCTTAAGCAATTTTCATTCTCCTTATTATTTGATATGTTTGAATTAGCATTTCCTTTTCAACAAAACCATATCTACGTCCTCAAAAATTGGTTTTGCCATAATAACAGCTTTGTCCCGGCATTTCAATTATTTCCGCCCGGATAATTTCTTTTTCTCAGACCCGGGAAAGCACGTAATCTTTGGTACGATTATGCAGGAAAAGCATGGTTGCGAAATCAATGACGGTTTGTTATATTAACACGCATATTAAATAATCAACTGTTACGATTAATTATGATGAAAGGAGGCGGTTATGAACCGTGTAAAAAACGCGACAGGAATTTGGTTATTTGTATTGGCGGCATTAGTATGTACATTAAATAGTTTTGCAAAGGCCGACGACCCCTGGGTTGTTTATGAGGGTAAGGAAGGTCCGGGCAAGGGTAAGCACATTGTTTTTGTGACCGGCGATGAAGAATACCGTTCAGAGGACTCAATGCCTCAGCTCGCCAAGATTCTGGCTGTGCACCACGGCTTTAAGTGCACGGTGCTCTTTGCCATCAATAAGGAAACAGGCGAAATAGACCCGGTGACAGTCGACAACATCCCCGGTCTCGAAGCTCTCAAGAAGGCGGACCTGATGGTACTTTTCGTTCGTTTTCGTGAGCTTCCTGATGAGCAGATGAAACTTATTATTGATTATACAAATTCAGGTAAACCAATCATGGGATTGAGAACATCAACGCATGCGTTCAACTACAATAAGCACAAAGACAGCCCTTATGCCAAATACAGTTTTCGAGACAACGAATTCAAGGGTGGCTATGGACGGCAGGTTTTTGGTGAGACATGGATTAACCACTACGGGCAACACCAGAGAGAGAGTACGCGTGGGCTCATCGCAGAAGGCATGGAAAATCATCCCATTGTAAAAGGCTGTGAAGATATCTGGGGGCCATCGGATGTGTATGGCATTACCACGCTGCACGGTGACTGTAAGCCGTTGATAATGGGACAGGTGCTCGTGGGTATGAATCCCAAAGATAAGCCGCAACCATCGAAGAAGCAGGTGCCTGTGGCCTGGACAAAGACTTATACCGGGACACAAGGGAAAGCCGCCCGCATTTTTACGACTACGATGGGGCATGGTGGCGACCTGAAGAGCGAAGGTTTCCGTCGTCTTCTTGTGAACGCCTGTTACTGGGCGATGGGTATGGAAGATAAAATACCGGCCAGGAGTAAAGTCGATTTAGTCGGCCGGTATAATCCAAATCGCATCGGTTTCGGCGGGAACAAAAAAGGCCTCAAACCTTCCGATCATAAGCTCTGATTCCTGTAATCTTGCGCAGGGGATACAATGGCAGTGAAGTTGAGCACACGAGATGAACAACTTCTGAATGGTCAACACGGAAAAGCTGCCCGGATGGCGATGCGTATCCTGGTAAGAATGGCCGAGGTACAAGGCGCGCCCGAAATGATGGATGTCAGCCAGGCCCATATAGACGGGTGTGGCCTGCTTAGCGAAACAGGTTTGGAATTTGCCGAGACACTGGCGGCAAAAGGAGGAAAAGTTTCCATCCCAACGACCTTGAATATGGGGCCGCTTGACCTTCAGGACTGGAAGCGATTTGGCGTAGATGAAGGTTTCGCCGCCAAGGCCATCAGGCAGGCGAAGGCTTATACAGATATGGGATGTATCCCTACCTGGACGTGTGCACCGTATCAAAGTTACCTAACGCCCAGGTTTGGTCAGCAAATCGCCTGGGGTGAATCCAATGCTATCTGCTATGCCAATTCTGTTCTTGGAGCCAGAACCAATAGGTATGGGGATTTTATCGATATATGTGCTGCAATAACGGGAAGAGTTCCTAAGTGCGGGCTGCATTTGAAACAAAATCGCAAGGGACAAATTCTTTTAAGGCTGATAGACATCGAACCTGCCACCAGGCGAAACAATGCCTTTTTCGCCATATTGGGTCATCTCATAGGCTCCCTGGCCGAGGACAAAATTCCCGTTATCGAAGGACTACCTATTAATGTCTCCAGTGACCAGCTCAAGGCTTTATGTGCGGCAGCGGCCTCTTCCGGAGAAGTGGCTCTTTTTCATGCTGTCGGAGTGACGCCGGAAGCGAATACTTTGGAGGAAGCCTTCCACGGTGGGAAGCCACAGCGAATTATTGATATCCATCTTTCTGATTTGCAGCGGTCCGAGGCAGACTTGTCTACGGCCCGAGAAGGAGATAAGCTTGATTTGATTGTTTTAGGTTGTCCTCATTTTTCCTTTGACGAATTCCGTGAGCTCGCCACACTTATTCGAGCCAAGACTGAAAAAGGCGAAACGCTTCATCCGGATGTTGAGTTTGTTGTTATTTCCTCCCAGACATCTTATGCCCTGCTGCAAAGAAGCGACTTTCTCGGTGTGCTGACGGACTTTGGAATCGAGATTACTCTTGACACCTGTATTTTTCATACGCCGATGGTCTCTCCGGATACAAAGGTTATTATGACCAATTCAGGAAAGTGTGCTTACTATGCCCCGGGCCAGTTGGGTGTCCGGGTTGCCTTTGGCAGTATGGCTAAATGTGTTGATTCTGCCGTCGAAGGATGTGTATGCCGAAAGGAAATGATAGGATGACAAAGAGATTTCTTGTCGGAAGGGTGGTAGTTGCAGGCTCAGCCCAAGGTATAGCTCTTGTTTCTAAAGAGCCTCTTAGCTTTTGGGGCGGCTTATCTCCAAATACTGGTGAAATTATTGACCGCCGTCATGAACGTTCAGGAGCGAATGTCTCAGGGCGGATATTCGTATTTCCGCGGGGCAAAGGCTCCAGCACATCCAGTGCTACCCTGATGGAAAGTATCAAAAATGGCATTGCTCCGGCAGCCATCGTAAACCTAAAAGTGGACCCGATTTTGGCACTGGGCAGTATTGTCTCGGATGAGTTGTATAACCGGTCAATACCTATAGTAGTGCTGGACGAGCAGGACTTTTATTCAATTAAAGAAGACGACTATCTTTCTGTTGAGCCGGATGGGAAAGTGTCGGTTAGCATAAAGCCTACTGCAAAATAAGGGAAGTGGCCGTGAAGACAACATTAATAAAGACAGGTTTCTGTTTTTTGTTGCTTGCAATGGCAGGTTGTACTATCAGCAAGCCTGACATTCAATCCGGTAAATTACAGTCTGTTGGATATTTGAATCTTGAAAGGATTTTTGACTCTAATGACTTTGAACCTGAGAAATCCGGGTCGGCAGTTTGGCTAAAAGACGGCATCGGATACACAACTCTGGAAGACTCGAACAATCCGGAGGGTGGCAAAGATATTGTATGGTACGAGCCCGACACATGTTGTCGCAAGATATTGGTTGCCTCTACGTCTCTTATCGGGCCCGATGAAAATGAGCCTCTGGATATTGACGGATACCAGTTATCAAAGGACGGCAAAAAACTGCTGGTGTTCACGAACACCGAACGTGTCTGGCGAGAAAACACCCGGGGAGACTACTGGGTCCTAAATCTGACAAGTAACAGTTTATACAAGCTCGGTGGTGATGTTGAACCTTCAACAATAATGTTTGCAAAATTCTCACCGGATGGCTGTCAAGTTGCGTATGTACATGAGAGAAATCTGTTCGTCCAGGACCTTAATGACTTAAGCATCACGCAATTGACGATGGATGGTTCGGACACCATTATCAATGGTACTTCTGACTGGGTCTATGAGGAAGAATTCGGATTACGGGATGGATTCCGCTGGAGCCCCGATAGTAATTCGATCGCATACTGGCAGTTTAATACTGAGGATGTATGTGATTTCAGCCTCATAAACTACACGGATTCTCTCTACCCGGAGATTACCACATTTCAATATCCAAAAGTTGGTGAAAAGAATTCCGCCTCTCGCATTGGAGTGATAAGTTCGTATGGCGGTGAAACGGTATGGCTTGACGTCCCGGGTGATTCCCGCAACAAATATATCCCGAAAATGGATTGGGCGGAAAACTCCGAGGAGATAATCTTACAGCAGCTCAATCGTCTGCAAAACACCAATAAAGTTATGCTGGCCGATGCCTATTCAGGCTGTGTCCGCACTATTCTGACTGAAAGTGACGAAGCGTGGGTTGATATCAGCGACAGCCTGAAATGGCTGGATGATGGCAGCTTCTTTACGTGGTTGAGTGAGCGGGATGGCTGGCGGCATTTGTATTTGGTTTCACGCTCCGGTGAGAAGATAAATCTTCTAACCCCGGGTCAATTCGACGTATTAAGCATTCAGAGCATTGATGAAGAGGCTGGCTGGGTATACTATATTGCTTCACCGGATAATCCGGCACAGCGCTATTTGTATTGTTCACCGCTTGACGGCAGCGGCAAGGTCGAAAGAGTAACTCCAGCCGGCTGGGAAGGGACGCATAAATATCAGATATCACCGGAATCTAAATGGGCCTTTCACACATATTCATCTTTCGATACACCCCCGATAGTTGAGCTGGTCAGTCTGCCGGGGCATAGGACTAAAAAGGTGCTGGTAGACAACTCGGAACTGCGATTGAAGCTGTACAAACTCAAAAGGAGACAGACGGAGTTTTTTCAAATTGATATTGGCGAGGGTGTGTATCTTGACGGCTGGTGTATGAAGCCGCCTGATTTTAATCCAAAAAAGAAATATCCGGTGTTTTTCTATGTCTATGGAGAGCCGGCAGGCCAGACCGTCAACGATGTATGGGGAGGGAAAAGATACCTGTGGCATCTTATGCTTGCTCAGCAGGGTTATCTGGTAATGAGCGTCGATAACCGTGGCACTTCGGCGCCTCGTGGTCGGGCGTGGCGTAAGTGCGTCTATCGTCAGATAGGCATTCTCGCCTCCGCCGACCAGGCCGCGGCAACAAGAGCCATCATTAAACTTTGGCCTTATGTTGACCCTACCAGAATAGGTATTTGGGGTTGGAGCGGCGGCGGCTCTATGAGCCTTAACGCCATCTTTCGATATCCAGAACTGTATCATACGGCTATGGCAATCGCGTTTATAAGTAACCAGCGATATTACGACACGATTTACCAGGAGCGATACATGTCTCTGCCGGACGACAATGAAGAAGGTTACACAAACGGTTCGCCCATAACGTTTGCGCATCAATTAAAGGGCAATCTTTTGATTGTACACGGCACTGCTGACGATAACTGTCATTACCAGAGTTGTGAGGCGCTGGTCAATGAACTGATTAAACACAACAAACATTTTACGATGATGTCATATCCGAACCGCACTCACGCGATAAAAGAGGGAGAAAATACAAGGCGTCACCTCTACGGATTACTCACTAAATATTTAATGGAAAACATGCCTCCCGGTCCAAAATAGCCAAAGGATAAACATTAGAGGAAAGTAATCTGTTATAAGGTGATTTTTTGCCCTAATCCTTTCTGAATCGCATTGTCATAAATCAGTGTGGAAGCACAAACGTCAAATAGAGCCATACCTACCGATTTGAACAAGGTAGTCTCTTTCTTCACCTCTTCCGTTGGTTCGTTTTCGATCAGAAATCGTCCAAGGGTCATAACTTGCTCTTGCTTTATCCAATTATTCTGCAGCGGGACTATCAAGTCACCTGATTCTTCTAAAGCGGTGTTGGTGTCGATGAAAACCGTTTTCAGCAAATTAAAAAGAGCTTGAGGAAATTCTCTGACAGTTGGTTTATAAGAGCCAATGCCGACAAAGTGTTTACCCGCTAACAATTCCTCTTTGTTCGGCAATACAGGTTCAAAAGATGTTGTCGCCGTGATAACAGTTTGGCTTTTTTCCAGCAGGTCTTCAACATGGTTTGTTTGGTGCAGCTTAACGTCTGGTATTACCTTCGACAACTTTTCAATCAGTGCCGATGTTTTTTCCGGATACGAATCGAAAACATAGATATCCTTCAGACTCCTGGCTGAACATGCGATCCACGCCTGATAAAAGCCCTGGACACCCGCCCCGATTATTCCCAGTGATTGAGTATTCTCCGGTGTCAGATGTCGAATACTCACAGAAGCAACCGCTGCCGTTCTCAGTGCCGTCAGGGCCGGGCCGTTAAGCAATGCCAACGGCAGCCCGGTTTGCGCATCGTTGAGAACCATTATTCCGTTCAGGACGGGAATATTCTTTTCTGGATTCTGCGGGAACAGGCTGACCAGTTTGGTTCCAAAACAATCCTTGGTGAAGCAGGGCATAAGCAATAAAGTGTTTTCTTCGTGGTCTATGTGAAGCCGTTGAGGCATGTAAAATTCCTTTTTCTCATACATATACATCGATGCCTCAATGGCATCGAGTAAGTCATTAAAAGATACCGCCTGTAAAATGTCTTTTTCGGTTAGATATATCATTTTGTCTACACGTGCAATAAAATCCGAGTGAGTCGAGCAGCTCTATTTCCATTTACACTTACGAATTTCTAAACGGTGCTTGCCGTGGCAATCGGTACAGACCTTTTTCTCGCCGGTGTCGGCAAAGAGGGGTTTGTGCTGCTCGGTGTCGATTTTGTCCTTCGGGTGACAGCCCATACATAACGGATTAATCTTTGGTCGGGGATACATTATATCTGGCGCGGTACCGTTTCCACCCGAGGCCCAGGATTCGTCGGCAATGTGCTCATCACATTCGCCGTGGCAGCGCGCGCAGCCGATGTTGGCCCGTGCATGAGTTACGGCAATATCCTCTTGCATGTAGTTTATATGACAAACGAAGCAGCGACTGTTATCAGCTAAGGGACCGGTCGGCGGGACCAACTCTTCCTCACTATCGTCAAGAAGCAGCAATGGCTCCTCATCCGTTATGGATTTCTGGCTGGACTTGGATTCTGTGTTTGTATCCGTCTTTTGTTTAGCCTCCATTTGCTCACAGCCTGTTCCGACAACAATTGATGCTGCCAAAACAAACATTAAGAAACAGTATTTCATGCTTTCTTCCCTGCTATTATTTTAAGCGGTGGGCCAGGCATCGCTGCTCACTCTTAATACGGATTTTCAATTGAACGAACGTTCTCGATTAGACGTATTCCCAGTCCTTGAGCCATTGATAGTGGGGCGGTAATTTAGCCCACGTCTGCCTGCCGGCGTTTTCCAGCTCCGCTCTTTCTTTCAAATCGAGCTGCCGGCGCTCCTTCACCGCCTTGACCACGTTGTCGACCTCGCTCACCCTGTTCATACCGGGGATAGGTATCACGGTGTTGCTTTGCAAAATATACCGGATGGCCAGACGTGCACGACTATTTTTTTCTTCCTGGCTGCCGGCAAATAGCGAGCCCGCCGCAAAAGGCTTAATCCCGAAAGCGCCAACATCACACTTCTTCAGGGCTGGGAACACACTGTCTGTCTGTGCCCTTTTACTCATAGTGGTGAAGGGAAAGCAGACACAGTCGACTTGTGGAAAGTATTCTATCATAAACTTTATCCAGCGGCGGTCGTGTGTGGAAAATCCGATAAACCGGGCTTTGCCCTGTTTTTTCGCTGTCTCCAGTGCTTCGGTCATCTCGCAAGCCGTATTGAATGAATGCCTGCCGCCCGGCTCGTAACAGGTGATACGCCATAAATCAGTATACTCCTCTTTCGAGTCTTTAAGCACTTCATCAAGACTTTCCAGTAATTTTTTGGCCGTTCGGTAATCCGAATTACGTGTCTCTCGGTCGCAGTGGGACAGTGCCAGGTACATCTTGTCGCGACGCCCTCTCAGGGCCTTGGCGTCTCTTATTACCTCGTCCTTGGTGCACGAGTCGATATAGTTTATACCTGCGTCGATGCAGCGGCTGACAATTTCGTAGCGCTGCTCATCGTTGCTGCCTGAGTGACCGCCCAAGCAGACAGCCGAGACCATCAGGTTCGTCTTACCCTGCCGGCGGTACTCCATATCCGGATTGTAATTGAGAATCTTAGAGGTATCGACTGTTGCGCCACCGGCGGCCTGAACGCTTTGCCCGGCCGCGGCACCAAGTCCCACAGCCACACTCGCTGCGGTTATCGCACTATCGCGCATAAACT
>Ga0315554_1002044_pt1 | contig 11838 bp, 10 predicted proteins | sample SalMarSW160370MG_FD_202114 | JGI IMG/M metagenome (GOLD analysis project Ga0315554, IMG submission 202114) | Salt marsh sediment microbial communities from the Plum Island Ecosystem LTER, Massachusetts, United States - Salt Marsh Sediment SW1603-70 ... | reverse complement strand
CAGCCGAGCACGACCGGCAAGGAAACGCCGGCCAAGAAGAAAAGCCGTCAGACGACCACGACGACGGTCATAATCGGGGGATAGGTGGATTATCGCCGCATCACATCGGTATCGCTCGAATCGCTGCTGTCGCATAAATTCCGCACTTTTCTGACGATGCTGGGGATTATTTTCGGCGTGGCGGCGGTGATCGCCATGCTATCGATCGGCGAGGGGGCCAAGCAGGACGCGCTGGAACAGATCGAACTCCTCGGCATGCACAATATCATCATCGAGGGAGCTATCCCGCCCGAGGAAAAAGGCTCCGAAACCGTCGGGGGCCGCAGTCCGGGTTTAACCCTGGCCGATGCCGAGAATCTGCAATCATTCGACAACGTGTACGGCGCGGTGGTGTCATCCCAGATAATCGAGGAAAACAAAGCCTATTACGCCGACGCCGAAAGCGATGCGAGAATCATCGCGACGACGCCGGAGTATTTGCCGATCATGAACATATCCGTTCAGTCGGGATCGTTTCTTCGTCCCGAGGATATCGACGATTACTCGCAGGTGTGCGTGCTGGGGTCCAATGTCAAACGGATGCTGTTCGCTTTTTCCGATCCGTTGGGCAAACAGATTCGTCTGCAGGATTTGTATTATACCGTCATCGGCGTAATCGGGGAAAAGATCGTGGGATCATCCGATTTCCAGGGCATCGATTTGAAGAACGTCAACAACAACATTTATATTCCCCTGACGACGGCGCTCAACAAAATCATGCGATCCTACGATAATGCTGCGTTGAAATCGGGCCTGGGCGAAGACGCCGCGATGACCTATAACACCAACGAGATCGACCGGATCATTCTGCAGGTTCGCGACGATCAAGACATCCCCACGGCGGCCGCCCTGGCGAGGCGGGTGATCGACCGGCGGCATCGCGAGGTACAGGATTACAGCATTGTCGTCCCCGAGGCGCTCTTAGAGCAGAGCCGGAGGACGCAGCGAATTTTCAATATCGTCATGGGAGCCATCGCCGGGATATCGCTGCTGGTGGGCGGCATCGGCATCATGAATATCATGCTTGCTTCGGTGCTGGAACGGACCAGGGAAATCGGCGTGCGCCGGGCGGTCGGAGCCAGCCGCCGGGATATCATGAGTCAGTTCTTGATCGAATCGGTGACGATTTGTCTGATCGGCTGTTTCATCGGCGTCTTTGCCGGACTGGGGCTGGCCAAGGGCATCTCCACCTATGCCGAATGGCGGACGATTATTTCGGTATTTTCGATTATTCTGGCGGTCGGGGTGTCTACCGCGGTAGGGTTGATATTCGGCTTTTTCCCGGCCCGCAAGGCGGCCTCGCTCGATCCCATTGAAGCCCTACGCTATGAATGACAAGGAGTCGGCATGCGCATATTGATCATGATTCTCCTAACGTCAAGTTTATATTTTTTGACCTCGCCGGCGGCGGGTCAGCCCATGACGCTGGACAGCGCCCTGGAGCATCTGCTGGGCGAGACCACCCGCGGGCGGATCATCAAGGGGCAGCATCAGGTCGCCCGGGACAAATTCGATGCCGAGAAAATCGGCTATTACCTCCCCGAGATATCGTTTAACACCACCCTGCCGACCTATGCGTACACTGAAGATTACAACACGTATCCCGGGTTCACCGACCCGATCCTGTTTAAAAGAAATAATATCGGGGCCAACGGGAATATCCGCATGCGGCAGAAAGTGCTTACCGGCGGCGATGTGACCTTCGAGACGCGAGTTAACGTGCGCAATGACGAATATCCGACCGGGGTTTACGGTCCCGACAACAGCTTCATCGGTTTCCGGACGGCGATCGATAAACGCCGGCTTGCCAACCTGTATTTACAATTCAATCAACCGCTGTTCCAAACATCGGAAACGCGTTCGGCGTATTTTCAGGCGCGCGACAACCTGGATAAATCCGATATCGAGTATTGGAGGGCGCAGGCGGATCTCAAGAAGGAGGGGATCACGGCTTATTTTGATCTGCTGATCGCACGGGTCGACAAATCGATTGCGGAAAATCAATCGCAGTTGGCTTCGTACAACGCCAAATGGGATTCGGTGAAATTCGAGGATAGTGTCATCACGGAGGAAGCCTGGATCGAAAGCAAGTCGACTCGCCTGGAAAAGCAACTGGCGGCATATGACGCCGAGGCGAATCTATCGGAAAAGACGAACAATTTTATTCACCTGCTCGATCTGCCGGTGGGTTCCGACATCAAATTGGAAATTCCTCCTACGCCGGCGACGCCGAGCGAAACCCGCACACGACATCTCCTGGCCGACGTCGATAATTCATCCGACGTGCAGTTGGCCCGAATCAATATGGAAATCAGTGAACGGAACCTCGGCCAGACGCGGAGTTCCTTGGGCGTCAACGGGACATTGAATGCATCCTATTCAATCGGCCAGGGGAAGGTGACGCAGAGCAAGCCGGAGAAAGAACTGGCAGAGAATATCGATACGAAGGATTGGCAGGTGTCGCTGAACCTGTCGTATCCGATCTGGGACGGGGGAGCGTCCAAAGCGAATCTGCATTCGCAGGAATTGTCGTACGAATCGGCGCGGCTGGAATACCTGGCGGCGCAGCGCCGCGCCCGCAACAATCTGGAGATATTGCTGCGGCGAATCCAGATCAACCACGACAAACTGTCGCTGTTGATGCAGGAGGTCGATCTGGCGGAAACGAAACTCCGGGAAGCCGAGGAGCGATACGACACCGGCTTGATTTCCGAAGCGGCGCTTCTGGAGAATCGCAATTATTACGAAGAGGCGCGCAAAAGCCTGATGACGACCATGAAGGATCATTATCTCGATCTCACCGAGCTGGAAAAATCCGCCCTGCCCTAGCATGAAGCTGATAATCCGCGCCCCCAACTGGGTGGGCGACGCCGTCATGGCGATGCCCGCTGTCGATAACGCCCGGGAAATGACCGGGGCCGACCATATCGCCGTCATGGCTCGCGCCGCGACCGCGCCGCTATTAGCCAATCATCCGGACATCGACCGCGTGGTCCTCATCGATGATAAGAAATCACGGATTCGCGGGCCGCAGCAGGCGGCCAATCTCATTAGAGAGGATCGTTATGACGTCGGCGTGCTGCTGCCGCCGTCGTTTTCATCGGCGTTGATATTCAAGCTGGCTGGGATCAAGGGACGGATCGGTTTCGCCGGAGAAGGACGGTCGTTTCTCTTGACGCGGGCGGTTAAAATTCCCGATGAGCCGAAACACCGGGCGCGGCAGTATCTCCATTTGATGGAACAGTTGACCGGGCGGAAGCCGGTTTTTCGAAATCCTCAGGTGTATCTTTCGCACGAGGATATCCAACGGGGCGAGGATGCACTGAAGAAGCAGGGCATGAACTATGATGATACGTACATAGCGATTTCGCCGCAGGCGGTGGCCGAATCGCGGCGATGGGGAACAGAAAGGTACGGTGATCTGGCGAAACGTCTGGCAGATGTCGTCGGATGCAAGGTGATGCTCCTCGGAGCCGGTGCGGATGCCGAAGCCGGAGAGGCGGTCAGGAATCATACGCCGTCTGCGGCAGTAAATATCTGCGGAGAGACCGACTTGATGGCGGCGGCGGCGATTTTGTCGTTTGCGCGGTTGTTTGTCGGCAACGATTCGGGTCTGGCGCATCTGGCGGCGGCGGTGGGATGTCCCGTTGTGGTGTTGTCCGGGCCGGACGATCCGTCGGAAACATCGCCGTTGACGGATAAGAAGAAGGTTATCATCAAAGATATCGACTGCATCAGTTGCGTGAAGAACGTCTGCCCCAAATCGGGCGACAATTTCATGCGGTGCATGAAACTGATTAGAGTGGATGAAGTCGCGGATGCCGCGAAATCGCTCTACAAAGCCTAAAATCGGTGTAATCGGAACGATTAATCGGGATACGATTTACCGCCACGACGGCAGCGCGGTCGAATCGTGGGGCGGCTTGCTGTATTCGATCAAGTACCTGTGCGATGAATCCGTGGGGGAAATTATCCCGGTGGTCAATCTCGGCCGGGACGCTTATGAGCCGGTGATGGGGATTTTGAATCGATTCCGGCATATTGATACGGCGCCTATCCGGAAAGTGCCCGAAAAGAACAACCATTGTTTTCTGCATTATCACGATCAGTCACATAAATGCGAGATATTGAAAGGCGGCGTGCCGCCGTTGACGTTCAGCCGGCTGCGGCCGATACGCGAATGCGATCTCGTGGTCGTCAATTTCATATCCGGCTCGGATGTAACTCTGACGGCGCTCGAAAAATTCCGGTCATGGTTTGCGGGATTAATCTACATGGATATCCATTCGCATACGCTTGGCCGGCGCAAGGTCGAAGGCGGTCATCGCCGGCATCTGCGGAGGCCGCCGCATTGGCGGCGGTATATCGGCTGCGCCGATATTTTGCAGGTGAACGCCGTGGAGTTCGAACTTCTATCCGGTATGAAAATATCCCGCCGCGCCGCCGGGGGTTTTTATGAAACCGAGGGCGGACATTTGAAATGCCTGATTGTCACATTGGGAGCGGGAGGATGTCTGGTGACCTATCGTGGGCAGCGGAGCATGAGCGTCACCCGCCATGTCCCGGCGGTGGAGATCAAGCGGGTGTATGACACAACCGGCTGCGGTGACATTTTCGGGGCCGGATTCGTTGCCGAATATCTCCGGACGAAAAGTCCGCTCAAGGCCGCCCGGCACGGAACCCGTCTGGCGGGCGGGCGATGCCGGAAAAGGGGAAGAATATTCTAAAACATCGCCGAATAATTCATCGGCTCCCTTGACCGCTCACCTCGAAATGAATAAGTTCTCTCTACTGCCATAAAAACTCTCGTTTACGGAGGTTGCATGAAAGATAAACTCAAGGAATGTATAGACTGGCTGCGAAGCAAAGGTGTGGATTATGCCGACTGCCGCTATGTGCAGCGGGAACGTGAGAATATCCGCGTCACCGATGGCATGGTCGATACCCTCGCCCGCGACCTCGACGTCGGGGTGGGGATCCGGGTGCTGGCCGACGGCTCGTGGGGATTTGCGGCCACGGCGGTATTGTCATCCGCCGATCTGAAGAAGACGGCGAACAAGGCCCTCCAGATCGCCAAGGCGTCGGCGACGACCAAACGCACACCGGTGCGGCTGTCCGACCAAAAGCCGTTCGTCGATCAATACAAATCGAAATGCAAAAAAGACCCGTTTGCCGTCAGCGTCGACGACAAGCTGACGCTGCTGATGAAAGTCGACGCCGCCTTGCGGAAATCATCGAAGATCAAGAAGGCGGAATCGACGATGATGTTTTACAAGACGAACAAGCTGTTTGTCTCAACCGACGGCGCCGAAATCGGTCAGGAGATCGTCGAATCGGGCGCAGGCTACAACGTCATCGCCTTCGACGGCAAGGAAGTGCAGAAACGGTCGTATCCGAATTCGTTCGGCGGCGATTATGCCGCGCTGGGGTACGAATTCGTCGAAGGGATGAATTTGCTGGATCACACCGATCGCGTTGTCGACGAAGCCATCGCGCTGCTTTCCGCCGAACCGTGCCCGGTTACGACGGCGACAATTATCATCGCTGCGCCGATGATGGCCCTTCAGATTCACGAATCGTGCGGCCATCCGACCGAACTGGATCGGGTGCTCGGAACGGAGATTTCATTGGCAGGCGGATCGTTTATGACCGTCGACAAGCTGAACAAGCTGAAATATGGCTCCGACCTTGTCAATATCACCGCCGACGCCACCAGTCCCGGGGGATTGGGCACTTTCGGATACGATGACGAGGGCGTCAAGGCGCAGCGCACGCCGCTGATTCAGAACGGGCTGTTTGTCGGATACCTGACAAGCCGGGAGACGGCGCCGGTGATCAAGAAGAAATCGAACGGGGCCATGCGGGCCGACGGGTGGAATCGCATTCCGCTGATCCGGATGACGAATATCAATCTTGAACCGGGTGAATGGGAGTTCGATGACCTGATCGCCGATACCTCGGACGGGATATATTTTGACCTGAATAAGAGCTGGTCGATCGACGATAAACGGCTCAATTTCCAGTTCGGCACCGAATGCGCCTGGGAAATCAAAAACGGCAAACGGGGCCGGATGTTCAAGAATCCCGTGTACACCGGCATAACGCCCGAATTCTGGAATTCCTGCGACGCCATCTGCAACGAGAAGTACTGGCATATCTGGGGCGTCCCCAACTGCGGCAAGGGTGAGCCGATGCAGACGGCCCACGTCGCGCACGGCGCCTCGCCGGCGCGATTCCGCAACGTGAAAGTGGGGGTGAGCAAATGATCGGAAAAGAGAAATTATTCGCCAAACTGGAAAAGGTTCTGGCGCAGTCGAAAGCCGACCAGACCGAAATCGTCTTTATTGGGACCGAATCGGGACTGACGCGGTATGCCAATTCGGCCATCCATCAGAATGTGTTCGAAAACAACGGCCGGATTTATTTCCGGACCGTGTTGGGTAAAAAAGTCGGGGTGGCTTCGACCAATTCGCTTGGAGCCGGCGAACTCAAGAAGACACTCGAAAACTCATATGAAATCGCCCGCAACCAACCTGAAAATCCCGACTTCCCCGGTCTGGCCGGTCCGGCGTCATACAATGCAATCGACACCTTCGACGATACGACGGCCGGATTTTCCCCCATGGATCGGGCCAAAGTGGTCAAGAAGATCATCGCGATCGCCGATGCCAAGAAGTTCACTTTGGCCGGGGCATTTTCTACATCCGCGGGCGAGGTGGCGGTGGTAAACACCAATGGCGTGCGCGCCTATCAACCGGTGACGTCAGCTTCGATCAATATGATCGCCATGTCGGATACGTCATCCGGATATGCGGCGGGGCTGTCTCGTAAAGTTGATAATATCGATTTCGAGAAACTGGCCATGACGGCGGTCGAGAAGTGCGACCTGTCGCAGAACCCGAAGTCGGTCGAGCCGGGCGACTATGAAGTGATTCTCGAACCGGCGGCGTTGGGAGCGCTTCTGGAATGGATGAGTTACATCGGCTTTGGCTCAAAATCTCTTCAGGAAAGAACCTCGTTTCTGGCCGGGAAAATCGGCAAGAAAATCGTGTCGGACTTGATCACCATTTATGACAACGGCCTGGATGCGACGTCGATTGCCTTTCCGTTCGATTTCGAGGGCGTGCCAAAGAAGAAGGTGGTCTTTATCGACAACGGCGTTGCCAAAGGCGTCGTCTATGATCGCGCCACGGCGCTCAAAGACAAGACCAAATCGACCGGCCATGCGCTGACTCCGGACAATACCGGCGACGGCGCCATCGCGCTCAATGTTGTGATCGCCCCCGGGGCGGCCAAACGGGCGGACATGATCAAAAAGGTCAAGCGCGGCATACTGATTACGCGATTCCACTATATCAACGGATTTATCGATACCCCCAACGCCGTACTGACCGGTATGACCCGCGACGGGACATTCCTGATCGAAAACGGCGAGATCAAGCACGGAATCAAGAATTTGCGCTTTACCGATTCCATGCTGCGGGCGTTCGGATCGGCCCGGGCGCTGTCCAAGGAAACCACCCTGATCGAATCATGGTGGGACGCCGTCGGATGCATCAAGGCGCCGACGATGCACCTGGGTTCGTTCAAGTTTACGGGCAAGACGGAGTTTTAATGGGTCATTCGCGACCGTGATCGAGACGGTCGTCAGCATCGTTTGATAAACAAGGATGCGCCGATCCCGGCGCATCCTTTTCTGATGAATATGGACGATAGCGAGAATCCGGCGCCGAGGCGGCCGACATATCGAGTCTCGCCGTCGGCGTCCGGCGCAGGGCTGTCGGCTGGCGACGGCCCGAATCCTCACCCGGAATGAATTTTCGCATGTATCGGCGGGGGGTGATACTATCCTTCACCGGGAATTCCGCGCGATAGGCCGGCCATTAGGGCATCCGGTCCAGATAGAGCGCATCCTCATCGGATTCAAATTTTTCAATTGTCGTCGTTGTCGTCGCCGGATAGCCGCCGGAATTGCCTTCGTTGACATTATCGTCAGCGACGGTTTCCTGCTGAGGGGGGGCCGACGCCACGACGACTTCCGATGTCACCGGATTGGTGGAACACCCGACCGCTACGAGAATGCAGGCTCCGGCCAGCGCCATCGCGAGGAAGAAACATAACAGGCGTTTCATGGCGAACCTCCTCTGGATGTAAAATTTCTTAGGACGAACACTGCGGAAGGGTCTTTAACCAATATTACGATAAATTCCTATTGATGTTTCATCGAATCGGGGCGTATCCGGGATTATCGGGGACAGATGCGAACTATATGTTGTCAGGGGATTGCGGACGGGAAAGCTATGGGATAAAAGTCGGTACCTGCCGGGTTACCTGTTGTCTCACTGTGTCGCCGTACCCGGCAGGCCCGTAATTGACGGATCATAATCAAGATAGTGCATAACCTGTTCCTTCCCTTACCGAAACTCAGCGTACGGACGATTATTCGATCCTCAGGTCGTCGAATCTGACCGCGTCGGGGGTGTTCGGCTGGCCTTCCACATATCTGATGACGGGAGGCGTCAATTTGCTGAGTTCGATCTTCACATCCTCGCGCTGGCCGTTGTTGGTCGGGGGCTGACCGGTATCGCCCCAGGGAAGTCCATTGCTGTATTGCGGATTCTCGTATTGAATACCGGATGTCTGCGGTGCGACGGGGTTGCTCGATGAACATCCGACGGCAATGATCATCATTGCCAGCGCGGTCAGTGACACGCCCAAAAGGGTAGACCGATTGCGTTTCATGGCGAACCTCCATTGGTTTGAAAGTGATTTGGTCAGGGTTTGCAGAGCGTCTTAGTAATTTATACGGAGGTATCTGTCATTGGTTGCGAATGACGAAGAAAAGATGAAAAAAAAGATCGCTAATGATTATTTTTATCCGGGAGATTCAATCCTCACCGTAGACAAATGGTCCCGGCATCCGTGATGGATGTCGGGACCGTGACATTCGGATTCTGCGACAATCGCGAAGAGCGCCCCGGTCCCGGTGCAGGACAAATAGGTCGATTCTTACTAAGTTATGGAAAAAAACCGCGCCGCTATCTTGCCAAGACCCAAAAAATCCTTTTATTGGCCGGGAGTATTGCGAACATTCAGCGTGGACGGACTGCGTATGCATGAAATAGTCGCGAACGTTTACCGGGGGAAGGGATTGGAATCGGTGCATCATGGCGCCATCGCGGTGATGGACACCGACGGTTGCCTGACGCATTATGTCGGGGACGTCGAGTTTCGCACCCAGGCGCGGTCGGAGGCCAAGCCGTTTCAGGCGATCCCGCTTCTCCGAACGGGGGCTGCCGATCATTATCGATTTACTGACAAGCAACTGGCCGTCATGTGCGGTTCCCATACCGGGACGCCGGAGCATGTAGCAGTTGTCACCTCGAATCTGGCCGCCGCCGGCCTTGATGAATCCAATCTAATGTGCGGAACTCACCCGCCGTTGCATTACACGGTCGAGCATAAGCTGCCCCGCGCCGGAGAGACATTCTCGCCCCTGCAGCATAACTGTTCGGGCAAACATTCCGGTTTCCTGGCGCTGACCCGGTTTCTTGGAGAGGACGTTTCCCGGTATCTCGACCCCGACAGTAAAACCCAGCAACTGGTGCTGGATGCCATCAGCGAAATGTACAATTTTCCGCGCGACCAGATTACGATCGGAATCGACGGCTGCAGCGCCCCGGTATTCGGCATGCCGCTGAAGCAGGCGGCGATCGCGTTCGCCCGCCTGGCGAACGGCATCGCCAAAGACGATAAGACACGAGCCGTCCTGCGGCGCATCAAGAAGGCCATGACGACATATCCCGAGATGGTATCCGGGCCGGGACGGTTCGACCTGGCCCTGGCCAGGACGTTTCCGGGAAACGTCGTGAACAAGATCGGAGCGGAGGGGATCGAGGGAATCGGTTTTTCCGATCCGCCGATCGGTATCGCCGTCAAGATACTCGACGGCAACGCCCGCGCCCTGTATCCGGTTGTGGTGGAGGCGCTCAAGCAGCTCGGATTACTCGACGGCGTGGATATGAGTCATCTGAAGCCGTTTGTCAATCCTGACGTCACGAACTGGCGGAAGTTGATCGTGGGGCAGATCGTCGCGGATTTTGAGTTGAAAAAGGCGTGATTTCCATTATATTGGCGCAAACCAACTGATTGAAATGAGAATGTGGTGATGCCGAATAAGCCGATTGAACCGTTTCGCATAAAAGTTACCGAACCGATCAGCCTCCCGTCGCTCGAAGAGCGCATCAAGGGTATCGAGGAGGCAGGGTATAACGTATTTCGCATACGATCCGAGGATATTTTCGTGGATTTGTTGACCGATTCCGGCACCGGCGCCATGTCGCAGAATCAATGGGCCGGCCTGATGATCGGGGATGAGGCGTATGCCTGCAGCCGCAACTGGTTTCATTTCGAGGCGACCGTCAAGCATATCTTCCAGAAGCGATTCGTGCTGCCCTGTCATCAGGGACGGGTGGCCGAGAATATTCTTTTTTCGACGATTCTGAAAAAGGGCGATTACATTCCCAACAATACCCATTTCGATACCACCCGGGCCAATACCATGCATAAGGGCGGGATCGCCGTCGATCTGCCCTGCCGGGAACTGGACGACGAGGAGTCCGATTTTCCCTTTAAAGGGAACATGGATACGGCCGGGCTGGCCGCGTTCATCAATAAGGTCGGACCGGACAAAATCCCGGTCGTGGTGATGACTCTGACCAATAATTCGGTCGGAGGGCAACCGGTGTCGATGGCCAATATCGTCGAGACCAAAAAGATTTGTGAGCGGAACGGGATTCCTTTGTTTTTCGACGCCGCCCGGTTTGCCGAAAACGCCTGGTTCATCAAAATGAACGAAACCGGCTTTGGAAAACGGGCCGTCGAATCGATCGCGCAGGAGATGTGCGCTCATGCCGACGGCATCATGATGTCGGCCAAGAAAGACGGCCTGGTCAATATGGGCGGATTTTTGGCGGTCAACGACGAGGATTTGGCGGGACGGCTGAAAGAATTGTTGATTATGATCGAAGGGTTCCCGACCTACGGCGGTTTAAACGGTCGGGACCTGGAAGCGATATCGATCGGGCTGATGGAATCGCTCAACGAGGAATATCTGGCGTACCGTACTGGGCAGATAGCCTATCTCGGCGAATTGCTGCGGCAAGCGGGATGCCCGATCATCATGCCGACCGGCGGCCATGCCGTGTTCATCGACGCCGGCAAGCTGTTGCCGCATATCCCGGCGCTACAATTTCCGGGGCAGTCGATGACGGTCGAGTTTTATCGCCGGGGAGGTATCCGGACGGTCGAAATCGGATCGTTGATGTTCGGCAGCGTCGATCCCGAGACGGGTGAGACAATTTCCCCCAAGCGCGAGCTAGTGCGCCTGGCGGTGCCGCGCCGGATGTATACCAATACGCATATGGAATACGTCGCTGACGTGGCCACGGAAATCGTCAAAGACAAAGACAAATTACGAGGATACAAGATCGTCGACGAGCCGGATTTCCTGCGTCATTTCACGTGTACGATGCAGGAGATCACGGAAAACCCGGCGGGCGTCGTGTCGGAGTAAATTCCTCAGGAATTCTCGCGATCACGGATATGCATCCGAATTCACTTATTGGCCAATCGGATGCAGCTATATCAAGCGTATTTTCCGGAACCGGGACGGGCGTTTGGTGTTAAACGTTTGAAGTCTATATGAGTACGTCATGAATCGTTACCGGGGACTGATTTCGGCCACGATTTTGCCTTGGACAAGACGGACAAATAAACCCGCAAATCTCTTGACTTGTG
>Ga0315554_1002043_pt1 | contig 11841 bp, 6 predicted proteins | sample SalMarSW160370MG_FD_202114 | JGI IMG/M metagenome (GOLD analysis project Ga0315554, IMG submission 202114) | Salt marsh sediment microbial communities from the Plum Island Ecosystem LTER, Massachusetts, United States - Salt Marsh Sediment SW1603-70 ... | reverse complement strand
CCAAAAGGATATGGAATCGAACGGCCACAGTATCAAATTCGCCGTTGCTCGCGGGCCGTTCAATTTAGCCAGCTTTCTTATGGGCACTACCGAATTTTTAATGGCGTTGAAGACGCAGCCTGACGATGTCAATGCGCTGCTTGTGATGATAACGGACTTTATAGTTGACTGGCTCAGATTGCAGAAAAGCACGTTCGATTCGATAGATGGGATTCTCCTGCTGGACGATATAGTAGGCTTTGTCGGGCCGGACGATTTCAAATCGATGGCCAGGCCGTACCTGAAACGCGCGTTCGAAGCGTTCGATGCAAAGGTGAGGATGTTTCATAACGATGCGTCAGGCCTGGTCTGTGCGCCGCACCTTGCCGATATCGGCGTTAATGTATTCAACTTCAGCCATAACCATACTATGGCCGAGATGCGCAAACTGGTCGGCCCCGATGTAACACTGCTGGGTAATATTCCGCCGCGTGACGTGCTGGCAGGCGGCAGCGCCGAAGATGTAGCGGCGAGCGTTAAGGATATACTCGGCTCGCTGCCGGATACCAAGAGGGTGATTCTGTCGTGCGGAGGCGGCATACCACCCGGCGTCACTACCGAAAACATCCAGGCCTTCCTCTCAGCCGCAGGATATTAATGTAATCCTGGTTGGCTGAAGAAATGCTTGTTTTTCTTATTATTTTTCCCACAACCAGTTCGCTGCCAGAATTGCAAGGTCACCTATGTTCACAATCCCGTCACCGTTGAGGTCTTCGATTGCTTCCTGACTTGTCGCCCACAGCTTTCCAAGTTCGGCCAGGTCCGTAAAATTTACTCTGCCGTCAACATTAAAATCGGCGATATTGCCGCTTTTGCTGGCCTGTTCAGTTCCTCCGAAAGCGCCCATATTTATCCTTTTGCCGTTCGGCCAGGGTTCACTGCTAAACTCTGAGTTCGGGTCACCGGCGTCAATGCAGGGACTCGTCGACGAATCTTCCAGCCACCCGTCCTCGCTGCTGTTCGCTAAATAATATTGGGCGAATATTCCTATGTCCCCATGGTCGATTACTCCGCTCCTGTCCAGGTCTCTGTCAGAAATGCCTGTCTTCATCCATACCTCGGCTATCAGTGCAAAATCAATCAGATTAATTATCTCATCGTTATTGAGCTCAACATTATAGAAAGTCGAATTCCATCGCCCGTCGCTGCTGAGCAAATGAAAATCCCATAAATTGGGGTCGTCGTTGTCCGAATCTACAAAAAAAGGATATACATTTATATTGCCGAAGCTTGGCGGCACTGGCCAGCCGCCTTTAACGTCACTGTACGTTACTGTTATTGTGCCGTCATTTACTATTTCGCTGCCGGTATTCCACAAAATACAATTGGTCAACAAAGTAGTACTACTCGAGCTGTTATATAATCCGCTGCCGCTTTGTGCCGAGTTATTGGCAAACGTGCAGTTGGATATAACGGGATTGCTGGATGAAACAATAATTCCGGCACCTTTGTTAGAACTATGGCCGGCGAATATGCAGTTCGTAATTTCTGAGTCGCTGTCATTGTTATGAATGCCTCCTCCGTACAAGGCAGAATTACCTATAAACGAGGAGTGTGTAACTACCGCATCACTTCGTTCATTATAAATGCCTCCCCCAAAACCGGAAGAATTGGCTATAAACAAACAATTGGATATCGTCGGATTAGGACCGTAGTAAAAAAAGTTGTATATACCGCCCCCTTTGTCCACTGCAGAATTTCCAACAAAGACACAGTCACTTACAAACGGACTGCTGCCATGCCCGTTCGCCATACCTCCACCACTACCACTGGTTGGAGATGAATACGCGTAATTACCAATGAATACGCAATTTTCTATCCGGGGAGTGCTCAAATCATCATAATTATAAATCCCTCCACCCGTTTTAGCGCGATTCTTTAAAAATGTGCAGTTCATTACTGTGGGGCTGCTAATCCAGTTATACATGCCACCACCGAGCGTCCCTCGAACCACACTTATCCCATTTGCATGACCTGCTGTGACAATAAAACCATCGATTATCGCCGTTTCAATAGCGGACTCGCTGGTTAAAACGTGGAAACTGTTTTCTTCGTTATTTTCCCAATCTCCCGGTCCGTCGTTTCCAGCCAAATCGCCGCTTAGAATCGTCTCATATAAGTCAATGTCGCGGGCATTAGGGTCGACAGCTCCAATCCCGGCATATCCGCCCTTGATAGCTACACCGTTAATAAGTCCAAACGCAGCTTCACGGTCACCGGTACCTCGGTCGGGCGTGTAAGTTCCTGTTGCAACCCGGATTTCATTTACTTCTGATGCGTGAAGGGATGCCTCATCGATGGCATCCTGTAAATCCTTGTAGGCCGTTTCCCAGCTATGTCCATCGCCCCCGGAACCTGCCCTTGAGTCAACATATAATATATTTGGCGGAACTGAGGAAGGTAAAACTAATCCTAAAGCCGGGTCTCCGTATATGTTAAAGGTAATGAAATTCTCCCAGCAACTTGTGCTACTTGGTGCAATAACTTGTTTCAAATCATTTAAGGCGGCGCCACACTTAAATCCTTTTACCAATCTTCTGGTATATTCATAAGCCATACCTGTGTTACCTGTGGTGCCCGCAATTGGACTCTCAGACCCGCCCCAGCTCGTACGTGTTGCTCCTATGGTGCATATACCGCCGTTCTTCAAAATTTCGAAGGAAAGATTATTGGTCGTCTCAGGATAGGAATTATTGCAGGAAGTTTGAAAGGTAAAACTTGGATATTCATCATTTAGTTCCGGCACGTGCGAAGTATCCATAACATCTAAAGCAAGCGTTGCAGAACCATGGGTAAACCAAACGACTAAACCATACATTCCGTCACTGTTATTCGCATCTCCATTCCAGACATCAGTAACGTTATCTATATTACAGGGAATAGTGTCAGGGGGCGGTACAAGGTTGTAATCTTCCTCATAGATGCGGTGATAAGACCATTCATTGGGGATAAGAATATCATCCTTGATTGCTTCCCCAAGAGGATAAGAAAAATCTGATTGGGTAATAGGTTCCATAGGTAATAAGACATTATTTCGCCATGCGGGAGGTTCTGTTTGACTTTCGTAGTTGATGATTTTTTCAAGAATTGCGTCCAGGTCGTTAGTCGAACCATAGTAAGGGATTCTGCCCACAGTCACCTCAAAGAACGTGTCAATTCCGCCCGGCCCGAAGTCACCTGCCCACTCACCATAATTTGCGTCCCCGTCAAGGTCCCAGTTTCCTGTAAGTTCTGCGTAATACAAATCGGAAGGATACTTTTCAAAATTCGGGTCGGGTAAAAGCGTTTTCATTGGGATATCGCCGTCAACCGGATGGGGGTTTCCTATAAGAAGCACATATTCGATATTGTCAGTGACATAATGGCTTTGTAACCATGCTCGAATATTTTCCGCTGCCGCGTCCCCTGAACCTCCTCCGAAATTCGCCTCTGTGATAACCTTTACATCGAATCCTAAAGACTGCTTGTGCTCTGCGAAGTCAGCCAATTTGCTTGAAGCCGACTCGATTGCCGACGTTGTTATTATCGCGTAACAGGTATTCGGCTCGTTTTGGTCCAGGATTCCCACACCGCCGGTTGTTTCATACGCGATGCAACCCTGCTCGAAGTTCACAGCCATCCGTCGTACTGACGATTCTCCTATCCGGTCTGTCAATTCAGCTTCTGTTGAAACAGGTCCTTCCTGTGCTGTTCGCTCGAAAGTTATGACTACCTCCGACCCCCTCAGGATCAAAAGTTCTCCACTGATTGGATTGTACTTTGCCAGCGGTATAGCAATCTGAGCCAGCCGCCATTTGCGAAGACGGCCTGTCCCTAACACCCGCAAATTCTCTTTCGGCCAAAACGCGTCCTGTACGTAAATATCTGTATCTCTTCCGTTCTCATCTATATTCTTATCTTTAGGCCATAGAACTACCGTCTTGTCACCATTCCATGTTACTGGTGGCGGCGTAGGCTTGACTACCCACGTCTCCGAGACTGGTTCGAAATCAGGTTCCATAAAACCCGACACACTCGAAAGGTTCACATTTGGCGGAAGCAGAACTGTCATCACTTTCCAGGGAATCTGTGGTTCTCCAGTCTGATTCAACCATTGAGCACCATCACAGATAAAAACCGCTCTTTGGTCTTTGTCTCGATTAACTTTTACCTGAACCGATTCTGCTGTTAAGAGAGGATTATCTGAATTCGCGTCAGTTGTGATTGTAATCGATGAATCGATAAGGCCTTCTGCTCCGGAAGTTGTCCCGGCCAGTCCGGCCGTAAAAACTAAGAGCACTATGTATATTTTTGGATTTGGTTTCCCGTCCATCTCTTCGCTCCTCCGTTGTGTAATTAAACAAAACGATTTATGGCGTTTTTGTCTATTCGCTAAAAACACAAAAAAATTGTGGACGTTTTTTGTGAAGCTAAAAAGAATAGCGAAAATAAATGTAACATATTTCCTGCCATATAGCAAGATAAGCGTTTTTCTGGTTAGTGACTTAGCTGTGTTTAATTTTGGGTCTTCCCATTTCATTGAATTAATGTCATTTTTAGTTTTCTTCTTTGTCATATAATCGTTACAAATTACCCAAGTTTGGGTTCGTTTGGGTTCGTTTTTTTGGCCAGAAAAATTGTAATATTATCATATCTTGTTGTCATAGCAGCACTTGCAATCTGCCTGCGGCGGATAGAATTGGGTTCGTTTTTTACAAAAGGGAACCTCTAAAAATCCATTTTTACTGCAAGCCGCTGCAATTTCCACCTGCCGCGTTGTCGGGCGCAAAATCGTCCTCGAAATAGCTTTGGCTATACCTGCGGCGATTTTGGCCCTGCCGCCTTGCATGTGAAAATTTCGCGGGCTTTCGTTATAAAAGCAATTCTTAGAGGGTCCCTTCATAAAAAGTTCAATTTATAAGTCACTTTAGAGGATTCATTGTTTTTTGATTTGCCTAAGTTTACAATATATCAAACAACGTTGGTATTATACCATAATTTGAACAAAGGTAAAGGGGAAAGAGCCATTTTTTTAGGAAAAATGGCCTTGTGGTTCGTCGCTCGGCCCCCGTGACCCGTGTGTTATGAATGTGAGCTAATACCTCAAGGCAATAAGAACACTAAATTAGACGGGAGTACAAGATAAAGTAAAGGTTTGACGTGGTAATCTTTGATAACTTTTGTATTCGAAGGATTGGGATCTCCCAACACACAAACTTGCTTTGCTTAGAGTCTCGGTCTGATGTACGAGTAACATCTGATCAAATTCCTGGTTGAGTTAGCCATTCGCAAGAGGTAATAGTCTGCTGAAGTTGCCTTTCAAATGTTTGAAATGAAGGTATGTTTCGCAATGGAGTAAAATCTTCAATAAACAAAGGTAACCGATGGAGAGCTGAACGAGGATTGAAAGCTTTCAAACGGCGACCGTGGAGTTCACTCGCATCACGAAGAAGGTTATGGAGAATCTCTTTTGGATTTGGGATTTTTTCAACAGAATCCAGAGACGGTAATCCAAGCGGGTGTGTTCCTGAAGGATTACCTGCCGCTCTTCTAATAGCGTGAAGATCAAATAAGAACCATGTTTCCAACATGCGGACTGGTACAATCGGAATTGTTGGCGGGATAGTAATATTGGCTTTTGTTGATATGATGCTACTCTGAATCTCAGAAATTCTCTGATCAAATGGTGCGTTTTCTGCATCACGGTGGATGAAAAGAATATCACAAGGATACAATTCAAGGCTCAGTCTGATTCTATCAGGGATGTCGGCTCTCGAAGGTGGGGACGGAAGACGACGTTATGGTTAAAGCTGCGAGTTACTTAACGTTTTATGGGCGCGAAAGTAATCGGTTGGTCGATATCCTCGTAGGGGGACAATATGGCAGTGAAGGAAAAGGAAATATCTCGGCTTATCTTGCACCCGAGTACGACGTTTTAGTTCGAGTTGGTGGTCCGAACGCGGGACACAAAGTTTATGCAGAACCCGAACCGTTAAATTTTCATCATCTACCATCTGGTTCGGTTAATGCTCAGGAATCTAAGTTGTTGATTGGGCCTGGTGCGACCTTGTATGTTCCTGACCTCTTGGGCGAGATTGGCCGATTCAAGATTGACCATGAGCGGCTAAAGATAGATAAGAAGGCCATGATTATAACAAAGAGGGATAGGATTAGCGAAAAAGATCTTGTTTTAGGAATAGGCTCTACTGGCCAAGGAGTTGGGGCTGCCCAAGCACGGAGGATAAGAAACCGAAAGCCCGGTCAAGTAAAGCTGGCCGGTGACGTGGACGAGTTACGTCCGTTTGTTTGTGATGGGTGTGAGTTTTTGGAGAGAGTTTTTGAGAAAGGCGGCAGGGTCTTTCTAGAAGGAACCCAGGGCACCGGCCTAAGTCTCTACCACGGTGATTATCCTTACGTGACTTTACGGGATACTACGGTCAGTGGTTGCTTAGCGGAAGCTGGCATATCACCGGCACGGGTTCGGCGGATAGTTATGGTATGTCGGACCTACCCTATCCGTGTTAAAAATCCGCCTAAGGGGACTTCTGGGCCTATGACCCGGCCAATATCTTGGGCTGAGGTTGCTAGACGTTCCGAATATAAGGCTCATCAGCTAACAAAAACCGAACGTGGCTCTACTTCGAATAAGAGGCGCCGAGTCGCTGAGTTTGAGTGGACATCACTTAGGAAAGCAGTGACACTGAATGCTCCCACTGATATTGCCTTAACGTTCGTGGATTACATAAGCAAGGAAAACACAAAGGCGCGAAGATTTGAGCAGCTTACTTCTGATACAATCCGTTTCATAGAGGAAATTGAAAGAGTTGCGCGAGTTCCCGTTTCTCTTATATCCACACGGTTTGACTATCGAAATATTATAGATCGTAGGTCTTGGTGATTTAGCTGATGGACATCGAAGAGTTTTGTTTGCACTATCCCCACGTCTACCACATGGCTCAGGAAGGGTCGTGGCAAAGCATACAAAGGCTCGGCTTACTGAGCACCACAGCTCTTTTAGATGTCTTTGAGGTTCCTCTAGAAACGCGTGCATTTATTGAGTCGCAGCGCCGCCCGGAAAGCGTGCGTATTTCTCACCCAATCCACGGTGACGCAATAATTAGAGATAACAAACCACTTCCAGAAAGCAAACTTATTCGTTGTCTTACCGACATGACCCCTAAGCAATGGTATGAGACACTGAATAGAAAAGTTTTTTTCTGGCCTAACCGTACGCGAGTGATCGGTTTGTTGGAAGCTCGCGCGTATAGAAAGAAAGCACACAGTGTTATCACGGTCGACTCGAGGCTACTACTTAGTAGCCATAGTCAAGATGTGTTTCTTTCTCGCATAAACTCAGGTGCTGTGATATATAATTACACACAACGAGGTAGTGAGACATTCATTCCCCTTGCTGAGTGGCCGCGAGATGTTGCGCCACGCTCAGGAAAGTTAATAAACCCAATTGCGGAGTTGGCTGTTGAATATGGCATACCAAATATTAGAAAATTTGTCGTGAGAGTTGAGGAAATGGCCGCAGGTCGGAGAGAACGTGTAATTTGGATGCGGGAATAGGCTAAACGGGGGCCCCAGCTTCGTCCCTAAGGGGCTACGCCGCGGCAGGCAGGGGGGATTAAGAATTTCTTAACAGGGTGCCCCGAGCAGAGGCGTTTCCGGGGTCAAAACAACCCCGTCATTGTCTCGATAAACGACGTCGAGACGAAGTGACGGGGCTAAATATGAAACCCGCGACCATGCCGCGGGCTAAATGATGTGGAAAGTTGCCGGTGTCCATCTTCACTTCCGGCTCCGTTATACTTCGCCGTGACAAGCCGTTACGCCGTGGTAAACCGGCGACTGCTAAACATCCTTGATACTGGATACTTGATACTGGATGCTCGATGCTTGATTCTGGGTACTGGATAAGAACCCCCTGCGGTGCGTATTTAGTGATTAGTGAATAGTCATTGGTGAATAGGAAAACCCCGCCACTCGCCTTTGGCGAAGATGGCGGGGCTAAATAAGTCGCCGTTCCGGCGACTGCTAAACAATAAAACCCCCTCGGCAGGCCGAGGGGCTAAATATCTCGGTTTTGAGAAGTTCTTGACAGGGGGGCGTTGTATTCGTAAATTCGGGGGTTCGATTTTGGCCGTCAAGAGGCGGGCAAATAGTGAATAGTTAATAGTGAGTAGTGAATAGTAAGTTGAGTTTTGAGTTAATGAATTCCGCCTGGGGCGGATGAATTTGAGGCTTTTTTAAGATTAGGAGAAATTGTAATGGCAACAAAGGTGGCGATTAACGGCTTTGGACGTATTGGGCGGGCTGTTGCGAGGATTATCTTCCAGCGAAAAGGCGAGCTGGAGCTGGTTGCTATAAACGACCTGTCGGACGCCAAGAGCCTGGCGCATCTGTTCAAGTACGATACGGTAATGCGCAGATGGTCGGGAACTATCGGGGCGAAAGACGGGGCTTTGGTGATTAACGGTAAGGAAATTAAGGTCCTTGCAGAGAAAGACCCGTCGAAGCTGCCTTGGAAGAGTATGGGAGTCAAAATTGTGGTCGAATCGACCGGCGTATTCCGTACGAAAAAGAAGGACGGCAAGGCTGGATATGACAGCCATCTCGATGCAGGGGCGAGCTATGTGGTTCTGACGGTGCCGGCGAAGGACGATATCGACGCGATGATTGTGCTCGGAGTCAACGGCGAGAAGATGACGAAGGACACCAAGTGCATCAGTAACGCAAGCTGTACGACGAACTGCCTTGCGCCGTTAGTCAAGGCGTTGAATGACGCGATTGGGATTGACCATGGTTTGATGACGACGGTGCACGGTTATACGAACGACCAGAATGTGGCGGATATGATTCACAAAGATATGCGCCGTGCGAGGGCGGCGGCGATGAATATTATCCCGACGACGACCGGAGCAGCCAAGGCGGTCGGCAAGGTTATACCGGAACTGAACGGCAAATTAGACGGATTCGCACTTCGCGTACCGGTGATTGACGGAAGCTGTGTTGACCTTGTGGCTGTGATGAAGAGAGAAACGACGGTCGAAGAAGTAAATGCCGCGGTGAAAAAGGCTTCGGACGGCGCGTTGAAAGGGATACTGGAGTATTGCGATGAGCCGATAGTCAGCAGTGACGTTATCGGGAACCCGGCTTCGAGCATATTCGATTCGCTGTGCACGATGGTTAAGGGTAAGACGGTTAAGGTGGTCAGCTGGTACGACAACGAGTGGGGCTATTCGTGCCGGACCGCCGATATAATGGAAAAGCTTGCGAAGATGTAAAGTTAATGACGAGGGCTCGTCCGAATAAAGGCGAGCCTTTTTAATATCTTGTGAAGCGCCGAACGTGACGGGGTTTATTGCATGGCGTTTTATAAGCAGGTAATAAGCAATGGACAAAAGACAGCTTGAACAGACGCTTGTACTCATCAAGCCCGACGCCCTTAAGAATTCCGTCACGGGCTTTATCTTTTCTCAGTTGTCGGAGTTCCATACCGGGGCGCGTTTTGCCGCGACGAAGGTTGTCAACGTCAGCAGGCTTCTTGCGGAAGAACACTATGCCGAGCACAGGGGCAAGGCTTTTTATGAGTCGCTGCTCGACTATATTACCGGTATGATTCATTATCCTGAGCAGGATAAATGGAAGCGCAGGGTGATAGCGATTGTATATCAGGGTCCGAATGTTCTGGAGACTTTAAGGTCGATGGCGGGCCCGACAAATCCGCACCAGGCGAGAGATGAAAAACCCGGTTGTCTGCGAGCGCTGGGGACTCTGGTGCCGGTCGAAGACGCCAGTGGTAATATTCTTTATAACCGGATGGACAATTTGATTCATACTTCGGCTACGTCTGCCGAAGCCGAACGGGAAATCAAACTCTGGTTTTTGCCGCACGACATTCCGCCGCTGATGCGGGCTTATCCTACGGAGATATGCCCGACCCACTACTATTACAAGGACGGTCATCTTTATGACACATACGAGCCGGAGAGTTTGTTTTTGCTGGCTCCCGGGGACGTGGTTTGGAAAACCGACCTGGATATTCTCCAGAGCTGCGCCCGTAACGAGCCTGCAAAAGGCAGATTGAATACCGTCGTGGCGAAATATCTAATCAACCGAAGTTCGTAGTATTAACGGGGTTTCGTTTCAGGAAGGCACAGGAGGCTGTTATGGCTAAAAAGACAGTAGCCGATATCGATGTTAAAGGCAGGAAGATTCTGATGCGGTGTGATTTCAACGTGCCGCTTGATGATAATCGCAACATTACAAGTGACGACCGGATAGTCAAGGCTCTGCCGACGATAAAGGCGGTGCTGAACGGAGGAGGGGCGCTGATTTTAATGAGCCATCTCGGTCGGCCTAAGGGCGAACCCGACCCGAAATTCAGTCTTGCGCCGGTAGCAAAAAGATTGGGCGAACTTTTAGGCATGGAAGTAGTCTTTGCCGCAGACTGTATCGGCGATGACGTAAAGAAAAAAACACAAGCGCTAAAGGCTGGTGACGTGATGCTGCTGGAAAACCTGCGATTCCACAAGGAAGAGACAATCAAAGACAAGGCTGCGAAGGAAGATAAGCAGCTTCGCAAGGCGAAGGATGATTTCGCCAAGGCCCTGGCCGGTCTGGCTGATGTTTATGTGGACGATGCGTTCGGAACGGCGCATCGGGATAACGCATCGATGTACACAGTGCCGGCGATGATGAAGGGTAAGCCGAGAGTAATCGGATTTTTAATTGAAAAGGAACTGAAATTCCTGGGTGAGACGATAACTAATCCGGAAAGGCCTTTCGTGGCGATTTTGGGCGGGGCGAAGGTTTCGGATAAAATCGGCGTGATTGAGAATTTGCTGGATAAGGTCGATTCGATTCTCATCGGCGGTGCGATGGCGTATACGTTTTTCAAAGCACAGGGCATCAAGGTGGGAAAAAGTCTTTGCGAAGATGATTTTCTGGATAAGGCGACGGCACTGCTGGACCAGGCGAAGAATCGCGACTGTGAGATAGTTCTGCCGGTTGATTCGGTGGTGGCCCGCGAAATAAAGGCAGGTGCGGAGCATAAGATCGTGTTGAAAGATATAGAGGATGGCTGGATTGGACTGGATATCGGCCCAGAATCGTGTGAGCTTTTCGCTGAGAAATTATCCGACGCCAAAACCATTGTGTGGAATGGGCCGATGGGCGTATTCGAGATGGAACCTTTCGATGAAGGGACCAAGGCGGTGGCCAGGGCGGTTGCGGCGGCGACGGAGGCGGGGGCACGCAGCGTTGTCGGAGGCGGTGACAGTGCCAGCGCGCTAAATAAGCTCGGTCTTGCAGGGAAAATCAGTCATATATCGACCGGCGGCGGGGCTTCTCTGGAGTTTCTGGAAGGCAAGAAGTTTCCGTGCATCGAAATGCTGGACGAGAAATAATTTCGATGCTCGATACTCGATAAATATTTCCACTCATTAGAGAGTTGCGATAGATGGGTGAGTTGCGATTACCGAAAGCAGGGACTATTGAGATCGTGCCGTCGATACTGAGCGCGGATTTTGCGCGGCTTGCCGATGAGCTTGCGCAGGTCAAGGCGGCGGGAGTGAAGATGGTGCACCTGGACGTAATGGACGGGCACTTTGTGCCGAACATTACCATCGGGCCGCCGGTAATAGCGAAGCTGCGAAGGCACAGCGATTTGGTTTTCGATAGTCACCTGATGATATCCGAGCCGGAAAGATATGCCGAGCAGTTCGTCGAGGCTGGTGTTAATAACCTGACGTTTCATATCGAGGTGGCGAAACGGCCGGAATGGCTCATCGAGAAACTGCACGGCTGGGGATGCAC
>Ga0315554_1002042_pt1 | contig 11843 bp, 13 predicted proteins | sample SalMarSW160370MG_FD_202114 | JGI IMG/M metagenome (GOLD analysis project Ga0315554, IMG submission 202114) | Salt marsh sediment microbial communities from the Plum Island Ecosystem LTER, Massachusetts, United States - Salt Marsh Sediment SW1603-70 ... | reverse complement strand
CCACTCCAGCATCTCTTCTCCAGGTTATACACAATGTCTATGCCAGACGGGACTTGCTCCGGTTTTTTGTGTGACTCAAAATCTACAGCTTGCCAGGTTACATTTCCTTGTTTTAGTTTTAATCTCAGCCACTCGTCTTGATTGCCGAAGTTACGACACTCGATTACCTCGACCTGCCGAGTAAGAAAAGTCGGTTGCGGGTTGCCACGCCCGAAGGGGCTCAGGTTCTGGATAAGGTTAAAGGTCTCTCCGCTGAAAGCAGATAAAGGAAGCTCGGCATCAATCACCAGTTCCGGGTGAAGTTCAAGGTGACCTAATTGATCCGTAGCTAAGTTTACAAGCCTCTCTTCTAGTTGAGCCAGATTTTGACGCGCTACCGTGAAGCCAGCAGCTAAGGGATGACCGCCAAAGGCGGCAAGAAGGTCCTGGCAGTCTGCCAAAGCAGACACAATATCGAACTCAGCTATGCTGCGGCAGCTACCCTGGCATGATTCTGGACCCAGGCTAATTATGATGGCAGGCTTGTAGAATTCATCTACGAGCTTGCTGGCGACAAGCCCGATAACACCGACGGAATAGCTTTCGTCGCCATCCATAAGCACCGGCAGCTGTAATTTAGGAGCCAGCTTCTCCTTCGCTCGACTGAGTACCTCATGGGTTAGTTTCTGCCGCTCGGCATTCTTTCCCTCAAGCTCCAGAGCCAAGAGGCGTGCTTCCTCTGATGACCGGGTGGTGAGCAACTGGTAGCTGGTGGAGGCATTGTTCATCCTGCTAGCAGCATTGAGGCGAGGCCCGAGTACCCAGGAGATATCTTCAGCATCGAGCTCACCTGACTTCAGTCCGGCTAATTTAACCATTTCTTGAATTCCCACACGGGAACTACTATTAAGCTCTTTGAGACCTTCCTTGACCAGGTAACGGTTCTCGCCAACGAGGGTAACTAGATCGGTAACAGTAGCTAGAACTACCAGGTCCAGCAATCCGGTTAGCCATTTCTCCCGGCTGTCTTTATGAAACAGCGCCTGCAAAAGCTTGAACGCCACGCCAGCACCAGCCAGATCCACAGGAGGATACACTGAATCCTTTCGTTTTGGATCAACTACAGCTACGGCTCGAGGCAGGCTTTTCAGCGGCATGTGATGGTCGGTGATGATCATATCCATTCCCATATCCTGAGCATGTTTTGCTTCTTTGATATCGGTTACGCCACAATCGACAGTGATGATCAGATTAATCCCCTGGGCGCGAAGCTTTTCCAGGGCTGGAATCTTTAATCCATGGCCCTCGTTGATGCGGTCAGGAATATAGGAAATAACTTCGGCGCCCAGCCTTGACAGTCCCTCAACCAGAATGACTATGGCTGTGACGCCGTCCACGTCAAAGTCACCATAGACGGCAATCTTTTCCCGGGCAAGCACAGCCTTGTAGATCCTGCTGACAGCCTGTGATATATCGGGAAGGAGGAAAGGATTACCCTCCAGCCTGTGGTCAACAGACAGAAAAGGGACGATACCTTCTGGTTTAACACCACGATTGTAGAGAAGTTGAGCAATTAGGGGAGGCAGACCAGAAGCATTTGAATATTCCTCTGGCACCGGGGGCAAGACTTTCCATCGAGCTCGTCTATTCAATTCGCGCCTCGGATCAATGACCTTGGTGAGAACCGCTAACTATACTCTATTCGATGGTAGCCAAGCAAACTTCAAGCACGCCAATTTGACCACTGAGCCAAGCAATAAATATAATCCGCCTCAATGAGAGTGGCTTTTTACACACTGGGCTGCAAGCTCAATCAGGCAGAAACAGAGTCCCTGGTCGGCCAGTTCAGCCAGTCGGGATTTCAAATCATACCCCCGAATGATGCAGCCGACATTTGTATTGCCAATACCTGCACAGTCACTCATGTTGCCGACCGCAAGTCACGCCACTGGCTCAGGCTAGCCAGGCGAAGAAATCCCCAGGCCCTAATTATCGCCACTGGCTGCTATGCCCAAAGAAGTCGCCAAGAGCTAGTCCCCCTTGCTGAGCTCATAGTTGACAACACGGAGAAAGAATACCTGCTCAAGATTGTGACAGACTTATCATTGCCAGCACCCTCTTCCGTCCTTGGGATGACCCCGCCATGTCATTGCGAGCGAAGTGAAGCAATCTCGCCTATCGCTACCACCGTCAAGACTCGCAGTCTGATAAAGATTCAAGATGGCTGTCACGGACCCTGCACATATTGCATTGTTCCCAAAGTGAGACCCCGCGAATATTCCCTACCATCTTCACAGATAATTGATGAAGTCAAACAGAAAGTGGCTCTGGGTTACAAAGAAGTTGTTCTCACCGGGACGAAAGTTGGCAGCTATAAAGACGCTGTCCCGAGCACTGGCGAAGGATCCACCACTGACCTCACAGATTTAATCCAACGTATTCTCGACGACACAGGCATCGAGAGACTACGTCTCTCGTCTTTACAGCCCTCAGAAATATCCTCTGAAGTTCTCGCCTTGTGGCGGGATGAAAGGCTTTGCCCGCATTTCCACCTAGCCCTGCAAAGCGGCAGCGAGACCGTTCTGCAGAGGATGCGGAGAAGCTACACTCTGGACCAATATCACAAAACAGTAGATTTGATTAAGGACACGATACCGGAGGTAGCCATCACCACAGATATCATCGTTGGTTTCCCCGGGGAAAGCGACGAGGAGTTTGAACAAAGCTATTCTTTCTGTCAGCAAGCTGGCTTTGCCAACATCCATATCTTCCCCTTCTCACCTCGCCCCGAAACGACAGCAGCCAGGATGTCCACGCAGATAAAAGACAAGGTCAAACAAGAGCGCAACCAGCGGATGCTGGAGCTATCTCGAGATTTCCGACGCCGCTTCTGCGAGCAATTCCTGGGGAAAACTATGCCTGTCCTGTGGGAGAAGGAGACGAGTCCCACCAGCGGCATATACTCAGGACTGACCAGCAACTATATCAGGATATTTGCTCATAGCGAAAAACCCCTGAGTAATGAGATAACGACTGTCAGACTGGTAGAACTACATAACCAAGGAATACGAGGACAGATAGTAAATGAGAATCCAGGTTAAGGTGAAGCCTAATTCCAGAACCGAAGAAGTCAGTCAGGAAGAGAATAGCTTCACAGTCAAGGTTAAAGAGCCAGCCAGGGAAGGCAAAGCCAACCAGGCAGTCATCAAATTACTGGCCGACCATTTTGGCGTTCCCCAGAGCCAGGTCAGAATTCTGAGCGGCTTTGGCAGCAGGAACAAAACTGTTGAAGTTGCGGGGAGGTAGTATGGCCAGCAGGACTGCCCCCTGGTCGTGCAAGGTGGCTAAATCAAGGTTTCCGAAGGGTGCCACAAAGTACAAACCCTTCGAGACGGTGGGTGTTTTCAAAACAGCCTGCGCTTCTATCCTGTACCTCTAGGCCGATAGTTTACCCTTTTTCGTCCTGCGGTCTGATAACCAAGACTGGCAGCCCCGATTCCCTGAGCACATGGTCGGCAACACTGCCAAACACTACCCGCCGCAAGCCGCCACGACCGTGTGTGGCTATTGTAATCAGGTTTATACTGTTCGTATTGGCATAGTCCAATATCGCCTCGCCAGCTCTGCCAGGTATCGCCACAGTCTCTACTTGGATACCCCTTTTGCGTAATGGCGCAGCTAGCTTCGCTAAGTAGTCTCTAGCTCTGTTTAATGCTTCTTTTGTCCCTTCAATCATAGTATTAGTCTCTATAGGTACAGGTGCCTCGCCAGGAAAGCCCGGGCTAAAGGTTATAGGCTCCTGAACAACCTGCAAAAGAATAAGCTTGCCCTGAAAGCGAATTGCTTCCTCTGTGGCATAAGGCATAATTTGCTCAGCAAGATTGGATCCATCCAGGCAAACCAGAATTCTCTCAAACATATTAGCCTCCTCTGCAGAAATTACCCAAAGACTTGACCTTTTGCCTACCCGAAGTTCGTTTTGCCCGTTTAGCTGCCAACTACGACTCCGCGCAGCTCGCTTCTTCCTCCATCCATTCCATTCAGAAGCAAGAAACTACCTCTCCCAGGTAGGATTATATGCTACCTGTAGATCCCTTATCAAGGCAGTCATCTATGGCCATTCGGGCGCGGTGGGAAGTGGCTTAGAGTACGAAATCATTCAAGACAATGTCGGGGGCTTCAAAGTAGCTTGCGCTTCCGAACTGTGAAGCCGCGCTCATGGCCGAGGTTTACTACTTCCTCCAATCTGTCCCGGTCGGGGCTGCCTCTGGTTTCAGATCGGGTAGCGTTGAGCCCCGCGGCAGCGTTGGCCATGATAAGCGACTCCTCGAGGCTACTTCCCGCAACATAGTAGGCGCCGAAGACCCCGGCGAAAACATCTCCACAACCCACTGTGTTGATCACATTTAGACCGAACCCCTTGAGCGGCAGAGCAGAGATTTCAATCACTGTGCCGCTAGCCGGCTCAAGCACAGCTGCCCCCTGGGCGCCAAGTTTGAGCACCGTATGATTGCTGAATCCTAGCTTCTGCAATCGCTTCAATCTCATTTCCAACTCAGGAGTCCTCAGTAGAGCACTGGCCTCGGTCTCATTTAAGAAGAGGACTTCTGCTCCTTTGGCAAGAGAGAGCAATGCTTCCCGATTTGAGCCTATCAGAATTCCCGGGTCCCATAACACGGGGATGCCATGCCGCTTTGCCACGTTTGTCAGCCCCTCGGCTACCTCCAAGGGAGGGTCGGTGAGGACTATGCCCTGACATTCCCGTAGCTGCCGCTTAAGCTCCACTTTCTTCAAGTGTTTGAGACCGAGCTTGGCATTCGCCCCTAGATGGCTAGCAATAACGTTCTCCCCCATCTGATCGACCAGTATATAAGCCTGCCCCGATTCTTCTCCCGCGATTTGGCTGATTCCCTCGGTGATGACCCCCTCATCCTCCAATATGGCAATTTGCTGGCGAGCGATGTCATCCCTTCCCAGAGCACCTATCAGGGCAACTTCTTTAGCCCCCAAAATCCGGGCTGCCGCCACAGCAACGTTGCCCCCCGTCCCTCCCAATACCCGGGTGATATATTCTGCAACAACCTCTTCACCAGGCACTGGCAGCCGCTCTACGAAGTAGCTGACATCCCAGTTTATGGCGCCACATACTACCAGGCTGACCATCTTACTCCTCCAATATACGCGATAGAAATAGCTGAAGAAAGCGAGGCCCGTTCACAGCAGAGGCTACGTGTATCAGCCGAGAGCTGTTGGCTGACGGCTGACAGCTATCAAGAGCTAAGATACGAGTGACTCCCCTCTCCCAGTCATTCCCCTCGACTACTTCTACTTTTGCCAATGTAAAATCAAACAAAGAAGCATCCAGCAATACCGCCAAAGCTAGCGGGTCATGCATTCTGCAGCATCCGTGGTATTCTACCTCGTATTCTACCAGTTGCGCTGCCAGATGTGCAGCCGGTGTATGCCTGGTCTTGATTTGTTCCAGATGCTGGCCAGTCAGGCAAGTAGCGAGGTCCATGGTGACATCCAGCCCCACAGCGAAAACGTTTGCCCCAGAATTGAATACTATATGTGCAGCCTCAGGGTCCTGCCATATATTGAACTCCGCAAAGGGAGTGCGATTCCCTTTGCCATAGGGCGTGAGACCATAAGCACCTCCCATGAGAACCAGCCTGGCCAGAAGTCTAGGTACTTCAGGATAAAACTCGAAAGCATAGGCTACATTAGTTAGGGGTCCCGTGGCTATCAGAGTAATTTCACCAGGAGCATGCAAAACCGACCGGGCCAGGAAATCCCAGGCTTTATCAGGGTGCAGCGGCGCCCTGGGAGGAGGCAAATTAGACCTGCCCAGCCCATCCGGGCCACGGTGACCCAGGGCATCTTCTAACGGATGGTTCAACGGATTTGCCGCCCCGACCGCTACCGGGACGCTCTCTACATTCAGGTATTCCAATACCCGGCGAGCGTTGGCACTGGTCATTTCCACAGAAGCATTGCCTGCCACTGCGGTGATGCCCCAGATTTGGACTTCAGATGACTTCAACGCTAGAATCAGAGCCAGGGCATCATCGATGCCAGGATCCATATCCCAAACGACTTTGCACATCGGCCTGCACGGGATACACTATCACAAATTTCAGAGGAGTATGAAGCAGTTCGCACAAATCACGGTACAAGAGTCAGTGCCAAACACTCCGCTTTCTTGTCATTGCCAGTCCCAACTTGTCCGGACGTGGCAATCCCTGATGGAGAATCCTGGATGATTCCAAAATCAAGATGATAACCCAAAATGCAGAATCTTCAACCTTTGATTTGTCATTTTGCATTTTTGTTCTTGCTTCTCACATTCTGAAGGGACTTGTGGTAGGGAATCAGGCCCCCAGCTTCCACCATATCTATAAACCATGATGGAATTATCAGGCGAAACTCAAACTCATTGCCCGTAGTGAGGTTCCTAATAGTGCCCTGCCTGAGATTTATCATTATCTCATGCCCTGTCTTGAACTCGACCGAAATCTCTGGCAAATCTATGGCGGGGCAGCCCAGATTCCAGAAGTTCCTGAAGAATATCCTGTGGATTGAGTCGGCTACTACAGCTTGAACACCCTTGAACTTCAGTGTCTCAGCTGCCTGCTGGCGGCTTGAACCAATGCCAAAGTTTTCCTCAGCAACTATAATGTCCCCTTTCCTGGCCTTGGCGAGGAAATCCTCGGGCACGTTCTCACGATGCCCGACGTCGCTCAGCCCACTTTTGGCGATGAATTCCTGATATTGGCTCCGGCTCGTTTCATCACCGCCCATCATGAACCTTCCGGCAAAGAGTTCATCCGTGTCAACGTCCTTGCCAAACTTCCAGACTCGGCCTTTGAGTTCCATCTACCCTCCTAATCTACCCATGAAAACCTGACGATTTTCTTGGGAACCCCGCGAATCTAAAATCAAATTTATCGGGCGTCCCCAAAAAGCCACAAGACTTTTTGGGGCATTTAGAAAAACTCCCGCGGATCACTTATCCTGCCCTTCAATGCCGAGGCTGCCACGGTCACGGGCGATGCCAGATATATTTTGGCCGTCACATCTCCCACCCGACCCTGGAAGTTGCGATTGGCTGTACTTATGCAAACCTCGCCCGGCCCCAGTATGCCCATATGTGCTTCCATACACGGACCACAGGTGGGCGGACCAATTACAGCCCCAGCCTCCACAAACGTCGCTATCAACCCCTCTGCCAGAGCGGCCTTCAAGACTTCCTGTGAGGCTGGTATGACGATAACCTTGGTAAACTTATCCACCTTCCGACCCTTGAGTATCCTGGCAGCCATCCTGAGGTCTTCCAGACGTCCATTGGTGCACGAGCCTATAAACGCCTGGTCAATTTTGGTTCCCTCAACCTCAGTAACTCCCACAGCATTTGATGGCTTCGAGGGCACAGCCACCATGGGTTGGTTAATATCGTCGGCGCGAAACTCCAGCGTTTCCGCATACTCCGCATCCGGGTCGCTATGAATAACCTCGAAGGGCTGGTTAGTCCTGGATTTGAGAAAATCCTGTGTCTTCTGGTCAGGCTCGATGATGCCATTGGTGGCACCCGACTCTATTGCCATATTGGTTAAGACCATGCGGCTCTCAATACTCATTTGCCTTATGGTCGAGCCTGTATACTGAAGAGACTTAAACAAGGCGCCGCTCACCCCTAATCTCTTCAGTATTAAAAGCATCAAGTCCTTCGACACTATTGGAGGCTTGAGCTTGCCTTCGACATTTATCCTGATAGTCCCCGGGACCCGCTCCCATAACTTTCCTGTTTTGAACACCACAGCCATTTCATCAACGCCAATCCCGGTGGCAAAGGCCCCCATTACACCCGATGTCGTGGTATGACTGTCCACAGCAACAAGAGTAGTTCCTGGCAGCACATGCCCCTTCTCTACAAGCACCTGATGCGCTATGCCCCCCTTCCCAACTTCGTAGTAATTCTCTATACCTTGTTCGAGGACAAACTTCTTTATGTTGAGACACTTCTTGGCGGTGTCTATATCCTTGTTGGGCACATAGTGGTCCAGCACTACTACTATTCTCGCGGGATTCCAGACCTTTTTGATGCCCAGTTCTCTGAATCTGGCAATCGTATGCGCACCTAACGCATCATGTATCATGGCTAGGTCCACAGAGACCTCGACTATCTCATCTGGCCTCACAACCTTCTTCCTGGCTTTCTTAGCTAATATCTTCTCTACTAGAGTCATGCTCGCTCCTGTTCTGGAGATGTTTATCTTATCTCATGCAGCCAGGTTGCCGCAAATGTTCCACATCTTTGCATCAGGAGGCGGCAACATGATATTTTTGAATCAGTGGTTATCAACGAAGTCATCAAGCTTCTAGAACAGGAGTATGGGCCTTGCCAGTGGCACCCGAGCAGGGACCCTATTGACGTGCTTATAGGAACCATATTGTCCCAGAATACCTCGGACGCCAATTCGGGAAGAGCTTTTGCCTCTCTTAAGGCCAGCTTCGACAGCTGGGAAGCTGTGGCGTCGGCTCCCACAGAGCGCATCGCCGAGGTCATTAAGTGCGGCGGATTGAGCCAAATTAAGGCCGTCAGAATTAAGCAGGTGCTTCAGCAAATCAAGAGGGAACAGGGTTATATCACCCTGGACTCCCTCAAATCCAAGACTATGACTGAAGCCGAAGACTACTTGATGCGTTTACCTGGGGTCGGGCATAAGACAGCCAGTTGTGTGCTGCTTTTTTCCTTGGGTAAGCCGTCCCTGCCTGTGGATACCCATATTTTTCGAGTAGCTAAAAGACTGGGGCTAATTGACTCCAAGGTAACCATAGAGAAGGCACCTGGCTTGCTGCGGAAACAAATCCCGCCTTCCAAAGTATACCAGTTTCATGTCCATATGATAGAGCATGGCCGGCAGATATGCCGCGCTCGGGAGCCTCGGTGCCATAAGTGCATGTTGAGTTGCATCTGCCCGAGCTCACTAGGTTAATTTAGCTCGGCTAGCAGGTGCTATAATGGCGAATATGGCGCAGATACTAAAGAGCAAAAATCTGGCTACCAAGTTCCAGATAATGGTGGAAATAGCCGCACATCAGCCTAACATACAGCAGAAAGACATCGCCCCAAGACTGGGCATCACTTCACAAGCGGTTTCCGAATACATAAGAGAGTTGATAAAGGACGGCTGGCTGAGCTCCGAGGGTCGCTCACGATACAAGGTGACCAACGAGGGCGTAGATTGGATTTTGCAGATGTCCCGGCAGTTACATAGCTACGCTTGGTTTGTGAGCAAAGCCGTGGCTGATATATCAACCACCACGGCCATAGCTGACAGCGACTTGTCTGCTGATCAACCAGCATCGGTATATATGAAGGACGGCTTGCTGTTCGCCTCCGATGTCATTAGTGATAAAGGGGCCAAAGGAATGACCGTAACCGAGGCTAAAAAAGGACAGGACGTCGGCATCCGGAACATTGAAGGAGTAATAAAACTCGAGCCAGCCAAAGTAATGATAGGCAAAGTACCCAATGTGCAGGACGGAGGTTCCGGGAGCACCGACTCAACCCGATTGGAGAAGGAAGTAAAGAAGGCAAGGCTGGTGGGAGTAATTGGCACGGAAGCTCTGGTAGCATTGGTGCAAATTGGTGTAAAGCCTGACTACGTTCATGGTGTCCGAGAAGCAGCCATAGAAGCAGCCTGCTGTGGCTTGCCCTTCCTGGTTGTCTGTAGTGAGGACAAAGTTTCAATCTTGGTGCAGAGGTTGGAGGAGGAAAATTTAGATTACAACACCGTTGATTTAAGGAAAGATGTTAGCTGAAATCATCTTGATCGGCGGTGGTTATCTTTTTGGTTCCCTCCCTTTTTCCGTCGCATTAGCCAGACTGAACGGCCTGGATATATCGCAAGAAGAAGATTTACACACTGCTTTGTGGCATCGGATAGGCAAGAAATCAGCTATATTGGCAGGCGCAGTCGATTTTTTCAAAGGAGTTATTGTCATACTCATCGGCTCCGGCCTCGGTATATCAAGCATAGCGGTTGCTTTCTCCGGTGTGACGACTGTAGCGGGACAAATGTGGCCGCCGCCTTATGGTGGCCACGGGGAGAAGGGGAATGCTCCAGGTGTGGGCGTGGTGATGACCTTCTCTTTGCTCTACGGAGTCTATTGGGTTTTGCTCTCCCTTATGTTTTTTGCCACAGGTGCTGCTCTGAAGTATTATTACGAGAGGCGCAGTATCACCTCCCATGAGACCAAGGATGGCGAAACCAAATCCTATATATCCGGTCACCCCATGGCTCTGAGTTTACCTTTGGGTATGCTTATGGGTTTCATTGTAGCTCCAGTAGCTTCTTGGCATTCCGAAGGATTAACAACTATCACCCAGGCCTTTCTTGCCCTGTTCATTATTATTGTAGTGCGCCGGCTGACTGCTGATCTCAGGGCCGATCTTAAGAAGGGCAATGTCACTATAAGAATGTTGATCGACCGCTTTCTTTTTGACCAGTTATTGGAAAGGTAGAAATGGCTACTTACTAGTCCTAATTCGCCGAAAGGCAAAATAACTTACAACGATGCCGAAGATAACCATTACCACTATCCAGATGACGAGCACGGTGGGATAAAGCTGGGGGTTGAAGGACTTTGACACCTTGCCACCTAGTGCTCCTAATGCCAGGAATATTGCCTCCCAGGCCAGAACATGTATCAGGACAGCGGTCAGAAATGTTTTGTAGCCAATTCCAGATATTCCAGAGGCAATATTACTGACAAGGTTAAACCCAGGGGTGAAACGCGCCACGATTATGCTAGGTATAGCAAGCGTCCCCAATCTTTGTTTCACCAGGTCAATTCGCTCCTGAGAAACCCGAATATATTTGCCAATTCTATTTATTACCCTGTTTCCCAAGCTGGATGAAAGACGATAGCTAGCCATAGAGCCGCATAAGCGACCCACCATGGCTACTGCTAGAAATGGCAATGCGCCTGCAATATAGCCGGTATGAACAACTTGAAAACCAGTGAAAATTAGCAAGCCTTCGAAAATGGGAGAGGTTACAGGTAACCCTACCTCCATGAGCACAGCAAGCACAAATATAATGCCCAGCCATAATAGGCCGCCTGTAGTGACCATGTCGAGAATTTGCCATATACTATTCCACATGTCTCAAAGAATTATAATCTAACTATCATCTCTGGACTAGTGTATTCACGAGATTGAATGCTTCACCGTTATATCTGAAAGAGGACGAAGGAGCACAGCTATTTTTGACGGCACGAATATTCACACTACCCACAAAGTATTTGCCAATCAGTGGTAGGGAATATATGCTGTCTGGCAACATTATTCTGAGCTGATCCTCGAGGTAGAACCAGGGTGACAACTCTACTATAGAAAATCCAGCTTGCTTGAGCTCCGCTTCGACCTTTTGTATACTGAAGAATGTCTTATGTTCAAACATTGGGATATTTAGGAACTTGGCAAGTTTTCGCACAGGCGGCAAGTGCCAAATGTCATTTATCGGTACACACAAAACCAGACTGCCTCCCTCTCTCAAGGCTGTGTAAATCTTCTTCAACAAAATCTGAGCGGCTTAATAGGAAAAATGTTCTAACACATCAAGACACAAAATCTTATCAAACGCCTCTCCATACTCTATTAGCAAGGCATAACAAACCTGAAAATCAAGATTGTTTACGTTTCCATACCTTTTTTTTGCCTCGCTAATAGCATACTCGGAGGCGTCAATAGCTAATACTTCAGCTCCATACTGAGACGCCACGGTGGCAGCAAACCATCCAATACCACATCCTATATCCAGAATCTTCTCACCTGGCCTTGGGTCACATTCCCAACT
>Ga0315554_1002041_pt1 | contig 11845 bp, 12 predicted proteins | sample SalMarSW160370MG_FD_202114 | JGI IMG/M metagenome (GOLD analysis project Ga0315554, IMG submission 202114) | Salt marsh sediment microbial communities from the Plum Island Ecosystem LTER, Massachusetts, United States - Salt Marsh Sediment SW1603-70 ... | reverse complement strand
CCACAATGGAAAAGACCTCACCCGAATTAATCGAAGACATCGAAGGTGTCCTGCGGGAACAAATCGGTACCGTATTCGGCGGTGATCTGAGTACCTCGGGCGGCGCCGAAGCTGTGGCCGAAATCTTAAACTCTGCTACCCGCTCAGCCGAGAAGAATATTCTGGATCGTTTACGGGCTCGGGATCAGAAATTATCTGAAGAAATTACCAGCCTGATGTTCCTCTTTGAGGATATTATCAAACTCTCCGACTCGGCCATTCAGCGGATTGTCAAAGAAGTGGACTCGAAAACTATAACTCTCGCCTTAAAGGCTACCAGCGGCGAACTAAAAGATAAAATTTTTAAGAACATGTCTGAACGGGCGGCGGATATGTTGAAGGATGAATTAAGTTACCTGGGACCAGTGCGGGTCCGCGATGTAGAATTAGCCCAAAAGCAGATTCTGGATATAATTCATAACCTGGAAGAGTCTGGCGAAATCCAGATCAACCGTACCGAAGAGGAAGAAATTATCGAATGAAATATACTTTACGGCTTAGTAACGGCATTAAAGATATCCACCTGAAAAATTCCGAACCGGAACTCGTTTCAACTGATGAGATATTCGCCGATAACCTGGACGAAATGCTGGACTCAGATGAGCAGATTATTACCAAATTAAAAAACCGCATCTTTACTCTGGAGGTCACCGTCGAAAAAGTCCGGGAAGAATCCTTTCATGCCGGCTTCCAAGAAGGTAAAAAAACGACCGAAGCGGAACTCCGCCAGCAGATGGAAACTATGCCAGCCGAATTTACCAGCCTTACTCAGTCGCTCCAGGAACAGTACGGTGATGCCATTAGAAAAATGGAGATTCCCATTCTACGTATGGCCTTTAAAATTGCCCAAAAAATCATCGGCGATCAAATCGAAGCAGACAAAAAACAGAATGAATTTCTAAAAAATCAGATTCGCCGGTTCCTGGAGATAATTACGGACAACGGCAAGGTCACCATTTTCGTTCACCCGCAACAATTGAGCTGGATCGGTCATCAGCAGCTCAAAGATGGGACCTCCTTTACCGGCAACATCATTTTCAAACCCAACTCCAATTTAAAACCAGGCGAATGCCTGCTGGAGACCAATGAATACATTGTGGATGGTACTATCCTAGGTCAATTGGAACGGATCGAAAAACAGCTTTTTAATTAAAGTAAGCTATGTACAACATCGTTCAGAAATACGATTCCGCAATCGAAGATATCAACCGATACGATATCGTCTATCTGGATGGCAAGGTGATCCAGTTTGTAGGGCTTGTCATCGAGTCCACATTACTTGAAGGAAAAGTAGGCGAATTATGTGAAATATATCCACCCTCCGGCTCGCCGGTCAGAGCGGAAATTGTGGGTTTTGTGGGAGATCGGGTATTGCTGATGCCACTGGATAGCGTGACCGGAATTTCACCGGGCAGCCGGGTGCGACGCAGTTCACGACCGCTGTCGGTTCCGGTAGGCCCTGAACTCTTAGGCCGCGTTCTGGATGGTTTAGGAAATCCAATTGACGGGAAGGGACCGTTACACTGCGAAACCCACCAATCCGTTCTGAATATTCCTCCCAACCCAATGCAGCGGATTCCTATAACCGAGCCTTCGGCCACTGGCATCCGCTCAATTGACGGATTGGTTACCATCGGTAAAGGTCAAAGAGTCGGAATCTTTTCGGGCAGCGGTGTGGGCAAAAGCGTCATGCTCGGGATGATTGCCAACAATGCGGAAGCCGAGGTAAATGTCATTGGTCTGATTGGCGAGCGCGGGCGCGAGGTGCGAGAATTTATCGAGCGCAGTCTGGGTCCCGAAGGATTGAAACGTTCCGTTGTCGTTGTCGCCACTTCCGATCAGGCTGCCATGGTGAGAATAAAGGCGGCTCTAATTACGACTACTATTGCCGAATATTTCCGCGACTTGGGAATGGACATTATGTTGATGATGGACTCACTGACACGGGTTGCTATGGCCCAGCGCGAAATCGGCCTGGCCACTGGCGAACCGCCGACGACTAAAGGTTATACTCCTTCCGTTTTTTCACTGCTCCCCCGCCTGCTAGAGCGAGCCGGTAACTCAGCCATCGGTAGTATCACCGGATTATACACGGTCCTCGTCGAAAGTGACGATATGGATGATCCCATCGCAGATGCGGCTCGTGCCGTTTTAGATGGCCATATTGTCCTTTCCAGAAAATTATCTACCCGCGGTCATTATCCAGCAGTTGATGTGCTGGAAAGTGTCAGTCGTCTGAAAAATGATGTCGTTTCTGATGAACATCGTCAACAGGCTCAACAGATTCTCGAATTGATGGCCCATTATCGGGAATCTGAAGACTTGATCAACATCGGGGCTTATGTAAAAGGAACCAATCCCAAAGTAGACCGGGCTATTGGAAAAAATGAATTGATCAATACTTTTCTGCGTCAGGGAATGACTGAACCCTCCCTGTTTCAGGATACCTGCACTCAACTATTCCAAATTCTCAAGGAAGAATGATTAACCGATGAATAAGACTACTCAATTTCCACTCCAAAAAGTACTGAACTATCGCCAGACTATCGAAGATACCCGCGGCATAACCCTGAAACAGGCTCAGTCTCTCTTACATCGCGAAGAACAAAAACTGGACGACCTCGAAAACCACAAAGATTTAGTCCTGAATGATAATCAAAAAGATTTTCAAGAGGAAAAATTACTGACGACCACGACCCTGCTGCAAACCATGGATTACATTGTGCAGCTTAATGATAAGATCGAAGCCCAGCATAATCATGTAAAAAAAACATCCCAGAAAGTCGAAAAAAATCGGGACGAATATATTCAGGCTAGTAAAAATCGCAAGATGATAGAAAAGCTTAAAGAAAAATATATAACCGAATATCATAAGGATTTCCGCAAAAAGGAACTCAAACAAGAATCCGAAATTGCCAATCGGATTGTCTCTAATCAGAAAAAAAACGATCTCTCATGAAAAAAATACTCCTATGGATCGGCCTCGGAATCGCTCTTTTCATCGTTTTGGTGGGAATTACTTTCGCCATTCTATCCTTCCTCCACCCCCTCAATAAAGAGGTAAAACTCGAGACAATTTCCGGAGATCAGAAACTGGCCAAAGATATGCTGGCTCAGAAACAGCGAGAGATCGATTTAGTAACGTCAGAATTGGACAGTCTGCGGCAGGATTTAGCGGAAACAGGTTTCATTCGTGACAGTCTAATAGAGGCGAATGATTTCAACGAAGGCTTAGTTCGGGAATATCGCAAGACGGTTGATATGCTGAAAGCGGAATTAGCTACCTCAACCAAAAAAAACCTCTCTACCAAAGAGTTGGCTAAAACTTATGAATCGATGAAAATTGCCGAAATGCAACCAATCCTCGAAAAACTCGAGGATCATACGATCCTGGAACTGTATGAGAACATTAGCAGTCGTAATCGTAAGAATATCCTGATGGCTTTATCCGCCCAGCGGGCTGCCCGGATTACCCAGAAAATCGCTAATACATCAATGGGTACCGAATGAAAGCAATCCACCTGGATAACATTCTCAATAATCTCTCCCTAATGGGTATTAATCCTTGCTTAGGAATCCCGTCAGATGCAAGCTCTCTACCCCGGTTTGGTGACCTTTACCAGACATTTTTGACAAGATCGTTACTAAGGGAAAATTTTTATCAATCACCCCAAAATACCTCCAACCTTTCAACTTCCGAGTCTACCTTAAAAATACCGACTGACGTCGAAAATCCTTATATCTGCTTAAACCCTGATCTCAATATTACTGAATCAGCGCCGACTGATGCTGAGCAGACGACTCCAAACAAAACAAATCAGGAGAAGCCCGCTGAGCAGCTCAGACAAATAATCCGGCAAAATGAATCCTTGCTAATAAACGCCAATGATTTTCCGGGTCAACCAACCAACGAATTTTTCTGGGATTCAAGCCTGGCAGCTAAAAGCCAGGCGATTGCGGAAACAATCATTCAGAATCCAAATGAAGCAAATAATTTTAACGGATTACCCAACAATCTGGTTAATAATTTGCCGGGTGGACCGCTGACCGCATTCCCCCAAGCACCTGCCCAATCCGGCAGACTTCCGGCCAAGCTGTCAAACAATCTCCTGAATATCATAGATCAAAATGCAGCTCCCATGGCTAACTCGGGCTTTCTTGAAAAAGAGTCATTGTTGATCGAACAGAGTTCCGACAACTCGCAGATTACCTCCCCGACTAAATCGCCCATTCAAGTACCAGCCAATGAGAATCTCCCAATTCCTTTCTTGACTACCAAGACCACTACCAATCACCAGCACTCAGCTGAATCACTTATCCAAAATATGCAAGATGTAGAAAAGATATCCATTCCGGATCTGGATGCCAATCCGTCAACAAAGGCAGTAGAAGATGTATTGCTCTCACCAGACACCGAAAAACCTATTATTCAAGGATTAAACAGTCATATACCTGAAAAACAATCAGTGGAGGCATACGTCGCAACTGGAGAGGCACTGCAGACGGCAAATCATCTACGGAAGTCGCAGCTGACCGGATCCCAAAACATTGATCAGACCAGCCCTTCACAAAAATCCGAAAGCTTCAATACGATACAGACGAATCCTGATAAAATAGAATCCGATGACTATAATCCCAATCAAAAATCCGGTGAAAATGATCATTACCTCAGGTCAAACAGGATAAGCAATGATAAAGAATCACCTGCTTCGCCCAAAAACGTAACTTGCTCATTCCCCGAAACACAGCCAAACAATTCGGAAATAGAGAGAGACATGACTGATCAGATTGAGAAGAAACATGTGAATCATAATACCGAAATATTCACCAAAAACAGAGAATCTCAACCGGTGTCCACCAAGTTTGAAACGATTCACCAAACAAACCTCAATCGCCCCACTCAAACAGTGTCCGTGAATAAGCTTACCGACACAGCATTAAATCGAAATTTGTTTCCAATCATCAATCACATTAGTGATCTGGTCATTCAATCACTCAAAGCAGGGCGCAACACACTAAACGTCCGCATTGCCACCGATACTCTGGGAGAGATCGAATTCCGGTTTGTCAATAATATTGAGGAGAATCGAGGCACTATTATCGTCAACTCAGAGAAAGCTCAAACATTAATTCAGAAGTGTTTACCCTCTGTTCAGGAAAACTTAAATCAGAAAGCAATTTTCTTTGCTTCGCTTGAGGTGGAGATAGACCCTTCAAATCAACAGCAATTTAGCTCAGATCATCAAGGCAAATCGACGGAGGAGAATTTGAATTTTCAAGATAATCCTCAAACTACTCAAATCAAAACCACCAAAATCCACGACTTCGGCTATAACAGTATCGAAATCGTGGCTTGACATTAGAAAGGAGTAAAATGAATGTTTGAACAAATTTCATCTAGTACTGACTCACAGACACAATCCAGTGCAGACAATCTGGTATCGCAGGCCATCATGGCCAAAGACGATTTCCTCAAATTGATGATTGCCCAGATGAAGAATCAAGACCCGCTGTCACCTATGGAAAGCCAGGAATTTGCAACCCAATTGGCCCAGTTTACGACCGTTGAACAGTTAAAAAATATTGATTCCAATCTTGAGCAAAGTGTGCAGCTGGATCTCATGTTGACTCAGGCTATTAACAACACTTTATCGGTAGCGACCATCGGCAAACAAGCAAAAGGTTATGGAAATTCAGTCCTGATCAATCAGGATGGTGAAGCTCACCTGTCTTTTCGATTGGACAGTTTTGCCAAAGAGGTAACGATCAGCATCAAAGATGAAGCCGGCGCGGTAATTCGAACCCTGCAGCTCTCCAACCTGAGCTCCGGCGACCATACGATACCTTGGGATTTGCAAAACAAAGCCGGTGAAACCATGCCGAAAGGCAACTACGAATTTGAAATCAAGGCCATCGGCGCGGATGACACGGAAGCCACGACACGCGGAATGATGATTGGCGATGTGACTGGTGTCCGCTATGAAAATGGTCAGGCAATCCTGCTGGTAGATAATCAGGAAGTATCTTTCGGCAATGTCCTGGAAATTGGCACAATCAATAAAGAGGAGGATTGAACCATGCGTATTGAAGACATCCAGATAGAGCGAAACGTCTATCCCCTCCATCCTTCTGACAGTCCACCAGTCGTAGGTAATCGAAGCACCGGAATTGAATCAATTGACAAATCGAAATCGCTATTTGCCGATGTCCTGCAGGAAACCATCAGGAATCATAAGGTCCTCAAATTCTCATCTCACGCCCTTGAGCGGATCAATGAGCGCCAAATGCAAATTTCCAGTTTCGATCTCGAAAGACTGGAAAAAGGGGTCAAAAATGTCGAGCAAAAGGGCAGCAAGAGTTCCTTAATCCTGGTGGACGACAACGCCTACATCGTCAGCATCAACAACAAGACAGTTATTACCGCCATGTCAAAGGAGGCATCCCTTGAGAACGTCTTCACAAATATTGACAGTGTGGCAATCATGTAAGTTTAACCCAGTGAGCCGGTCCCCGTTTGGGGAGGCTCCCTATCCGCCGAACGACTGAAGCGGATAAAATGTAAAAGGAGTTTACCATGTTTTCATTTCACATTCCCGTCGCAGCCCTCGAAAAACAGCAATCTCGTCTCGAGTTATTAGGCGAGAATATTGCCAATGTCAACACGCCAGGGTACAAAATCAAACGCATGACCTTCGTCGAAACCCTCGGAACCGTGACCGGCGTAACCCAAACGGAATTCAAGCAAGGAGCCATAACTTACACCGGGAATACCACCGATCTGGCAATCACCGGCTCCAGTTTCTTTGTGATTAAGAAAGGCGAAGAACAGGTCTATACCCGGGCGGGTGCCTTCCGCATTAACAATGAGGGAAAATTAATAAATGTAGATGGCTACGTGGTCCAGGGTTACATGGAAAATATTACCAATACCGGAGCCACACAAGGCACGAAACCCCTGGGTGATATCACCATTGATTCCAATCTGGTAATGGCCGCTCAGGCAACCGAAAATGTCTGGCTTTCCGGCAATCTGAATGCCGGCTTACAATCGGTAGCCGAGGTCTGGACCAGTGGCAGTGCCTACACCCTGAAAGCCAAATTAGTCAGTGACGGCATCACTAATCCCTTGAATATTGAAGCGGATGTAAATGACCAATTTGTCATTCATTTGAATCCGAAATTCACCGAATCCATAACCGAAGAGATTACTCTGTCTGCTGGTAGCTACGACCTAGACTCCCTAATAGATGAAATTAATCACGAAATAGCTAGTAATCAAAATCTGGCGAATCAGGTGGAAGCAGTTAATGATGACGGAAGTCTAAAAATCCGCGCAACCGATGGGCTTTCGGGTACTATTCTAACATTAAATTCTGTCGAAGGTAACAATCTACTGACGGATCTTGGTTTCAGTGATGGTGCCAGCGCCACTTCAGGCGTCGTCGCAACCGAGACAATCCAGCTCAATGATCTGCTGCAAATTTCCACCGATATGGTTGACGGAGACAAGCTTACCGTTAGCGGCAAAACTTGCAGCGGTGAAAGCGTTTCCAGAACATATACTTATAGTGAGGAAAAAAATACTTTAGGCGATTTGGTGGATTTGATCAATGACGGCTGGTCTGGCAGTTCCGTCGCTGAAATCGTCAATGGTAAAATCACTCTAACCGATATTGAACAGGGAGATAGCAGTACTACTATCTCGCTGAATGCCGGAGAAGAAAATACTGGTCAAATCACCGTTCCCAGCTTCGTTAATGAGACCGCCGGTTTTACCGGCCGAGTAACCTCATCTGTAGTAGTCTACGATAGTCTCGGAAAAAGCCATAATCTGACAACTGATTTTGTCAAAACCGAAGATGAAGGTACCTGGGCTTGGACTATCGCCGGAACCGGCAAGGAAGAGGTTATTCGCGGCGGAAGTGGGCGCGCGGTTTTTGATGCCAGCGGCAACTTCCTCTCCTTCGTTTACGATGGCGGTGTTGATGCAGTCACCCTGGATCCCCAAAATGGTTCGAATGAGTTAATCATCCGGGTACACGGTGAAGCCTGCGACGGTTTTACCGGTCTCACTCAATTTGACTCTGTTTCAACCATGCACGGTCGCGATCAGGACGGTCGGAAATCAGAACCGCTAAATAGCTTCCATGTCGAATCGGATGGTTCGATCATTGGTTCTTTTGGAACTGGTGAGGAATTAAAACTAGCCCAGATTGCTCTGGCTCAATTTAAAGATCCGGTAGGTCTGGAAAAAATTGGCGGTAGCAACTACGTGGCAACTGACGAAAGCGGTATGGCTCATATTGGTACACCCGAGAGTCAAAAATCAGCGATTGAACCCAGTTCATTGGAACTGTCAAATGTAGACCTGGCCGATCAATTTACGAAGATGATCGAAGCTCAGCGGGCATATCAGGCAGCTTCTAAAGTAATTAGTACCTTTGAAGAAATTTTCGAACAGACCGCTCAATTGAAAAGGTAAATAGTGTTTGAGTTCGCTTGAAAGAAAATAGGACGATGTTTGCCGGCTAATCGGCCGGCAAACACTGTCCTGGTTAGAAATTAAAAAGGGATGCTCATTTGGAATATTCGGGATTAATTAACTCTAAATAAGAAATCGAAAATGGATTTAGCCACCATTTTAGGAATTGCTTCGGGACTGATATTAATCGGTTATACTGTTATTTCCGGTGGCAATGCTAACATCTTCATCCACGTGCCGTCCATGATGATCGTCTTCGGCGGAGCCTGGGCTGCCACGCTGGTGAACTTTACCATGTCGGAAGTAATCGGCGTCATGCATGTCGTTCGCAACGCCTTCCGCAGCTCCTCTCAAGAAGAAATCACTTTAATTAAACAGTTTATTGATCTGGCTAAAGTTACCCGCAAGGATGGAATTCTGGCAATAGACCGGGAGTTAAAGAAAGTAGATGATCAGTTCATGCGAACCGGTCTAGAAATGGCGGTGGATGGAACCGAACCGGAGACAATCCAGGCAGTTATGGAAACCGAACTATCCTATATCAAAGAACGTCATAAAAGGGGTCAGATGATTTTTCAGTCACTGGGTACCTATGCCCCGGCTTTCGGGATGATTGGAACCTTAATCGGTCTAATTACAATGTTAAAAAATCTCGATGATCCCTCTTCTATCGGAGACGGTATGGCAGTGGCATTGATTACCACCTTCTACGGCTCGCTGTTGGCCAACCTGGTCTTCCTGCCCATCGCCGGTAAATTAAAAAACCGTTCTGCCCAGGAGATCGGAACCAAGGAGCTCATCATCGAGGGTGTGTTGTCTATTCAGCTGGGAGAGCATCCCCGCAATATCCGCAGAAAACTGTTGAATTTTATTCCGCCGAAAATGCGTCCCAATGACGAAAAAGAAGGTTAACACAGATGAGAAAGAAAAAAGAATTCGAAGAGAATGATGAACCATCCGCACCATTCTGGATGCTGACCTATGCGGATATGGTAACTTTACTGCTGACTTTCTTCGTTTTACTTATATCATTTTCGAATATGGACGAGGCGAAATTCGAACAGGCGGCTCACTCTTTGAAAGGAGCCTTAGGAATTTTAAAACAATATCCTTCCCCGCGGAATAAGCTGGGACTATATCTGGAAAACCAGGAGATGCAACAGCGCCAGGAAATTATTGACAACGTGACCGAGCTGCAGCGCAAAGCCAAAGAGATGCAAATGGCCGAAGATATTAATATCCAGGTCACTGACAATGGCTTATTGATCCAGCTCGGTGATAAAATTCTCTTCGATGTCGGAAATGCCCAATTAAAATCGAGTGCCTGTCCGTTGTTAGACATCGTGGGAAAGACAATTCGCAAACATGCGAGAATGGTATTGGTCAGCGGACATACCGACAATATTCCAATCAAAACGCCCCAATACCCATCTAACTGGGAATTATCTTCAGCCCGGGCAATCAGTGTTGTCAAATATCTGATCGATTATGATGAAGTTCCCCCAGAATTGCTGGCTGCTACAGCATTCTCCGAATATAAACCAATCGTGCCTAACACGACGCCGGAAAATCAGCGCAAAAACCGGCGGGTTGAATTTCTTGTCACCTGGAAATAATCCAACTCAAAGATTCTCATCGTCAAATAGCAATCCTTTTCAAACGGCAATTTAGGAAAGCAGCAGGAAAATATTTCCCCTCCTGCAGAATAGTGAAACCAGGACTAATTGAAACTTAAGAAATGTTCAATTCTCCCAAGCTTTCACCCGATTTTTTTTCTCACGACGGAGTCCTGGCCAATTTTAAGGCAGACCGGAATGAGATTATATTCTTCATCCGGTCGCCAAAGATAGCCAAAACTGTCGAAAAAATTTCCGGTGCCGTGGCATGAATTTTGAGAATTCCGCCTTTGTCTATGAAAATAACATAGGATGAATTATTAATGGAATCTGACAAAATTGACGAAACCCACAAGAATTCCGGTCAGCCTGAAGGAGCCCATCAGCCGCCCCCTAAAGAACATTCCTCGAAAGGTCTGCGAATCGTTCTAAGAATCCTGCTCATTACCTTCCTGGTCGCTTTATTGGTCGGTGGCTCTTTCCTTATCGCTCAGAAAGTTCTTCTTCCCCGGTATCAGAATTATCAGATTAAAAAAGAACTGACAACGGCCCCAAAGCCGGTCAAAAAAAAGCCCAAAGCCCAGCCCGGAATTATCTATCCGATTGCCGATCTGACCGTAAACACCTACGGCTCGCTGGGACGACGCTTCCTGGTGGCTGAATACGCCCTGGAGACCTCAGATAAAGAGGTAATTGACGAGTTGAAAAATCGCGAACCCCAGATCCGTGATATGCTGATAAAATATTTGCGGAATTTCAGTGCCGAAGATATTCTGAATATGAATTTTCAAGAAAATTCCCGCAAAGAGCTGATCAAATTGATCAATAGCTGCTTAACCAGCGGAACGCTTGACAGTCTCTATTACACGACCTTGGTTGTTCAATAAATGTAACCAGAAACGCAATCTTATGGCAAAAGTATTATCCCAGGAAGAAATTGATGCTTTATTAACTAGCATACCCACTGGTGGAGAAGCTGATCAAGAGAGCGAATCCAAACAGCAGAAGATTACGCTTTACGATTTCAAACATCCTAACCTGATCTCCAAAGAGCAAATGCGGCTGCTGGAAAATATCCATGAAGGAATGGTTCGCAATCTGGGAGTTTTTCTTTCGGCTCAACTGCGCATGATCGTGGATATTAGCCTTATGACAATTGACCAAATCATGTACTCGGAATATGTTATGTCAATCTCTTCACCGGCAGCTACCTATGTGGGTACGATCAGTGATCCTCACTCCCAGTTCGTCCTCGATTTAAGTCCCCAGTTGGTCGTCTTCATCGTCGAGAGGTTATTTGGTGGTCAGGGCTCCTTTGGGCAAATAAACCGCTCCATTTCTATCATCGAGCGCAAGATCATGAAACGGGTAGTAAACCGGATTGCAGTTGAGATATCCAAAAACTGGAACAGCCTCAAGGAGTTCGATTGCGACTTTGTTCGGTTCGAAAGCAATCCCGAATTCGTCCAGATTGTGCCGGCTTCGGAACCAGTTATCGTAGTTTCAATGGAAGTCAAAATTCGCGGGGTCAGTTCCTTGTTGAATTTTTGCTATCCCTACATTTGGGTTTCCAGCATTATCTCCACCCCGGAAGTTCAGGACCGTATCCTTTTCGGAGCAAAGCAGACCTCGACCGACGAAATCAATGCGGTATCAGACAGCCTGTCCTCCACTAAAGTCTGTGTAAAAAGCCTGCTGGGTTCCAACT